>Ga0181520_10011152_pt1 | contig 11865 bp, 9 predicted proteins | sample PEATcosm2014_Bin_29_FD_132451 | JGI IMG/M metagenome (GOLD analysis project Ga0181520, IMG submission 132451) | Peatland microbial communities from MTU Mesocosm Facility, Houghton, MI, USA - PEATcosm2014_Bin02_30_metaG | ecosystem: Environmental > Terrestrial > Soil > Wetlands > Peat | place...
TGCCCATAGTCCAACATGCTCTAGCGAGGGAAATAGGATTTTATCAGATTTCTTCGCTTGTTCTTCACTCGCGGGGCGACGTCCTGTGCGAGCGTTGCGGTTTATCTACGCGATCATTGAGAGCCAATGCTTTATCCAACGGAGCAGCACATCGCCGTACTTCACCAAGCCCCACAAAATCAATAAGCTAATGAGTATGGCCAGCGCGGGTTGCAATCGGACCCGCAGGGATTCCCTTCTCTCACGCCACCACAAGAACGCCAGCGCTGTTAACGTGAGAAGCGCCAAACAGACCGAAGTCAGAATTGCCGCCATACCCTAGCCAACCCTCTATAGCTTGCCCTGCGTTCACGCGGACATCCTTGCTGCAGTCCTCCCCACTCGACGCGAAGGGCTGCGATTTACCGCCGTATTGTCAACTATTTCATGCCTTCAGGCCGACATGAAGAATCTTTTTATCTTCTTCATAGCTTCTTTATGCTTCATTTGCGTTACTGGTGATAGCTCGTTTCTTTCAATTCAGGGCGCCTTTCACAGCAACGCGATTGCCGGACATCGCCGGTAATCCAAACCCTAACTGTGCGCATCGCAATGCCGCCGATTAACGCCGATTTCCGGCGTTCGCGAGGTCGTGTCGAAGCGCGCCGTGAGTGTCTTACACATCATTTCCCATCATGCACAAATCATTTCCTGGAGGTATCGTGTCGATGCATTCGAACACAAGCAGAATCCTTCGATCCATTCTTCTTCGATCAAGCGCCGGAATCGCAATGGCGATCGCCCTCACAGCTGCTGCGCAAACGCCTGCGCCCGCAGATTCATCTGCGGCACCTGCGGCAGCTCCCGCAGCTGCTCCTGCCGCAGCGCCAGCACAGGCACCGGCTGCCGCGCCGGCTGCCGCCGCCCCTGCGGCCGCGCCCACGTGGAGCGTGGGCCCGATGGATCTGAGCGGATACGTTGACGGGTACTACAGCTTCAACTTCAACCGCCCCAACACTTCGCTTGGCAACTTCGACCAGCTCAACCAGCTCTATAACTTCAACGATAAAACCGATCAGTTCGAGCTGAGCGCGGCCAAGCTGACGTTGAACCACAGTCCCGATCCGATAGGCGCGCACGTCGACTTCGTTTATGGCCGCACGAACGACTTGATCAACAATGCTGCCACAAACACCACCACAACGACATTCGTCGCCTCGCAGCTTCCATACCTTGAGCAGGCGTTTCTGAGCATCGCGCCACCCAAGGCGAAGGGCTTCGAATTGGACTTCGGTAAATGGGTCACTTCCGCCGGCGCAGAAGTCATTGAGGCGAAGGACAACTGGAACTACTCGCGTTCGCTGCTCTTTGTGAATGCCATTCCATACTGGCACTTTGGCGCTCGCACTTCGATCCCAGTTTCGAAGACCGAGACCGTCGGCTTCCAGTTGTTTAACGGTTGGAACAACGTCTCGAAATCGAACGGCGGCATCTCGGGCGCGTTCACCAGCGCTCTAACCAAGCCAAAATACGCCTGGACGCTGAACTATCTGGTCGGTCCCGAGAACCCCAACACGGCCAGCGGACTGCGTAACCTCATCGACACAACGTTGCTGCTTACGCCACCGGGAAAATTCAACGCGTACATCAACTTCGATTACGGGCAGAACCAGGACGCGACCTACACCTGCGGAACGGCTCCAATCGTCACTTGCGGCGACAACAAACTGAACAAGTGGTATGGCACGGCCTTCGCATTCCACGAACAGGCGTCCGCAAAGAACGCAATCGCCGGCCGTTTCGAGTGGTTTGACGATGCGAATGGCGTCCAAACCGGTACCGCACCCACTGGAAACACCCTCTATGAAGGCACCTTCACCTATGAGTACAAGTGGGTGGAAGGCGCGCTTATGCGTGTTGAATATCGAATCGACGAATCAAACCTGCAGTACTTTGACAAGCTGGCGAGTAAGTTTACCGACCAGCAGCAGACAATCACCGTGGCCTTCATCGCCTTCTTCGGGCCACATCGCTAAAAAAACGGCGTTTCCTGATTTCGCCCTGATGGGACTTTATAGGGTCCTGATGGGACGACCGATAGACTCGCTTCACCGTAATTGAACCGGGACCAGCCGACGCCTAAACGGGCTCACCGGCAGGTCCCGCAGCAAGCCGCTACGTGTCTCGATCTGTTTCCCGCCGCAGACAAGCACGCTGCCCGATTTGTTGGAAGAAATTCCCGGGGGTCAGCCGCCGGGAGCCGCTAAACGAAAATTTCAAAATCTCAGGAGAATGCTCATGGCAGATCAGAAAGCACCTCAGATGCAGGCCACCCTGGGCCTAACCGGGCTGACCAGCAACGCAATGGCGCTCATCGCCCCCGGCGCCTGCCTCTGGCTCACCTTCGTCATCCAGGCCGCGACCGGCGTTGCCGGGCAACCATCCACGGCACCATCCATGTGGCTCGGCATCTTCGTCTCCCTGCTACTTTGCTTGGCCACGGCCGTATCTTACGCCGAGATTTCAAAGCTCTATCCCGGCACCGGATCCAGCTATTTCTACGCAGAGCAGGCCATGCTCTCCAAAGATGCAGGCTTTAAGTACGCCCGCCTAGCCAAGTTCATTGTCGGCTGGGGTTCGCATCTTTACTACTGGGTCTATCCCGGCGTCATGGTGGCCGTCACCGGTGTCTTCTGCGGATACGTGGTCGGCTTCCTATTTCCCAACTTCATGAGCGGCGCAAACCCCGGCCCACTCTTCATGGCACTGGTCGCGGTCGTTTTCTCGTTCTTCGTGGCCTGGATCGCCGCCAAGGGCGCAGGTGCATCAACGGCCGTCAATTTGGCCATCAACATTGTTCAAATCTCTGCTCTGGTGGTCTTCAGCGTTCTCGCTCTTGGCTACCGCGCAAACCACCCGGACGGCACCACCGGTCCTACCGCCTTCCAATACGACACGCAAACGCTGGCTACATACAATTACCAGTTCGCTACGGCTAAAGACGGCTCGATTATGCGCGACTCCAGCGGCACTCCCTTGCCGCAGCTTGATTCGTCCGGCAAGCCCGTTCCTTATGTCATCACCTATCCCACCACCGACTCGAGCGGTAACTTTCTCACTCATCCCAATGCCGCCTCGGTGATCGGCCCTCACAAATGGAGCTGGGTCTTCATCCAGTCCACAGTTGCCATTCTCATTCTCGTCGGTTTTGAGTCGGTCACCTCGATGGGAGGCGAGGCAAAGAATCCAACCAAGCATATTCCCATCGCCGTCATCGCATCGCTCTTGATTCAGGGATTGGTCTGTTATCTCTTCGAGTATTTCTGCGCGAATTACTTTCTCAATTCGGGGTATTCGATGCAGAGCGCAGTCAGCTCCGCCGCGCCCATCGGCGACATGATGATCATTGTCGGCGATGCACTGCTCGGCCAGGGCCACGGCAAATACTTCATGGAGGTGGAAGCCTTCACCGTGTTCCTCGCCCTCATCGGCACAACGCTGGCCTGCATGAACACCGGCGCACGCGTCACCTACGCCATGGGCAAGGATGACGAAGTTCCCGAGCACTTCGGTATGCTGCACGCTGAGTCGCTCTCACCGCGCAAAGCCATCTGGACGCTGGCTATGATCTCGGCGGTCATTGGCGTGATCGCTGTTTCGCTGATGTTCGGTGATGCCAGCGCGCCGGCCGATTCCGCCATCGCGGCTCTGCCTCACGGCATCTTCTCCAGCTGGGGCTACCTGCCGCACGACACCCTGGCCAAGCTTCCCAACTCGCTGCTGGCCATTACACTCACTTCCAACTTCGGCACCTTTATTCTGTATGCGCTGAGTTGCTTCCTGTGTATGGTGGCCTACACCGGGCGCTCGGACTTCAACTTGCTCAAGCACTGGCTGATTCCTGGATTCGGTTTGCTCGCCAACCTTGTCTGCATGGGCTTCTACGTTGCCGGTCCGTTCTTCAACCTCGGTACTAAGATGGAGCCCCTTACAGCGCTGGGCATCGCGGCGATATGGGGCATTTACGGAGCGATCTACTTCCTGCGGTCATCAAAGGCTAAAGGCAAGACGGTCTTGTTGACCTCAAAAGAAGCCCTGTAGACAAATCCGTCAACCAAGTCAAAATCAGGGTGGAATCTCTCCTCAGCCTCGTTGCCCGAGGCTGGGGAGGGGGAGCCACCCATCATTGTTTCTAGCGCTATTACCTGTTACCTCTTAAAGAAAGGCATCTCCCCGTTTTAATGCGCGAGATGCTTTATGCGGCGGCGCATATGTTGGACGTACAGTTCGGCCAGGCAAGCGACTTCGGCAAAGTTCGCACCAATAATGAAGACGCTACGGGGTCCTTTATCCCTTCCACTCGCCAGCAGGGACGCTCCCACGGCTTTCTCTTTGTGGTTGCCGACGGGGTCGGAGGCATGGACCTGGGAGAGGTGGCCTCAGCCACGGCCGTCTCCGTGATGACCGAGCAGTTTGCCAAGGCGCAATCGGGCTCCATGCTCATCAGCCTATTGCCGCGGCTCATCCAGACCGCCAATGGCGCCGTGCACGATCGCAGGCTCGAGCCCCAATATCGCGGCAAAAACATGGCCACCACCTTGGTGGCTTGCGCATTGCGCTACGATCAGGCCGTGGTTTCGCATGTGGGCGACTCGCGCTGCTACCTGGTTCGCAACGGAAAGGCCCGCCAGATCACGCAGGACCACACCTGGGTGAATGAACAGCGCAAAATGGGCATAATTTCCGCCAGTGACATTTCCTCCTCCGATTCCCGCCATGTCCTCATTCGATCGGTGGGACCGGAGATGTTTGTCTCGCCAGATACCGCCGCTGTTTCTCTACAGCCAGGCGACGTTTTAGTCCTCTGCACTGACGGCGTGCACGACGAAACCGACGAGGCTACGATCGCCCGAATTGTTTCGCAGAAGAAAAGCGCCGACGAACTCGCGCGCGAGCTGGTCGCGCACGCGGTTGAAGTCGACGGCGGCGACAACACCACCGCGCAGGTGATTCGCGTGCGCTCTGTGGAGCAGGTGGGCATGTATCGCGGCCGGCCGTACCGGCTGCCGGTATAAGAAATGACGCGCCACTCCCTTGAATCCCAAACGAACGTCATTTTCCTGCTGCTCCATTTGGTCCCCGCTTTGCAGAAATCTTACGGATTTCGCGCCTTTGCCCGATAGAGTAGAGAAAGTCCGATGGAGCGTGCTATGCGATGAGTTTTTTCGACGTCCTTGAGCCGGGAACGATACTCGATTCCTACCGCATCGACGCGCCTATCGCCAAAAGCGGCATGGCCACCATCTTCCGTGCGACTGACACGCGCGACGGCCGCACTGTGGCCCTGAAAATCCCCCACCCCGACATGGAAGCCGATCCTATTCTCTCCGACAGGTTCAAGCGCGAAGCGGCGATTGGCGAACGCCTCAACCACCCCAACGTCATGCGCGTTTATGGTGACGATCATCGCTCCCGCATTTATATGGTGATGGAGTGGTGTCCGGGCCGGCTTCTGCGCCAGATTCTCGACGAAGGGCGCATTCCTCAGGACCGCGCCATCCGCATCGCCATTGAAATTCTGAAGGCCCTTGACTACATTCACACCAATGGTGTCGTCCACCGCGATCTCAAGCCGGAAAACATCATGCTGGACGACAACGACCACATCAAGTTGATCGATTTTGGGATCGCTGGCGACACCGCTTCGCGACGGCTGACCTATGCCAACTTCACATCCATGCTCGGCACGCCCAACTACATTGCGCCCGAGCAGGTGAAGGGCAAGCGCGGCGACGGCCGCACCGACATCTACTCTGTGGGCGTGATTCTCTACGAGATGCTTACGGGTAAGCTGCCGTTCACGGGTCCCACGCCCATGGCTGCGATGAACGACCGGCTGCTGAACCATCCCTTGCCACCGCGCGTAGCAGACCCCTCCGTTTCCCCCGAGTTGCAGGAGATCCTTTATCGCGCTCTGGAGCGCGATCCCAAGAACCGCTACGCCACCGCACAGGAGTTCATCCGCGACCTTGAGCATCCCGAACAAGTCGGGATCGAGGAGCGCCCCGAACTCCTTCACTGGCAAAAACGCAAATCCCAACTTTCCCGCAAGATCATCTACTACTCCGCCTTAGCCCTCATTCCCGTTGTCATTCTGCTCATCATGGTTCTCATCTCCCGCCATCACTGATCCAGGTTTTCCACACCCCAAAATTCTCACTTCCTCATTGATTCTTTATGCTGTTTGCGCCGGGGTTTTCGCTAGTCCACCTGCATCCTGCGCATGCACGAAAGGAGTTCCATGTCGAACGAGTACCGGAATTTTCTCGCCCTCCCGTACGAAGAGTTGGAGACGCTGAACCTGCAAGCCAAGAGTGACCGCACCAAGCGCGTTCCCGCCGGCGATGTCCGCGAGAAACGCTTGAAGTACCTGACTGACGAGAAACGCATCAAGGCCGTTACGGTGCTCTTCTCCGACCTCGAAGGGCGTCTGCACCTACTCGACTACGACAAGAAGTTCCTGCTCGGCTCCTACGAGAACCTTACTTTCGACGGCTCGTCGATTCGTGGATTCACGGCACAGAAAGAGAGCGACCTTCGCCTGGGCATCGACTGGAGCGCTTTCTATTGGGTGCCCGCAGACGTCTTCGGCAATGGCAAGGTGCTCGTCTTCGGCAACGTCATCGATAAGGACGGAACTCCCTACTCAGGCGACTTGCGCGGCGTGCTCAAGAACTACTCCGACAAACTGTTCAAGGACAAGAACTACACGCTTAACGCATCGGCCGAAATCGAAGGATTTCTCTTCGCGGGAAAAGATGCTGAGCAGAAATACATCGAGACGGGTAAGTTTGAGTTCATCAACACCGGCGGCTACTACCATGTGATGCCGCTCGATCCGCTGCGCCAGTTTATCGACACCGCTGCTGAAGTACAGCGCGCCATGGGCTTCCAAAATGAAAAAGATCACCCGGAAGTTGCGCCCAGCCAATTCGAAATCAACTTCAGCTACGCCGAAGTTGTCGCCGCAGCCGACCAGATCCAGCTCTACAAACTTCTCTGCCGGCAGATCGCCAACAACATGGGGTTCACAGCATGCTTCCTGCCCAAGCCGATTGTCGGCGTGAATGGCAGCGGCATGCACACCAATGTCTCCGTTTCCAAAGGCAAGACGAATCTGTTCTGGGACGAAAAGGGCGAAGAGCAGCTCTCGAAATTCGGCTGGGACTTCCTGGATCGCATCCTGACGCACGCGCTCGATCTCTGCCTGGTCTTTAACTCCAGCGTGAACGCATACCGGCGCCTTGATCCGCACTTTGAAGCGCCAAACCAGATTCGCGCTTCGGCCGTCGACCGCGGCGCAATGGTCCGTGTGCCCATCGGCAACCATCGCTCCATGAGGACCGAGGTGCGTGCCGTCGCGCCCGATGCCAATCCCTACTTGTCGCTCTACGGAATCTTCAAGACCGGCCTCGACGGTCAGATCGCGAAGACCAAGGACCTGCGCGGCGGTGGCCGTTACCTGCCCGACAATATTCAGCAGGCGATCAAGGACTTCAGATCGTCGAAGTGGATCGCGGAAGTTCTCGGATCCGACGTTCAAGGCCGCTATGCTGACCTGAAAGAGGCCGCAGCCAATCGCTCTCCGCGCGAGCTTGGCACGATCGTCAAGGCTTCAGAGGTGCAATTCCATCACTCCGTTTACAACCAGTCGCTCTGGAATCTGTTCTAGGCGGTTTACGCCAATAGACAAAAGCTGGGTGCCCCAGGTCTCGATTCTGAGACCTGGGATAGCACAAACGGTCGGGTCCCGTTTATCTCAAGCTGGCCGTTTTGATTCCCGCCTCAATCTCTTCCGTCAGCGCCTCGGCGGCGTCAATGCAGTCTTTCCGGCTCACTTCGCGATGCGTCACCACACGGATTGAGTCCGGGCCGAACGCGCCAACCAGAACTCCGCGCGCTTTTAGGCGGGCCGCCAGTTCTCCCGCTCCCTTCCCTGCCTGAAGCCGGAAAATAACGATGTTCGTTTCGACCGACGCGAGATCAATCTTCACGCCTTCTGTGTGCGCCAGCGCTTCGGCCAGCAAGCGCGCATTGGCGTGATCGTCGGCCAGGTGTTTGGGCCCATCTTCGAGCGCAATCAATCCTGCCGCGGCCAGCACACCCGCCTGCCGCATGCCGCCGCCCAATGCTTTGCGGTAGACGCGAGCGTGTGCGATCAACTCTGCCGAACCAACGAGCATTGATCCCACCGGCGCGCCCAGACTTTTCGACAAGCAAAACATTACCGTGTCGAATCCGCGTGTCAGCGATTTCACATCCGTACCGAGAGCAACGGCCGCATTGAAGATGCGCGCACCGTCAAGGTGGAGCGGGAGCTTGCGCTCCTTTGCCCCTGCAACAATCTCGTCCAAAACTTGGAGGTCGGAGACCACGCCTCCAGCGAGATTCGCCGTGTTCTCAATCTCGATGAGGCCTGTGGCGGCGCGAAAACCACCGTAGGGTTGAATGACGGGCTCGATGTGTTTCCACGTCAGAATGCCCCCCTCGGCCGGCACGGCGCGGATGAGGCAGCCGGAGAAAACTGCCGTCGTCGCCATCTCGTAATCCAGAATGTGTGCGCGCGACTCAGCAATCACTTCCTGGCCCGGCTGCGTCAACGTGCGAATCGCAATCTGGTTACCCATGGTGCCCGTGGGCACAAACAGCGCCGCCTCGCGGCCAAACAACTCCGCCGCGCGCCTCTCCAGCAAATTGACCGTGGGGTCTTCGCCGTAAACATCGTCGCCAACCTCGGCTGCGGCCATCGCCGCGCGCATTTCGAGAGTCGGCTTAGTTACTGTGTCCGAGCGCAGATCGATGATTGCTGGCAATCCGTCCTACTCCTTATTGGCTACCCAATACGCCGTGCCCCTACGGAATCTGCTTCATCGGCAGCTCCATCACAGGTGTGCGCTTACCGTCCTTCTCGGTATAGGCCCACAGGCCATGAAAGTTGGCGCGAATGTCGGGATGCGCCTTGAGGAACGCGCTCATCAGCGCAGTTGCCTCGGTGCGCAGCGCTGCCGCATCAGTCACCCCTGTTGAGTCATAGGCGACGCCGAGATCGGGCTCGTGGAGCGATGCATCAAGTCCAACTTCATCAATCTTCCACGTGCGGTCGCCGTCGGGTATCGACTCCGGAAGCTGGCTCTCGGGCGACGGCGAGATCAGGGATTGCTCCTGGTGCAGCTTCTCGAGATTCGGCGAAACGAGAAAGTCTACCGGCAGAAGCAGGTAACGCGCGGCGTCGTAGCTGAACCACGCCGACCAGGAATCCGTTTTGGCCAATTCCCTCGCGCGCAACCAATACCACACACCGTCATGTCCATCGAACATTCCCGGCCGCACGGTGAGTCCGGCCAGTTTCCACTGCGTCGCGGCGCCGTCCCACGCCAGAACCACTCCCATTTGGCCGGCCAGGGGCGACCCTACGGCATCGGCAAGAATCACCGAGTAGCGCCCCGGCGGCAGCGCCTGCATATTGATGGTCACAGTGAGTGACCCTGTCGCATTGGAGCAAAAAAACTGAGTATCCTGCGTTGCGGTCTGGTCACTCGCGTCCAGGAGATAAACTTCGCGTAACTGAAAATTTCCGCCTTTAACCAGCGGCGCGGACTGTTCCACCGTGGCGCGAATGCCGTCCCACGCCGAAGCTTCCTGTGGCAGCAAATTGGCCTGTAAAGCCGTTAAATCCTGGGCCAGCACGGCGGCTGTCACACGCCCAGCGGCCGCTGACAGCGCATCGCGATCCAGCGAACCCAGCTCCGCTTGCGAAGTGCAGCTTGTGGCCCAACCCGCCAACGGCATCAGTAGCAGAGTTGATGCCGTCAAAATTCCCCATCCGGTCCGCATTCCCGCGATTTCCTCTCTGCTTAACGATTCCACGGCTCATTCGAGCGTCCAACGGCCACTGCTAGTCTAGTACAGTAGAGCAGCAGCGGCGCGCCGCAGGCCGCATAAACCCAGTCGTCCATGTGAATCGGCCGATGGAGCGATCGGGTCACCGCAAACTGCTCTTGAATAGACTCCGAGGAGGTGATTCCGATGCGTTCACAGGCGTTGCCGCAAGCGGAATCCCAACCCCCTTCGCACTGGCGATCCGTCTGCATTGCGTGCCGGTCTGCCAGGTTTCTCGCCTCCTGTGCCGCCGTATCCTTGCTTTTCGCCGCGATCCTCACCGCGCAAACGAATCCGGTTCAAAGCAACCCTGTGCCTTCCTCAGCCACCTCGCCCTCACCAAAGCACGTTCATCCGCACAGGAAGCCAACCCCTGCCACGCCTGCGCCCCAACCGCTTCCGCCGCCAACTCCAGTGGCACCCCCGCCTCCGAATTGGCCTGCCAATGACCAGCCCCGCGCCGCATCCATCGTCTTTGATAGCCGAGGGTTGCTCGTCGTCGCTTCGAATTCGAGCCTGACGCAAATCCTGAACGAAGTTTCCGTCGAAACCGGCGCCAAGGTTGAAGGATTGGACGAAGATCAGCGAATCTTTGGGACCTACGGCCCGGGGCCGGCGCGCGATGTCATTGCGCAGCTTCTTGACGGTTCCGGCTATGACGTACTGATGATCGGCGATCGCGGCGAGGGGACGCCGCGCCGTGTGGTCCTGACCAGCCGATCCGGAAATGCCCCGAAGACTACCGCGACTAACACTCCGCCGGCCAACGATGAGGACACGCAAGCAGACGAGCCGGCGCCGGAGCCACAACCCGAACCGGAGCCCCCTCAGCCCGCACAAAACGGGGCCGCGCCTCCGGTTCCCGTGCGCACTCCGCAACAGATCATGCAGGAAATTCAGGAGCGGGAGCGGCAGCGGCAGAATCAAAACATGCAGCAGAATCCGCAGAACTGATCGCGCATCAAATAAAATGCTGTGGCTGTGTGTGATTTGCTGAAAGCAGAGAGCTGACCGCCGAAGGCTCTCTATAAGGTGCGCGCGGCTTCAGTTTGTGGCTTGACCTGCGCGGCCGCCTTCCGCGGACGCATCAACGAAAACACCGCCCGCAAGATCGCATAGGCGGCGAGAATGCCAAAGGCCATTGCGCCGAGTGTGGCACAAATCAACATCGCCAAATTCAACAAATCCGCCATTCAAACCGCCTCGAGCCGCTTTGGAAAAGGTCGCAATCGCCTGCGGCAACGCGCGTTGCGCGGGCCGGGAAATCCTTCCATCAGCTTCGCTTGCGCCTTTGCGATTGTCGCAGAAGTTGGGCCACATTGACCCTCATTTCTATTGGCAAATAGAATACCTCTAGAGCTTTGTTCTCAGTTGAACCTCCGGCACGGCTTGAACACCAAAGTACCCGCCGTCTTCAAAGAATCCATTCATGCCAATCACTCACATCTCGGTGCGAGGGGCGCGCCAGCATAACCTGCGCGACATCAACGTGCGGATTCCTCGGAACGCGCTCACGGTGGTGACTGGTCTCTCCGGCTCGGGTAAGAGCTCGCTCGCCTTTGACACCATCTATGCCGAGGGCCAGCGCCGCTACGTCGAAACACTTTCGGCCTATGCGCGCCAGTTTCTCGATCAAATCGAGCGCCCCGATGTGGATTCGATCGAGGGGCTCAGTCCGGCCATCTCCATCGAACAGAAGACCACCAGCCGCAGTCCGCGATCGACGGTCGGAACCATCACCGAGATCTACGACTACTTGCGCCTTCTTTACGCCTCGGTGGGCACGCCCCATTGCCCAAACTGTGGCCGCCCCATTGCCCGCCAGACCTCCGACCAGATCGTTCAGCGCATTCTGGAACTGGGCCGCGGCGAGCGCGCAACGGTCATGGCGCCCATCGTCAGAGGCCGAAAGGGAGAGTTTAAGGATTTGCTCGATCAGCTTGACCA
>Ga0181520_10011154_pt1 | contig 11864 bp, 5 predicted proteins | sample PEATcosm2014_Bin_29_FD_132451 | JGI IMG/M metagenome (GOLD analysis project Ga0181520, IMG submission 132451) | Peatland microbial communities from MTU Mesocosm Facility, Houghton, MI, USA - PEATcosm2014_Bin02_30_metaG | ecosystem: Environmental > Terrestrial > Soil > Wetlands > Peat | place...
ACTCCGGTTGGCGTTGGCCCAAAGGATTCGCTTGCGTCAAATGCAGGTGATGGTCCTAGGCGGAGATTACACAGGAAAAGGGCTCGCTCAACGCGGCGTGCGCGAAGGCAAGAGTCGGATTGGGAAGCGGCAGCAGGCAGCCTGCGTTCAGAATCTCTTCATTGAAAAGGATGTACTCTGCCACGTGGCCACGCAATGTGCATCCCATGGCGATTTTACGTACTCCGAGCGCCGCGTCACGGTATCGCTCACGATGGTTGAAGGGCTCTGCGTCAACAGCCGGCTCGAGCACGTAACGCTCGCCGGGGAATAGCGTTTCTGGAGATTCGCGCCCACCTCCACCAAAGTAATCGAACCTTCATCGCCAAGAATCAGCCGGTAGCGGGTGATGTCCCACCCGTAGAGCATAGGATGACTCGACACTTGTTCGACAAGTTTGATCAAGGACGTGTGGATTTCCGTGGCGTCGACCCGAGCAAGCATCTGATTCGGTCCCGGACGGGGGGAAGGCACGTGTCGAACCTGCAAGTGAGTAAACCGGGCGCCGTCCAGCACCAAGTCCCGCATTTCGGGCGCAATCCTGGCTTGGATCACACGATTGCCCCCGGCATTGCTGATTCGAGCAGGCGGATGATTATTAGCTTCGGTCGTTTTCTTTCAAGCCCCCGGTCTAATCATATCCGCCCGATTCATTGCAGATTGCAATTTTACTCTGACCCAAGTCTTCTGTAGGACAAGATCCTTCTGGAAGGGAAACCTTTTCGGGACGCACGTGCCTTCCTCCCAGAACCTGATCCCGAAGGCGGTGGTCAAGTCTTGGATGTGCATTGATTGGTCGCGCGCGAGGACAAGAGGCCAAGATATTGGGAAAAAGAGAGCCGTCGGAATCGGATGCCAAGTGGACAGACGCCGGAGGAACTATCGGGTCAGCTCGGGGCGTGCCCCGAGCTGACCACACTGCAAACAACCGGAGACTCACCTTGCGGTCGGTCAGAAGAGTGAAACCACTCGGTGATTCAAGCTCTTTCACTACGCCTGGAACAACAATCCTTTACGTACCTTCGCTAAAAGTGATAACGCAATGCAAATTGGATCTCCCGAGAAGGGGTGCCGACTAAAGAGGTGAGTCCATACGAGCCATCGTCAATGTCCCCGTCGGGCATACCGAAGTTCGGGTGGTTAAGGAAATTAAAGAATTCGGCGCGAAAGTCCAGGTGTTGCGTTTCAGTGAGGTTGAAGGTCTTTCGGACCGAAAAATCAAGCATGCTCAATCTCGGGCCCCGCAAGATGCCTCGACCCGAATTCCCAAAGGTATATTGAGCCGGATATTTGAACGCGGTGGGGTCATACCACTGCGTTACCGACGGATTTGCTACTTTTCCGCTGCTAAGTCTAATCGGAACCTGACCGCCCAGCCCGATGTTTGCTTCGTCAGATGCAATTGTGACTGTATATGGGAAACCCGTGCCAAAGGTGTAGATTCCTCCCACGTTCCACCCACCGAGTGCGGCATCGGTAAGGCGGCTGGAATTCCCTAAGAACGCCTTGCCGCGGCCCACGGGTATAGCATACAGTGCGCTCTGCACGAATCGTTGAGTTTGGTCAAAATCGGAAGGCCCGCGCATCGACGTCGTCGTGTTCTGTGGGTTAAAAGGCGACTCATAGGGGCTGGATGCGTTGTCAATTGACTTTGACCAAGTATAGGAAGTCAAAGACGAGAGGCCATGTTTCATCTTGTTCTCAGCCTTCAATTGCAGCGCGTGATAGATGCTTGCGGCCCCCGAAGCCTGCGACCCAATTCCGCTAAACAGAGGGTAAGGCCGGCTCGCCTGGAAATTGACGTTGGGCCCCGGAAGGGGTTGGTTATCATTGGTGCTCCAGATCAAGTGTGTACCTTTGGCTCCTACGTAGGCACCGTCTATGGAGAATCCCGACGTAATTTCCCGTTGGACGGCTAGATTCCATTGCTGATAGTAGCCTGGCACGAAGTTCTTCGGAATGTAACTGAGGCCCGGATCCAGGCCCATCACGGGTGTTTGCTGAAAGACATTGGTCATGTCTACGCCCGCATCCGGGATTACCGGGTTGTTGTGGAAGGAGTTGAAGTACGAGAAAGGCGGGTTGCCGCTATCATTGAGTATCGGGTTGGTCGACTCGATATCAAAGAATATACCATATCCGCCGCGGAGAACGGTCTTGCTGTCCTGGGTCAGGCGGTAGGCGAATCCGACGCGAGGAGCGAAATCGTGATTGGCCGGCTCGATACCGCTGCAGTCGAAGGACTTCTCATCTCCGTACGGGTAGCCCGCCGGAGCGTAAGCGGGATTGCAGAACGTCTCTTGTCCTGTCTGGAAATCAAAGTTCGTCAGACGGCCGTTCTTCTCCGAGGGTGGGCGCTGGTTTTCATACCGCAAGCCAAGATTCAAGGTCAGCCGCTTCGTCGCCCGATAGTCATCCTGGATAAAGAAATTGTAGAACGTCTGCCTGATATACGATTTGTTCAAACCTACCGAGTCCTGCGAAAGCGCGGGCAAACCCATTAGAAACTCAACGAAGGGAGTTCCGTAGGTGGCGTTAGTTGCCGCGGAGTAGGTCCCGGTGTACCACCAAAGCCCGCGCCCCTCGCTCAGTCCAATGAAATCGAAATGGTACCGCTGGATGTCCGCTCCAGCACGGACGTTGTGGGAACCCTTTACCCAGCTTACGTGGTCCATCACGAAAAACGACTCCTCGTTATTCGGGTTGGGAATGTAGGAACCGTCTCCCCAACTGTTGTAGCCATAAATGACGATGTGCGGAAACCCCGTGATCGCAGGGTTGGTCGATATGCCCTTTATGCCCGCCTGGGATGTATAGTCATGCCCGGCGTTGAGCCCCGTGAAATCCCACCACGGACGGCTGTACCCCAGCCGGAAGTCATTGAGCAGCGTGGGGCTAAACATATGCGTTTCCACCAGTTCACCTTCAATCGGGTAGTGCGACTGGTGGGAACCGGAGTCAAGCCCGGCACTGCCGATGGCAGGCGTGCCCAACCGAGCGGGATTTGTAATCACGTCGCCAAACCAGTTAAACCGTCCCCAGATCTGGTCCTTGTCACTTATTTTGTGATCCAGGCGGGCGTAAAACATCTTTTCATCGGTCCGCGCGGAGGGGGAAAGGATGAAATTGTTCGTGAATCCTGGGAGGTTCGGGTTCGGAACAAACCCTTCCAGGAATTTCGCAGCAGAAATGATCAAGTTGCTATCGACAACATTGGGAACGGTGAAGCCTTGGCGTTTGCCGTTCACCCAAGGAAGCAGAGGATTGTAGATCGTTGTGCTGAGAGCGGTAAAATTGCCCTGCTTCTCCGCGGCCGTGGGCACCGTGGATTTAAAGGTTTGCCCCCTGCGGATGCGGAATCCCTCGTAGCCAAAGAAAAAGAAGGTTTTATCTTTCCCATTGTAGACGTGGGGAATCGAAACCGGTCCACCGATCGTCGCGCCAAACTGATTCTGTTTCAATTGCTGCTTCTGGCCGCCGGGGGTACTATTCAGCAAGAAATCCGCAGCGTCCAGATGATCGTTCCGTAAGAACTCGTAAGCCGACCCGTGCCATTGGTTCGTTCCCGACTTGCTAACGAGATTAATCTGGGCGCCAGCAGAACGGCCGAACTCAGCAGAATACGTGCTGGTTTGAACCTTGAACTCCTGAATCGTGTCGACCGAGGGCATGAGGCCGATATATCCGTTGATGGCCAGGTTGTTGTCCATCCCATCCATCATGTAGTTGTTGGAAGGTGTTCGCGCGCCGTTGGCGGCCAGGGAAACGCCGCCGATATCGCGGCTCGCCTGGGCATTGCCTGGCCCTCCATCATTTGTTCCCGGGCTGAGCAGGGCCAATTGCAGGAAATTGCGCCCGTTCAGGGGCAGGTTCTCAACCTGGTTCTCAGCGATCACTTGTCCCACGGAGGACGTATCGGTTTGAACCAGCGGCGGTTGTCCGGTAACTTCCACTTTCTGTTGGATCGAGCCCACGGTCAAGGTCACGTCCACCCTTAACAACTGGTTCACCACAAGTTGAAGGCCGCTGTGAATAGCCTCCTGGAAACCTTGGGCGCGAACGGAGACCGAGTAGTCGCCGGGTTCGAGGTCTGGAACCGCATAGTCTCCTTTGGCGTCCGTCTTGACTTCTCGGGTAAAATTGGTTCCGGCGTTCTTTACCGAAACGTCGGCGCCCGCCACCACGGCGCCGGAAGCATCTTTAACCGTGCCCAAGATCCCTCCCGTATTTAACTGCCCGTACATCGCTAACGGCCATGCCAAACTAAACCCGATTACCAAAAGCACGTGCACTTTTCGCATCATATTTCCTCCGCGATTGCAGCGCATTGACGCTGGGTTGAGAATTTGCTCCTTGGCCAACTGCAGAGTTCGTCCTGCATTTTACTGGCACCGCAACTTCAAGATGTTTGAGTCGATAACAACTTCGGCACGCGGGAATGTGCCGACCGCTGAGTCAGGCGACTATGTTAAGTGCCCAGCCGCCCATTCCCGTTCCCAAAGGGCGTAGCGTGCCAAATACCATTTCCCATCATGCATGCCTAAAATCTGTAACGACCAAGGCTGCAAACAAGACCCAACGCAACGAGTAATGGTGCAATGGTGCGAAGTTAATCTCCATCACCTACAGAGTCAAGAATCAACACACCGCAGATCGCGCGCTTGTCCAGAGTACTGGACAGAATGTAGGGTGGGGGTTATGGGTGGTCGTCCAGCATACGACCAAGTTCGTCACATGTGCCTAGAATAGGCGCTAAGCTGTGTGAAATCAGGTTTGACGGTCGCGCGGTCGGTTCGACATTGGTACACGAAGTTACTGATCGAGCAGGAAGATGTCGCTGGACTAGTTACCCTCAAACGGGGGTTGATCGCCGAGGCCGAGGCAGTCGACGCACCACAGCGTGTTGCGGCGGACCCTGGCGGCCTACATGATTAAAAGCGCGGCTCCGAAGAATGCAACCGGGGTTATAATCGCCGCGCCCGACAGTTCATAAAGGGAATTCTGATGTGGTATTTCGTGAAACAGCGCAGTACCAAATTGAGAAAGAGGCCAAAGCCGATGAAGCCACGCGAATGGTATGCACGTCTCGTTGTGCCGTGGTTGCTATGCTGGGCGGTATCGCTTGTGTTCCAACCAGCCCAGGCGCAGAATTCAGCGAATCCTCGATGGAATCTCCTTCTCATCTCTATTGATACACTGCGCGCGGACCACCTGGGCGCTTATGGGTATCATTCCGTGACTCCTAATCTTGACCGTTTGGCCAAGGAAGGAATTGTCTTCACGCAGACTTTTACCTCCGTTCCATTGACATTGCCAGCCCACGCATCGCTCCTTACCAGCACCTATCCTCCCGTTAACGGCATCCGCGACAACGGGGAAGTATTGCCGTCTTCGGTGCCGACGCTGGCCGAGCAGATGCGGGCCCACGGGTTCGAGACCGCTGCCTTCGTCAGCAGCTTCGTTCTCGATCGTCGCTTTGGCTTGGCACGCGGATTTGACGATTACTGGGGAGAATTCCCCTTATATCGGTTCGTGGGGACAGACCCAGGCACCATTCAAATCCGCGGTGACGGCACCGAAAAAGCTGCGGCCAATTGGATCAGCAATCAAGCTTCAAAGCGTTTCTTTGGGTTTGTTCACTTCTACGACCTGCACGGCCCTTTTCTCTTGCCAGCGTCCTGGCGGGCGCGCTTCCCCAGACGGGTTTATGATGGCGAGTTGGCTTACGTCGATGACCTGATTGGGCAACTTTGGGAGGGCATGGTCCACCAGGGCGTTGCGGACCATACACTTCTCGTAATCACCGCGGACCACGGAGAGGGGCTGGGTGACCACGGCGAACTAAACCACGGTTTCCTGCTCTACCGCAGTACCACCCACATCCCCTTGATCATTCGATTCCCCGACCACCGGGCGGCCGGCAAGCGTATCGACACGGTCGCACGTTTGATTGATATCGCACCCACGGTGTGTGCGCTCCTAGGAGTTCCACCGTCCCCCTCCTTTCAAGGGCGGAGTCTTGCGCATGAGATCGGGGGACAAGTGCGGCCTGCCCTGCCGGCCTATTCGGAAACCTTGTACCCCTACCGGCAATTTCATTCCGCGCCACTTTATGCGTTGCGTTCCGATCCGTTCACTTTCGTCCAGGCTCCGCACTCGGAGCTATACGAGTTTCGCAAAGATCCGGCCGAGTCGCACAATCTGATTCATACGAACCAGGCAATGGCCAACGAACTGCACGCGGAGTTGGATAAGCTGGCGGGCGCGATGGCGCATGGACCCGTCGCGGCTTCTGTAAGCCCCGAGGTTCTTGAACAGCTAAAAAGTCTTGGATATGTGGGAACGGCCTCGCCACATAACGCCCCGCCCCTTTCGGACCCATCGCTTCCCGATCCCAAAGACCGAATTTCCATGTATCGCCAGGTGCAAAATGCGCATGAAATGGAAACCCATGGAGACACGCGCACCGCAGCCACGCGACTGGAGGAGATTGCTGCACGAGATCCGGCGTTGGTCATGGTGCAAATCGAAGCAGGATTGGCACGCCAGAAGTTAAATCAATACGAGTTGGCGGCCAAGCACTTCCGCGCTGCCTTGCAAGTGGATCCTGAAAATGCTGTAGCCCACTACGATCTCGGAATCTCGCTGGGAAACCTGCGACACCTTCCGGAGGCCAGCCATGAGTTCGAGTTGGCGACCAAGTTGCAGCCCTCGTATTCACGCGCCTTTGCAGCGCTGGGATCGACCCAGGCACAGCTAGGTAATATACCGGCGGCAATTTCCTCGCTCGATCGTGCCCTGGCAATCGACCCAACAGATTTAGACGCCCTGCTGAATCGCGGCAACCTGTATCTGGAGGTCAGGAATTGGGAGAAGAGTAGCCTGGACCTGCGGCGGGCAGTGACACTCGAACCGGAAAACGCGGAGGTCCATCACGCCCTGGGGACGATGGAATTTTACAAGGGAGACCTTAACAGCGCTCTGAAGGAGTATCTGCGCACGGTCCAATTGGCGCCCCGATCCTCCTCCGTGCATTCAGACCTGGGCCTTCTGTATCGCAAGTTGGGACGAAATTCTGATGCCACCGTGGAGTTCCGCCGGGCGCTTACACTTAACCCAAAAGACAGTGTCGCCCTGGACGCCCTACAACATGACCATTAGACAAGGAAATGAATCCGTAAACCCTGCTTATCCCGAGGTAGGTTGTTCGGTCCCAAGTAAGCTCTCGCCCCTATCGCACCGCTCTGCACGGCCGCCTATATGATTCGTCCGTCCAGTATTTGGGACACATTCGTATCCTCCTGTTCGTTATTTCTTGATTTTTCCCGGCACTATACCTACCTTTCTTCGTATTGTCTGGGGTGAGGACAGGGTGCTTCTTTCGAGTAGTTGGATTTGAATACTCTCCACTCATGCGGGGGGACTGTTTGGTGCGAAAAGAGGCAGATAAAATGCATATTCTATTAAGTGGCAGCCCGAAGAACCCAGCCACCACCTGGAAGCAAGGTCGAAGTGCCCGCCGGCACCGTCTCTTTCTGGAATTGCTTGCCGTATCATTCCTTCCGCTCTGTGCTTGTATCGAAGCCGCTCCGGTTTGGGCGCGCGAAACTCCGAAACCGTCCATGAGCCAAATGAAGGATTCCGCTCCTACTGTCCATGGACTCGGCGGGATTGCGATTTCGCCTGATGGCCGTCACGTGGCATGGGCATCTGACTCCGATATGTTTGTAATGGACTTGACGCTGGCGTCAAGCCAGCCACAGAAGGTTGGAGAGGGCGTTGTCCTCAACCCCTTGGGCTTCTCCGCCCGCATGAATGACGGCGTCTGGTCTCCAAATAGCCGCCAATTGGTGTTCGTTGGGACGTGTGGGGATGCGCCCCAGCCACAGCTATGCCTTGCGAGCACGCGAGGAGGAGCATCGAGGCAGCTTACCAAGCTCGCCGGAGCGCTGGCGGAGCCACGCTGGTCTCCCGATGGCAAGACTTTGGGCTTCCTTTTCGCGGAGAATCCTCCCTTTCCGCCTGGGACGTATTCGGTGATACCAACACCCATCGCTGCAGGGGGCGTCACGCGCGAATTCGAGTTTGATCAACGTCTTGCCGTCGTGGACGTGGCTTCGGGGCGCGTGCGCATTGTTTCCCCTCCGGGTCGCTATGTGTATGAGTACGACTGGTCACCGGACGGCAGAGAAGTTGCAGCCACCATAGCGCAGATCCCTGGGAACAATAGTTGGTACGGCACGCAACTCTATATCGTCAATGTGGATTCAGGCGAAGCGAAGCCCATACTGAAGCCCGGCATGCAGATCCAAGTGCCACGATGGTCGCCGGATGCGAAGCATATCGCCTTTATCGGCGGTCTCATGAGCGGGCGGAGTATTGCTATCGGTGACGTCTACGTTGTTACTGTTGAGTCCGGGCGTTTCGAGAATGTCGCCCCGCAAATGAAAGCCTCCGCGCGCAGGATTGCCTGGGTGTCTTCGGACCGTCTTCTTTTCACAGAGTTTGTACATGGCCAATCCGGGTTGGCTGAGGTTGACATAACCCAGGGCGAGGTCAATCAACTTTGGACCGGCACCGCATTTACCTCTGAGGGCGGGGGGTTCGCAAACTTCTCAGTAGCGAATGACGGGAGGACATCAGCCCTTGATCTGCAATCGTTCCAGCGTCCTCCCGAAATCTGGGCGGGCCCTATTGGCGCGTGGAAGCAGATTACCCATTACAACGACGAAATCCACCCAACGTGGGGAAAGGTTGAAAGCGTCGAGTGGAGAAGTGACGAATGGAACATCCAAGGCTGGTTATATTATCCGCGCGACTATGATTCTCACGCACGGTATCCGATGATCGTCAACGTTCATGGCGGACCCGCATATCTGAACCCAGCAATCTGGGGCGGCGAACCGAGTGAACTCGCCGGTGCAGGTTACTTTGTGCTTTGCCCCAATCCTCGAGGAAGTGTTGGTGAGGGAGAAGCATTTGTAAAGGCCAATATTAGAGATATTGGCTACGGAGATCTGCGGGACATTCTGGCAGGTGTCGACAAGGTGCTCGGATCTTTGCCCGTCGACAGGAACCGCATTGGCATTTATGGTTGGAGCTATGGTGGGTACATGACGATGTGGGCGGTTACACAAACTAACCTATTTCGCGCGGCGGTGGCGGGCGCCGGCATTTCTGATTGGCTCAGTTACGTTGGTCAGTGTGACTATCCCCGATGGGTCGAAGGACATTTCGCGGCTTCTGTTTACGAGGATCCGTTGATCTATGCCCGAAGCTCGCCAATGAATTACATCAAGAATGTTAAAACCCCTACGCTCATTCTGGCAGGAGCTGGCGACGGCGTCTGTCCCGCTCCCCAATCATTCGAGTTCTGGCGTGCACTGCGGAGCCTGGGAGTAAAGACCGATCTCGTGGTATATCCCGACGAAGGCCACGTGTTCACAAAACCGGATCACATTCGCAACGTTACGCAGCGGAGAATTGACTGGTTCAATCAATTCCTGAAGTAGGCGGAGTTTCAGCCTAAAAGGGAGATCTAACCCAGCCCAACCCAAAAGCCTGAGTTAGGATTCAAGATCTGGGTTCGCAAGCCCCAAAAGGGCGCGGGCCTGATAGTACGCAAAAGAGGGGGGTCAATAGCTTGACAAGAGCGGATCGATTGCATGCCATCGAGCGCCGGAGCGAGGTGTCGGTCCTCATCGTGGGCGGCGGGATTAATGGCATTGGCCTGCTCCGCGAATTGGCTTTGCAGGGAGTGGACGCAATATTGGTGGAAAAATCCGACTTTTGTGCCGGCGCCAGTTCGGCCTCGACCCGAGTCATTCACGGCGGGGTGCGATACCTCGAGAACGGCGAATTTCGCTTGGTGAAGGAGGCCTTGCGGGAGCGAAACCGCCTCGTCAAGAACGCTCCACATTACGTCAGATCTCTCCCCACCACCATTCCGATATTCGACTGGGCAGGTGGCCTCTTTTCGGCCTTGGGAAAATTCGTTGGCCTCCGGGTGCAGTCATGCGTCACGGGCGCCTTGCCGTTCAAAATCGGGTTGTCCTTGTACGACCTCATCGCACGGAATCATGGGGTTTTGCCTGCCCATCACTTCCAGTCACGCCGTGTTTCCTTGGCCGCGCGTCCTCAATTGCCACCGAATATTATCTGCACGGCAACCTATTACGATGCGTTACTCAGCTATCCCGAACGGCTCTCTGTGGAACTCATTCAGGACGCCGAGAAGCAGTTTCCGGACGTGCTCGCTTTGAATTATGTACGCCTTGAAGGCACGAAGGGAGACAGGGTCGTCCTGAAAGATGAAATTGCCGGCCAGAGGTTTGAAATCAAGCCCCGCATCCTGGTCAATGCAAGCGGAGCCTGGATCGATTTCACCAATCGCGCCCTTGCGCAGCAGACTCAATACGTCGGAGGCACCAAAGGCTCACACATTGTGCTCGAGCATCCCGAACTGCTCGCTGCGGCCAACGGAGAGATGCTCTATTTTGCCAATCCGGACGGGCGGATCTGCATCTTTTATCCCTTTTATGGGAAAGTGATCGCAGGTTCCACCGACATACCGGTTACCGATCCCGAAACCGCGGCTTGTGATGAATATGAGGTGGACTACATCCTGGAGTCCATACACCGGCTTTTCCCCACCATCCACATAGACCGCTCCCACATCATTTATCGATTTTGCGGAGTCCGCCCGCTGCCCCGCAGCGATTCCTCAAATCCGGGGGAGATCAGTCGTGATCATAGCTGCGCGGTTATCCCGCCGGGAAATGGGACTAACTTCCCGGTTTATTCCCTGATCGGGGGAAAGTGGACCACCTTCCGTGCCTTTGGCGAGCAGGTGGCGGATAGGATTCTCAATTACCTGGCAAGACCGCGGTTGGCCAGTTCCGTCGATTTGCCCATCGGCGGCGGGAAGGAGTACCCAACAACGGCAGTTGAAAAGAGTGAATGGCTTGCCTCTCTTAGTGGCAAAACTCACCTATCCGTGCAACGCTTGGAGGTACTGCTGGATCGGTATGGAACTCGCGCCGAGGGTATTGCGCAATTCATGGGTGCTGCGCCTGACCGGCCTCTGCGCTGGCTGCCCGAATACAGCGAGCGCGAAATTCAATACGTGACCTCCGAGGAGATCATCGTGCACCTGGATGACCTCGTCTTAAGAAGAACCATCATGGCCCTCTTGGGCCAGGTGACTCTTGGCCTGCTGGAAGAGTTGGCTGCCCTGCTGGCGCCGGCGCTGGGATGGTCGGAGAAGAGAGTCCAGGAAGAAATCGAGCGCACGGTAAAGGTCTTAGGCAAAGCCCATGGCGTGATGCTTCCAGAGTGCAGCAACTGGCCTTGAAGCCGCCATCCGGAGCCTCACAGGAGCACGGCCTGGTTATTTCGGATCACGCAACCAAGTCAATCGTCAAATACGGCACAACCACATAACAGCTCGCATCGACACGGCGTTCCGGTAAACAGCGCGGAAATCTCCAAATGGCCCAGACTGACGCACGTTCTTCAACACCGGTTCCGCACCTACAGCGGGTTCTGACACTGTGGGACCTGATCTTCTATGGCATCGTGATGATCATGCCCATAGCTCCCGTACCTTTATTCGGGCTGATCCAAAAACTATCCCAAGGTCACGCCGTTACCACGATTCTGATTGCCATGGTGGCCATGATGTTGACGGCCGTCAGCTACGGGCGCATGGCGGCGGTTTATCCTTCCGCCGGTTCCGCCTACACCTACGTGGGGCGAGGACTGAACCCTCACCTGGGGTTCCTGACCGGCTGGACAATGTTGTTTGATTACTTGCTCATCCCGAT
>Ga0181520_10011156_pt1 | contig 11863 bp, 9 predicted proteins | sample PEATcosm2014_Bin_29_FD_132451 | JGI IMG/M metagenome (GOLD analysis project Ga0181520, IMG submission 132451) | Peatland microbial communities from MTU Mesocosm Facility, Houghton, MI, USA - PEATcosm2014_Bin02_30_metaG | ecosystem: Environmental > Terrestrial > Soil > Wetlands > Peat | place...
TCCCCTCTCCACGAGTGGAGAGGGGCCGGGGGTGAGGTTGCCGTTCGCCCGGCTAACGGCGATTTTCGCGGCAGTCGTCATGCCGGGTTCCGGCACTCTGAAACGATGAAAATGTGCCGCGACGGCCCTACCCCGTCCCGCCTGCGGCGGGCCACCCCTCCCGTTCCGGGCGGGGAGAGGCGAACGGCACTTCTCGCGCAGTAGGGAACTGCTGCGGTTCTCCCCTCTCCGCTTGCGGAGAGGGGCCGGGGGTGAGGTTGCCGTTCGCCCGGCTAACGGCGATTTCCGAGGCAGCTCTGAGGTCAGGGGATCCGCAACAACACGTCGGTGCAGATGGCGGCGAGGGCGTCCCGGTGCGGCGAGGTGGGGAGCGCCGACAGTGCGCCCTCCGCCGCCGAGGCGAACTCGTGGGCGCGGCGCACGGCGTAGGCCCGGCCGCCAAATTTATCGGCCAGTTGGGCGACTTGTGAGATCGCATCATTCGTGAGGTCGTTGCTTCCAGACCGCTCGATGACCTTGCGAAGAGCCCCGGAGCGGTCGCGCTCGAGCGCGGCGATAACCGGAAGAGTGTATTGGCCCGTCCGCAGGTCGCTGCCGACGGGCTTTCCCGTTTCGGCGGGGTCGGCGTAGAGGTCGAGCAGGTCGTCCACGATCTGAAACGCGGTCCCGAGTTGCAGACCGCACGCGATCGCCGCGGTCACCGGGCCGTCCTCGTCACAAACCGTCCGCGCGCCCATTTCGCAGGCCGCACGGAACAGCGAGCCGGTCTTGGCGCGGATGATGTCGAGGTACTCGGCCTCAGTGCACTTGCCCTTCGTGGTCGCGTGCGCGAACTGCCCCTCGCACATCTCCATGATCGCCTCGCACAACACGGCGGTGGACCAGCGGCCTACCTCGTCGATGAGCACGCGGTAGGCTTGCGCGGCGATGTAATCGCCGACCAGCACCGAGGCCCTGTTGCCCCAGCGAACGCGCGTGGACTCTCTGCCGCGACGCATGTCGGCCTCGTCGATGACGTCGTCGTGCATCAACGAGGCGAGGTGTGTCGCCTCGACGACCGCGGCGGCCTCAATCGTCGCCTCGGGGAGGGCGTCTTGTCCGGGCCGCACGGCTCCGGCGGCGAGAAGGCACACGGCGGGGCGCAGCCGCTTGCCGCCCGCATCGACCGCGTGCTGGAAGGCGTCGGCGGCGATGGGGACCCCGGCAGGCAGAAAGCCTTGAAGGATCGCCTCAACGCGCTGCATCTCCACGCAGATAGGGGCGAGCCAGTCGGCCGGCGCCAGGACCAGATCGGTTGTCCGGGAGGTTGCTGTGCTCAGTTTAGTGACCATGAGAATGAAGCAGGTTTCGTTGGCACAGGAGGCAACTATCTTGTCGGGTTCGGGCGCTCTGGCACGATGAAAGGGACGGCCCTACCCCGTCCCCGCTACGCGGGGCCACCCCTCCCGTACCGGGAGGGGAGAGGCAAACGGCAAAGGCCCTGGCAGGCGAGACGCCTGCCCCACGCGTGATCTTCAAGGCAGTCGTCAGGCTGCCTTAGGCGCAGTCTCCAGCCGCGATTGTCGTTGACGTATCACTATAATGACATATATTCATCATTATAGACGTTATATGAACATAAATCTACAGCATTATTGCATCACAGTCACCGACGCCTCTGCCGTGCCCGCCGTTCGCTCATCATTCATCATTCAGCGCTCATCACTCGCCGTCCTACTTCCCCGCCAACGTCCATGCCGCTCCGTTGAGGATCGTGATGAGGCCGTTCGGGAACATGCCGAGGGCCAACGTTCCGATCAGCGCCACCCAGATCACGGCGCGCACCCCGGCAGGCCACACGGGCAGCGCCGGCGTCTCCTCGCCGCCAAACCACATCAGCCGCACCACATTCATATAGTAATACAGCGAGATGGCGCTGTTGACGATGGCGACCACTGCGAGCCAAGTCCATGTCTGACTTTGGATTGCGCCCATGAACAGGTAGACCTTGCCGATGAACCCGGCCGTCGGAGGGATGCCGGTCAGAGACAGCAGGAAGATCGTCATGGCGACGGCGACGAACGGCGAAGTTCGCGCCATGCCCCGGAAGTCGGCGATATCATCCCGCGCGGTGTTGCGGAAGACGCCGATGGCGACCGCGAAAGCCCCGAGGTTCATCAGCAGGTAGGCGGCGAAATACACCAGCACGCCCTGCAGGCCCCACGGATTGTGCGGCCCGACGACGACACCGATCAGCAGATACCCCGCGTGGGCGATTGACGAATATGCTAACATGCGCTTGACGTTCGTCTGCCGGATCGCCAGCAGGTTGCCTACGCACATCGTCAGCGCCGACAGAGCTGCGAGGATCGCCGGCCACTGCTTGACCAGCCCCGGTTCGAGAACCCAAAGCACGCGCATCAGGATCGCGAAGCCAGCGGCCTTCGGCCCGACGGAGAGGAACGCCGTGACCGGCGTCGGCGCGCCCTCATAGACGTCCGGGGTCCACGCGTGGAACGGGACCATCGAGATCTTGTACCCGAGACCCGCCAGGACCATGACCGCCGACAGGCCGGCGAGGAGCGGATGCTCCCCCTCCCTGAGACTTTCAGCGATCGCCAACAGGTTCGTCGAGCGCCCGAGGCCGTACATGAGCGACAGGCCATAGAGCATTACCGCCGATGCGGCAGCGCCGTAGATGAAATACTTCAAAGCCGCCTCGTTGCTCTTGCGGTCGCGGCGCAGATACCCGGACAGGATGTACGAGGTGAGGCTGACCAGTTCGAACGACAGGTAGAAGGTGATGATGTCGTTGGAACTCGCCAGCAGGCACATCCCGAACACCAGGAAGACCAACAGCGAGAAGTATTCGCCGTACCCGGCCCTCAAGTTGCGGAAAAAGTCCGTCGAGAGGAGAACAACCAGTGCGCCGGCCAGGATGAAGATCGCCTTGAAGAAGACAGCCAGCGAGTCGGTCGCGAAGGACCCTGAGAACTCCAGCGTCGCCGGCTCGCCCCAAAGCCGTGCCAGCGGCCACAGGCACCCGAGCATCCCGGCGGCGGCGAGCGCTGCCGAGGCTATGCGGAGCCGGCGCGGCAGGAACAAGTCCAGGACAAGCAGCGCCAGTCCCAGTATCGCCAGGCAGGTCTCGGGAAGGAACAGATTGTAGTTGGCGACAGGCATGGTGGGAGAGCGATGAATGATGAACGATGAATGATGAGCGAACGGCAATAACGGCAACGACCACAGCAACGGCAGGAACGGCTCAACAACGGCAAGAACGGCTTAACCCTTGAAGGGCAGCAGGTGGACTGCGGCGGCTATTTGGTCCATGTGGGCGACTACGCCGGTCATGGCTGTATTGATAAGGGCTATGAGCGGGGTCGGGTAGATGCCTACGATCAGCATGATCGCGCATAGCGGCACGACCGCGACCAGCTCGCCGAGGTCCATGTCCTTCATGTTGACCCACTGGCGGTTCAACTCGCCCAGGAAGACCTTCTGGATCACGATCAGGAAGTACGCCGCGGTGATGACAACGCCGATCACCGAGATGGCAGTGATGAGCTTGAGGGAGGCGTAGGAACCCAGGAAGACCATGAACTCACCGACGAACCCCGACAGACCGGGCAGGCCCAGCGAGGCGAAACACGCGAGCATCATAATGCCGGTATAGATGGGAAGCTGCTTGGCGAGACCGCCGAAGGCGTTCACATCGCGAGTGTGCGCGCGGTCATAGACCACGCCGACAAGGAAGAACAGCGCGCCGGTGATGATCCCGTGGTTGAACATCTGCAGCACCGCGCCGTTCAGGGCGGTGATGCGGTCCGCGACGTGAAGACGGGCGAGCGGATCGCCGCCGCTGTACATCGCCGCCGCGGCAATCCCCAGCATCACGTAACCCATGTGGTTCACGGATGAGTACGCGATGATCTTCTTGAGGTCCTGCTGTGCCATCGCGCACAGGGCCCCGTAGACGATGCTGATCGCCGCCAGAACCCCGAGGAACAGCGCGAACTCGTGCGAGGCGTCGGGGACAATCGGCAGGATCACCCGAACGAAGCCGTATGTGCCCATCTTCAGCAGGACGCCCGCCAGGATGACCGATCCGGCGGTCGGGGCCTCGACGTGCGCGTCGGGGAGCCACGTGTGGAACGGGAAGAGCGGCACTTTGATCGCAAAGCCCAGGAAGAAGCCGAAAAAGACGAAAGCGCCCATCACCGGCTGTTGTGCGAGAGGGTTTTGGCGCGCGAGTTCGAGCATATCGAACGTCTGAGGGTGGCTGGTGAAGTAGCACACCAGGATCGCCAGCAGCATCGCGAGGCTGCCGACGAGGGTGTAGATGAAGAACTTGATCGCCGCGTACTCGCGCCTCGGCCCGCCCCAGATACCGATGAGGAAGTACATCGGCACCAAACTGATCTCCCAGAACATATAGAACAGGAAGAAGTCCAACGCGCAGAACACGCCGAGCATCCCGGTCTCGAGCAGGAGGAAGAACGCCATGTACTCCTTGACCCGCACCTCGATGCGCCAGGAGTAGATGACGCACAGCAGCGTCAGGAGGGTCGTGAGGATGATGAGCGGCATGCTCAGGCCGTCGACGCCGAGCGTATAGTTGACATGGAACTGCGGGATCCAGGGGGCGGACTCCTGAAGCTGCATCTGCGTGGCTTTAGGCTCGAAGGCGGCCAGCGCCAGGATCGAGGCGACGAAAGTCAAAGCGGCGAAGATCGTGGTGACCCAGCGGATCGCCTTGACATGGCGTTCTTTATGTAGCAGCAACACGATGACCATGCCCACCAGCGGCAGGAAGATCATCACGCTCAGGATTCCGACTCCGCCCATATCATCGCCTCGTGTGGGGGACGGCAAGTTTCAGGAACGGCAGGGACGGCAGGTTTCAGGGACGGCAGGTTTCAGGAACGGCAGGAACGGCAGGAACGGCAGTACCCCGCTTCGCGGGCCACCCCTCCCGTGCCGAGAGGGGGACAACTAACGGCCACGGCTCGGCGGGCAAGACGCCCGCCCCACGCGGAGTTCCCGGGCCAGCCCTTCTTGTATCATGTGGCTGCGCCATTCATGGCGCAAATCGCGCGGTGAACCGCGCATCCACTGGTAAAACAAGGGGGCAGCAACGCCGCCCCACGCGGGTTTCCACGGCAAGTATGCATTCACCCCGTTTCCCTCTCCCCCTCTCCAATGCCGCGCAGGGCGCGGCCCGTGGAGAGGGGGCAGGGGGGTGAGGTGCCGTTCGCGGGGGTGAGTTTCCCTCACTTCATAAACATAACCACAACATACACCACGGCTGCGATGCCCGACGCGAACAGCGCTATGCCCATGATGTACTCCTGGATCAGGCCTGTCTGCAGCCGCGCGCCGGCCTCACCCAATGTCTTCGTCATCCAGCCTACCAGGTTCACGGCCCCGTCCACAATGTACTTGTCGATGAGGCCCGAAATGCCCACGATGAACACTCTCGTTCCCCAACCGATGAGGTTCACCGCGCCGTCGATGACATACTTATCCACCAGCGCCGCGCTGCGCGAGAGCAAGAGCGTCCCCGCGACCGCCGTGCCGGCGTAGATCTCATCGAAAAAGTATTTGTTTTTCGCGAGGTAATACAGCGGATATAGCGGCCGCTTGATGACTCCGACCGGGATGACCTTCCAGTAATAGATCGCACCCGATAGCAACAGGCCGGCGAGAGCCAGCGCCGTCGACAGGCCCGCAACGATGAAGTTCATGCCCTCGTGCTCGACGCCCTCGGAACCCGACGGCACGAAGTGGATGAACGCGCCGAACAGGTTCGCCTTGCCGGGAATGCCGATCAGTCCGATCAACAGCGCGAATACCGCCAGGATGCGCAGCGGCCACAGCATCACCGCGGGGCTTTCGTGCGCGTGCTCGGAAACCGCATCGCGCGGCTTGCCCATGAAGGCCAGGAAACACAGCCGGCCCATATAGAAAGCGGTCAGAAAGGCGGCCAACTCGAGGCCGATAAAGAACACCCAGTACACCGGGTTCTCGTGCGCGTTCGCCCAGGCCCCGGCGAGGATTTCGTCCTTGCTCCAGAAGCCCGCGAACGGGAAAATGCCCGCGAGGGCCAGCGTTCCGAAGGCGAAGGTCCACCACGTTACCGGCATCTTCTTCGCGAGTCCGCCCATCTTCCAGATGTTCTGCTCCTCGTGGCAGCCGTGGATGACACTGCCCGAACCGAGGAATAGGAGTGCCTTGAAGAACGCGTGGGCGATCAGGTGGAACACGCCTGCGGTGAAGCCGACCACGCCCAGGCCGAGCGAGGCCATCATAAAGCCAAGTTGTGAGATCGTCGAGTATGCGAGAACGCGCTTGATGTCGCGTTGCACGACGCCCATCGTCGCCGCCATGAGCGCGGTGATGAGGCCGATGACGCCCACCAACATCAGCGCGGACATCCCCAGGAACGTCATCTGCGCCAGCGGGACGTAGAACAGCAAGTACAGCCGCGCGACCATGAACACGCCGGCGGCGACCATCGTAGCGGCGTGGATCAGGGCGCTGACCGGGGTCGGGCCTTCCATCGCGTCCGGGAGCCAGGTGTGCAGCGGGAACTGGGCGCTCTTGCCGATGGCGCCGCAGAATAGACACGCTGCGATGACCCCGAGAACCGTCGGCGGGATGTGCCCGGAGGTCGCGGCGGCGAAGGCATCGCGGAAGAGCAGCGTCGGCACATAGCTGAACAGGATGACGATGCCGATGGCGAAGCCGACATCGCCGACGCGCGTGGTGATGAACGCCTTCTTCGCGGCATTCGCGGCGGCGTCACGCTCGAACCAGAAGCCGATCAGCAGATACGAGCACAGGCCCACAAGCTCCCAGCCTGCATACAGCATGATGAAGTTGTTGCTGAGCAGAAGCAGCATCATCGACGCACAGAACAGCGACAGGTACGCGAAAAAGCGCGAGAAACGCGGGTCGCCGTGCATGTAGCCGACAGAATAGACTTGGATGCACGTCGCGACGATGCTGACCATCGTGAGCATCGCCGCGCAGATCGGATCGACCAGGAAGCCGACGTGGATCGCGCTCGCGCCGACGTTCAGCCACGCGACGGAGGTCTCATACGGCTGCGCTCCGAGGATCAGCGAGACGAGGCACCCCAACGAGATCGGGATGCAGGCGGCGATCCCGGCAATCGCGATGACCGCAACCTTGTCGCCGACGCGTGCGTGGATGCGGGAGCCGGAAAGCACCAGCACCGCGAAGCTCAGGAACGGCAGGATTGGGATCAGCCACGCAATTGAAAGCATAGAGAGAGGCGAGCGATGAGCGCTGAATGATGAACGGAACGGCGAGCTAACGGCAACAACGACGACGGGCCATTCACATCCGATTCGAACATGTGGCCGCGCGATTTATCGCGCCAGATATGGGCCAGATTGCTCGTCGCCCTGCGAGCAAACATCCTGTCAGGGCGCAGATTAGGGAACTGTCCGATGTGATTCGCGCGACGAATCGCGCTGACACATGGTCTGAAAAGGACGCCGCCCAGACCTGTGGCCTCCCGGCACAGGCAGGGTAGGGCCGTCCCGGCGACAGACGGCTACACGGCAATCCGCGACAGGATTGTCGCGGCCACCGAGGTAGGGCCGTTTACGCCGTCCCAGGACCCCACCCCTACCACTTCATCTTGGCGACTTCGTCCAGGTTCGTCGAACCCAGGTTTCGGTACAGGCGCAGGATGATCGCCAGTCCCACTGCGGCTTCGCAGGCTGCCAGGGCGATGACGATCAACGCGAACACCTGCCCGTCCAGCACCGAGTTCAACTCCAGCGATCCGGCCGTCCCGCGCGGGCTGAGGAAGTGGCTGAACGCCACCAGGTTCACATTCGCGGCATTGAGCATCAACTCGATGCCGAGCAGGATGCCGACGGCGTGCTTGCGCGACAGCACCGTGAACAGCCCGATGGCGAACAGCAGCATCGCAAACAGCAGATAATGCGTCAGCCCGACCGGCCAGGGCATCGGGATGTTCGGCAGCGGCGGCATCGGGGGCAGGGGCGGGAGCTTCACGCGCTGTCGCCCTCCCGCGCCTCAGGCGTCTCCCCGGAGGTCGGCTCGGTGTCCCGTTCGCGCCGCGCCAGGATGATGGCCCCGACCATCGCAACCAGCAGCACGACCGAGACCGCCTCGAAGGGCAGCAGGTACGTCGTCATCAGCAACTCGCCGATGAGTTGCACGTTGTGCGAGGTGATGCCGGGCTCGGTGAGCGGCAGATTCAAAGGCTTCCACGGCGTCCCGTGAGTGTAAATGACCGCAATGGCGATGATGAGCATGAAGGCCCCGGTGGCGACGACGGAGCCGAGGAGATGCTGCTGACCGGCCAGGATGCCGCGCCCGAGCGACCGCTGCAGAAGCATCACCGCGAACAGGATCAGGACGGTGATCGCCCCGACGTAGACCAGGATTTGCACCGCGAACAGCAGGTGCGCCCCCAGAAGCCCGTAGCATACCGCGACGCCGAACAGGCACGGGAGCAGGCACAGGCAGGCGTGCAGTACCTGGCGCGAGAACGCAACGCCAAGCGCGCCGAGAAGCGCCAGCCCGGCGGCGGAGTAAAATGCGAAGGTGTCGATGATCTGGGTCAGGTCCATTGTGTCTGATGTGTTCCTGCCGTTCTCTGTGCTCTCTGTGTCTCTGTGGTCAATAGTCGTTTATAGCTTCACGGCAGACGGCCTACTAACCACAGAGACACAGAGAGCACAGAGAACGGCCAATGGCGGTTACTCGGGCATGATCGGCCGCAGCGGCTCGGGGATGTCCGCGCCACGGCGGCGAAGCTCTTCGATGTCGCGGATGAGCTTCCTCGGGTCTGCCTCTGCCTGCTCGTATTCCGGCGTCATCGTGATGGCATTGAAGGGACAGATCTCGGCGCACATCCAGCAGAATTGGCACAGCCCGATGTCGATGTAGAAGCTGACGGGATGGCGTTCCTTGCCCTTGCCGTCGCCTTCGACGTGAATGCACTTGTCGGGGCAAACGTTCGCGCACTGCATACAGGCCGTGCACCGAAGCCCTCCGGGCCGATCCGGGGCGGCGATCAGCGCGAAGTCCCCACGATAGCCGGGCGCGGGCTTCCAGTTCTTCTCTTTCGCGCGCCAGTTCGTGTATTGATCGGTGGTCCCGGGCCGGATGAAATTCTTCGCGGTGATGTAATGGCCGACGACGATCGACCAAGCGCCCTCGACGATGAGGCCGATCAGCTCGAGGAACCCGGTTCCGTTACTGCGAGAGGATTGTGCCATGATGTGATCGCGACGCTGTCTCAAAGGTCCCGCGCGGGGCAGGGGCCTCTCCATCGCATACCCTGTGGAAGCGCGGTTCACCGCGCGATTCGCGCCATGAATGGCGCGGCCGCATGGTAGGATATTCCCCTCTGTTCCGCCGTTGCCGTCCCTGCCGTCCCTGCCGTCCCTGCCGTCCCTAAAACCTAAAACCCAAAACCTATCCCCTGTCACCTGACCAAGATCATTCCCGCCGTCACGAAGATTGAGACGAAGCCCGCCGGAATAAGCAGCTTCCAGCCGAAGGCCATGAGTTGGTCGATGCGCAGACGGGGCAGCGTCCAGCGCACCCACATCAGGAAACAGATGATCGCCCAGGCCTTGATGAGGAGCCAGATGACGCCGGGGATGCCCGGGTCGGCCGGACCCAGCGGCGAATTATACCCGCCGAGGAAAAGCGTCGCGCCCACCAGCCCCACCGCGAGCACGTTCATGTACTCGGCGAGGAAGAACAGGGCGAACTTCATGCCCGAATATTCGGTGTGATAACCTGCGACAAGCTCGCTCTCGGCGTCCGGCAGATCGAACGGCGTGCGGTTGACTTCGGCGGTGGCGGTGACGAGGTAGATAATCGCCGGCACCCAAAGATACCACTGCGCGATGTACCAGTGCCCGACCCCGCCGGCCTGAGCGCGGCTGATCTCGGCGAGCGACATCGACCCGGCGCACATCACTACACACAGGATCGACAGGAGCATCGGGATTTCATAGCTGATCGACTGCGCTGCCGACCGCAATGCCCCAAGTAGCGACCACTTATTGTTCGAGCCCCAGCCGGCCATGACCAGGCCGATCACGCCGAGCGAGGACACGGCCACCAGATATAGCAGGCCGATGTTGGTGTCGAGCGCCGACGCCGGAATTGTGTCGAAGTCCCAGGGGATGACGATGAACACCATCAGCCCGGCCATGAAGAAGATGACCGGCCCGAGAGTGTGCAGGATGCGGTCGGCATCCACGGGGACGATGTCTTCCTTGGTGAGCAGTTTCAGGGCGTCCATCGCCGTCTGGAAGATGCCCTTCGGCCCGACCACCATCGGCCCGAGGCGCGACTGGATGTAGCCGGCGATCTTGCGCTCGAGGTAGATGCCGACAAGCGCGCTGAGAAGGATCAGGGTGAGGACCGCCACGCAGGTGACAATCCATCCCACCATGCCGACGACGATGGGCGGAATGCCCCAGGCACCCGTGAACCCCAGCGCCCAACCACGCAGGGAGTCGGCCAGATATCCAAGCAGCGACTGTCCATTCATCGGTCGATGTCGCCCAATATGATGTCCAGAGTCGCGATGACCGGCACCATGTCGGCCACCCAGATGCCACGCGCGATGTGTTCTATCGCCTGCAGATTGTAAAAAGACGGGGCGCGCCAGTGCATCCGATACGGCTTGTCGCCGCCGTCGCTGATGAGCCAGCAGGCCAGCTCGCCGCGCGGGCTTTCCACGCGCGCGTAGGCTTCGCCCGGCGGCGGCTTGATGATTCGGGGCACTTTCGCGTTGACCTCGCCCTCGGGCAGTTTCTCCAGCGCCTGGCGCAGGATGCGCACGCTCTGGCGCATCTCGGCCATGCGGACGAGGTGGCGGGACATGCAGTCGCCCTTGTCCTGGGTCGGCACGTCGAACTCGAATTGGTCGTAAACGCTGTACGGCGCGACTTTGCGCACGTCGTACGGCACGCCGCAGGCCCGCAGCACCGGGCCGGTGCAGGCGTAGCTGCGCGCGTCCTCGAGGCTGATCGCCCCGACGCCCTCCAGGCGGCTGCGGAAGATCCGGTTGCCGGTGAGGATCGCGTCATATTCCTTCATGCGCGAGGGGAACAGGTCGAGGAACTTCGCCAGGCCCTCGACGAACCCCCCAGGCAAGTCGTTGCGCGCCCCGCCGATCCGCAAGTAGTGGTACAGGAGCCTTTGGCCGCTGGCAAGCTCGAACAGATTCAGAAGAAGCTCGCGCTCGCGCAGACCGTACAGGAAAACCGTCGTCGCGCCGGTGTCGATGCCGATCGCGGCCATGTAGATCAGGTGGGACGCGATTCGTTGCATCTCGGCCATGATGACGCGGATGAACTGCCCCCGCGGCGGGACCTCGATGCCGAGAAGTTCCTCGACGGCCGTCACATAGCAAAGCTCATTGCCCATCGCGTTGAGGTAGTCGAACCGATCCGCGTATGGCACGTACTGCTTGTAGGTCTTGCGCTCGGCGATCTTCTCCATCGAGGAGTGAAGATAGCCGATGTGAGGCACGCACTTTTGGACGCGCTCGCCGTCGAGAGTCAGCACAAGCCGCAGCACGCCGCGGGTGGACGGGTGCTGGGGTCCCATGTTGATGAGGAGCTCCTCGGCGCCCTCATCAGTGGGGATGTGCTCGTACTCGTTCAAGGCGGCTTCTGTCATGTCGTATCGTGGCGTGGCCCCGGCATCCATTATCTTCAGTGGTCCCGACAATCTTGTCGGGGATGGCCGTTATTCCGCGACAGGATTGTCGCGGCCACTGCCTGTGTCATCCGCCACTGCCCGTGTCATCCGAGTTGTGGCAGCCACTGTCATCTTCATTGGCCCCGCA
>Ga0181520_10011157_pt1 | contig 11862 bp, 10 predicted proteins | sample PEATcosm2014_Bin_29_FD_132451 | JGI IMG/M metagenome (GOLD analysis project Ga0181520, IMG submission 132451) | Peatland microbial communities from MTU Mesocosm Facility, Houghton, MI, USA - PEATcosm2014_Bin02_30_metaG | ecosystem: Environmental > Terrestrial > Soil > Wetlands > Peat | place...
CTCGTAGTCATATAGGTATCTATCATCGAGAGAGTTCTTAATATGTTCATTAGCTTTTTTTATGACAGTTTTACTTTGGCAGATAAGAAGAATGGTTGGGTATTGGCCGCCTCCCCAATCACCGGATTCGAAGTGATCAAAGTATTGGTTAATTCTTTTTTTAGTAATAAAGAAGAGATTGTCTGGAATTAGGTCGATGAAGTAGTATTTTGGTTGGTTAGCTTCTTGTTTTGTTTCTTTGTTAGCTAGTTTCTTTGTGTCTTTGTTTGCCTCGGTGTTTTGCTTTGTATCTTTTTTGTTGTTTACCTCGGTGTTTTGCTTGGCCTCTTCGCTAGTCTTGTTGCGTCTTAGATACAGGTCTGGCAGTGGTTTAGGCATAAAGTTATGTCCGGCGGATTCGGCTTTAGAGAAGATGGTAAAGGCATCCGGGTAAGATGACCGGATGTCTAGACAGGCGGCCATTATCTCGATGCTGTGCTCAACAAAGGCTTCAGAGACATATCTATCCTTGTATCTAGTGTGTAGGACCTGTTCGTTGATGTTAGGTTCTGGTTTTAGCAGTTTAGAAGCTTTAGGGGTTAGAAAGTAACGAGCGCCTTTACCTAGTAGTTTGTAGGATTTGTCGTATTTACGAGTAATAAGTTGCTTTTGTAATAAAATCTCTAGTGTTTCGTTAGTTGTGCTTAACTTAACGCCTCTATACATTGCAACAAAGTTTGCAGTTACGAATCGGAATTTATAGATTATTTTAAGTATGTGTAGTTGTTGAGTAGTTAGAGCTTTAGTTTGTTTAGTTAGTTTAGTTAGATTAGTTTGTTTAGTTTGTTTAGTTACTAGTTTAGTTAGTTCAGTTGCTTTAAGTTGTTTAGTTTTTTTAAGTTGAGGTTTAAGTTTAGTTTCTGTCATATGGATAGTTGGTTTGGTTATTTAGTTAGTTCGTTTATGGCTTTATTGTGATCACTTTCTCCATATATTTATATATATTAGAGGGAGACTAATTTATTAAACCCACGTCTGTTAACAACTGCTATTATACCGGCAATCGGCTGCCGGTCAATACTGCAATAAAAAAGTCATGGAATTGGGTTGTTTCAGGGCGGGTTTTGGTGAGCTTGCGGTAGATTTAAGGCGCGATATGGGCAATTTTTGTTTTCCTTGCGTTATTCTCCCGTATAAGCCACTTGCATATTCACCCCATTTTACTTACACTTATATATGAAATATTAGGGAGAAAGAGGGAGCTATGATCGGAAAATTCGAATTAATCGTTTTACTGGCGTTAGTAGTAACCATGCTTTTCGTTGGAGGCAAAAAGCTTCCAGAGTTAGCACGTGGCGTCGGTCAGTCAGCTAAAGAGCTGAAAAAGGGTTTTCGTGACGATGATGTTGCGGACACACAGCCTGCCAAAAATACAACCAAAAAATAATTACGAGGTGGCAAAGTGGGCCAATCAGTTCAAAAATCAAATGAAAAGAAGCCGTCGACCGTTAATGATCACATCCGGGAACTGCTGATCAGACTATTCGTGACCGCCATAGCTATGTGCGCTGCCGGAACGGTGGTCTTCTTTTTTTATGGAACTATTCTGTCGTTCTTAAGTTCGCCCCTTAACGCGCCTCTTTATTACAGCAGTCCGGCCGGCAGCTTCAGCTTCGTTATGAAGATTTGCCTAACCGGCGCTTTAATCGTAACGATTCCGATACTCATTTTTAATATTATTATGTTCATTCGACCGGCATTCGAAAAAGCTATGTCAATGAAGCGTATTTTAATTACCACTGGGATATCGACCGCTCTGGCTGTTTCCGGCGCTGCTTTCGCATTTTATGTCATTCTGCCAGGTTCATTGAAGTTCTTTAAGGGCTTCCAAGTTAATGGCTTACACGCACTTATATCCGCCGACAGCTACCTAAGCTTCGTCACTAACATGATTATCATGCTGGTTGTCATTTTCCAGATACCTCTGCTGATGATTTTTATCGACCACCTAAAACCACTCAAACCAACAACTTTGATAAAACGCGGAAAGTGGGTAGTTATTGGCGCTGTTGTTATAGCCATTATCCAACCATTCACGTATGATTTCGTAACCTGTGTTCTAATAGCCTTGCCGATTGTTGGCTTGTACTATATATCAGTTATCGGCATAATCATGCAGCACATCAGAGAAAGCCGCAAACAAGCTAGGGCCATCTACGCCGTTGTCGCGAAACCCGTTTTTTCACCGGCGAATCAGTTGCTAGTAGACGATTTACTATACGAGAGTATGCTAGATGACCTATCCCGCTTGAAAAATCCTGAACCGATCCCCGCTCGGGCCTATAAACCAATTGCACCGCTTGTGGACGACCCGTTAATCGACCTCGGAAAAACAGCTATCAGTCCTGTTCAGCCAGTTCTTCCAATCCGGCGAGTCCGCCCAGCTCATCAAGAAGTTGCCATACCAGACTGGGTATTGGAAAGAAAAGCCCGTCAAGCACAGTTCAGTAAAAAGGTTAATGTTTTTTCGGATATTATTAGAGATACCGGACTTAGTCGCGCCTAAGCATAACTGTAAATGCTTCGGAAGGAATATCGACTTTACCAAAACGTTTCATGCGTTTTTTACCTTTGGCTTGTTTAGCTAGAACTTTCTTTTTGCGTGATACGTCGCCGCCATAAAGACCAATCGTGACGTCTTTTCGATAAGCCGACAGATCAGCTCTAGCGATAAACTTGCCGCCAATAGCCGCTTGCAAAGCAACCTGGAAATTCTGTCTAGGAATAACTTCCTTTAGTTTGTCGACGATGGTTCGACCTAAACGCTGCGCTTCGCTGCGATGGGCCATGACGCTCAGGGCATCGACTATATTGCCAGCAACATAAAAATCAATTCTTACCAAATCCTCGGTTTTATAATCGTCAAGCTCATAGTTGAAGGTGCCATAACCACTAGTGACGGACTTCAATTGGTCATAAAAATCGGTTAGTAAGTTAGCAAGTGGCGCACTGAAACTAATAATCGCCCGTTCGTCCATATAGCTGAGGTTATTTTGGATTCCTCGCTTGATAATGACTAGCTGCAGTACGGCACCAATATAGTTTTGCGGTATAACAATCTCACCTTTTATCCATGGCTCGCGGATTTCTTTAATCCGACTAACGTCTGGTAGGTCGCTGGCGCTTTTTATATCCATTTCCTCACCGCTGGATAAGATAACCTGATAATCCGTCGACGGATTGGTAACGATTAAGTCCAAGTTGTACTCACGCTCCAGTCGTTCACGGATAATATCCATATGAAGTAGCCCCAAAAAGCCAATTCGAACACCGAAACCGAGCACCGGTGAATTCTCGGGTTCAAATTGCAGAGCTGAATCACTTAGACTTAGTTTTTCAATCGCGTCTTTTAGATTCTGGTAATCGTCGTTACTAACCGGGAAAAACCCAGCATAAACGAACGGCCTGACCAATTTATAGCCCGGTAACTGTGATTCCGTATAAGACCTCTTGGTCGTGACCGTATCGCCGACCCGCGCATCTCGGGTAGTTCTAAGATTAGTGACGACATAACCTATTTCACCAGTAACTAGATCTAAGCCTGGCTTCATAGCCGGTTGAAGCGCTCCGACTTCTAGCGCAATCCCACTAGCGTTAGTCGCGATCATCTGGATTGTATCGCCCTTTTTTATATGGCCGTCGACTAGTCTGACATACAAAATAACCCCGCGATAATCGTCATAATAGCTGTCGAATATCAAAGCCCTGGTCGGTGCATCGGTTTCTCCCATCGGCGGGTCAATTCTATCAATTACAGCGTCAAGTACTTTTTCGACACCCTCACCGTTTTTGGCACTGATTTTCAGGATATCCTTTTCTTCACAGCCTAGTAGATTTATTATCTCGGTGGTAACGCGTTTAACATCCGACGCCGGCAAATCAATCTTGTTTAAAACCGGAATAATCTTTAAATTTTCATTCATGGCTAAATAAACGTTAGCTAGAGTTTGGGCTTGAATGCCCTGAGACGCATCAACAACTAAAATGGCGCCTTCACAGGCCTGAAGCGACCGGCTGACCTCATAGCTGAAATCTACATGACCAGGAGTATCGATTAAATTCAAGTCGTAACCCTTATATTGCATCCGAACGGGAGCCAACTTGATAGTGATCCCCTTTTCACGCTCTAAATCCATACTATCTAGCAGCTGTGATTTCATGTCGCGCTTAAGCACCGTACCGGTTAGTTCTAGCATCCTATCAGCCAGTGTCGATTTGCCATGATCGATGTGCGCGATAATACAAAAATTTCGAATTCTACTCAGGCTCATGTCCGTCCAAGACCACCGAACAACATATTCTTCGTTAGACTCTTTGTTCGCACGATGACAGATTTAGCCTCCGAAAGTCTGAATGCCCAGCTTATTAATACGTATGATGTCAGACAAATAATAACTATAAACACGAATCTTGGAAAACTCGCAAAGAAGCTCTGATCCGATGCCATAAGTGGGAACATCATAAATAACGTATAGGTGATGACTGCCATGATACCCGTAACACTTAACATGCGGGTAATGGCATGAAAGAATCTATAGTCAAACAGACCTTTTATGCTTCGGCTCATCATCGTAAATAAGATTGAAACCTCAACGACTGATACGATTGATGTCGCCCAGGCCAAACCGTAAGTCCCCATGCCTAGCCCCATCGTGAACCAAACCGCCAAAGTTATATTGAGCCCGATTGTAAAAAACGAGATATAAAGTGGTGTTTTGGTATTTTGCTGCGCATAAAAACTTCGAGCGGAAATATAATAAATCGACCGAAATAGGATGGATATGGCTAAGACCCCTAGAAGCCCAGCCATTAAAACATCGCCTCCGTTTTTAATGAAGTTAATCAAATATCCTCGACCAAAGAACGTTATTATGGTCGTCGGTAAAGCTAGCCAGATAATAACGCGTAGCGTTGCTTGCAGTTCCCTTTTGAACAAATCCGGTCTTCCCTGCCCAAGGCGTTCGGACATCTTTGGAAAAGCCGCCGTACTTATGGCTACCCCGATTAGACTGGTCGGTACATAAGATAGAGCCGATGCCTGTTGGTAAGCGCGAATCGAGCCGGCGGCCATGCGCGACGCCAGGTTAGTCTCGACAATGCCGTTGACATAATCAATCCCCTGATCTAACGACCTAGCTGGCAAAAGTGCTAGCACTTTTCTAAAACCTTTATTACGCCAATATATCTTGAACCTGTAATCAAAGCCCATACCCCATAAGCCAATACAACTGATAATAAGCTGCAAGACTGAACCTAGCACTACCCCCAAAGCTACGCCCATAATGCCACCCTCAAAAACCTGCCAACCGAACAGGTTGATACCGTTCGTGAAAAAGAAAATACCTATAATAATACCAATGTTATAGACCGTTGGCGCCAAGGCAAAAAAGACGAAGCGCCCGACTGCTTGCTGCATACTGGAAATCACGGATGCAATAGAAAATAAGAAAGGATTTATAGCAATTACACGCATCATACTGATAGCTAGCGCTCGACTGGATTCGTCCAAACCTGGACCTACTACATATCTGACCAGTGGGTCTGCAAAAATGATAATCAAAAGACTGGCGACTAGGGTTACGAGTGCCAGTAAGTTCAGCATACTGGTGGACAGCTCCCAAGCTGACTTTTTATTTCCGGCGACTAACCTTTTATTAAAAACAGGTATGAAGGTTACACTAAGAGCGCCTGAAACCAGAATAAAAAACATGAAATCAGGCACCAAAAAGGCCACCGTATAGGCGTCCAACCCCTGGGGATAGGTTGAGTAGTATAGGCCGTTTAGCTGGCGGTCACGGATTAGTCCTAGAACACTTGAAAGCAGGGTTGAGCCTGCCAACAAAGTAGCCGCCCATTTGACGGGTAACTTCATATTCGCCCGAGCGACAGTTCCCTTTATTGATACCATACAGATTAACCACTAGGCCTAGTAAAGCTTAGCCTCCTCCGGCAATGCAGTTCCTTTTAATATTTCGTTGACTTGATCTTCCTCGATGGTTTCTTCTGCAAGTAAGGCTTTTGCCAATCTGCTTAGGCCTTCAGGATTGCTTTTGATGACAATTTCAGCTCGTTTGGCGGCTTCGTTAATCAGTGAAGCTACTTCTTTATCTATCTCCATGGCTGTCTCGTCGCTATAGGGCCGGTCGTGAGCCATCCGATCGAACATTATTCCGCCGCTGTCCTCATGAAACACCTGATCGCGTAGTTTCGTGCCCATACCCTGTTCCATAACCATATCCCTGGCGACTCCGGTTGCATAACGCAAATCCGAACTTGCACCAGTCGTGACACGATCTTTACCATAAATGAGTTTCTCTGCGACACGTCCACCCAGCGCCCTGGCTAAGACGTCCTTAAATTCAATGATACTAGTGAAGCTCTTGTCTTCCGGAGGTAGAAACCAAGTTACACCGCCGGTTGCGCCGCGTGGAATAATCGTGACCTTGTGAACTGGGTCACTATCCGGTAAAACGTGACCGACAATAGCGTGACCGGCTTCGTGATAGGCAGTCATTTCTTTTTCCTTGTCGCTCATAATCCTAGTTTTTCGCTCAGGACCAATCGCTATCTTTTCAAAAGCTTCAATCAAATCTGAATTATTGATTTTTTTAGAGTTTCGTCCGGCCGCTACTATTGCCGCCTCGTTTGCAATATTGGCTAAATCTGCTCCTGATGAACCAGCCGTCTTGGCCGCCATTGCGTTAAGATCAACCGACGCGTCAACAGGTTTATTTTTGAAATGAACTTTAAGTATAGCCTCGCGATCCCGTCTTTCCGGCAAAGTAATTTCCGTACGCCTGTCAAAACGTCCGGGACGAAGCAGTGCCGGATCTAGTACGTCAGCTCGGTTGGTGGCCGCTAGAACTATGACGTTAGCACCGGTTTCAAAACCGTCCATCTCTACCAGAATCTGATTTAAAGTCTGCTCACGTTCGTCATGACCGCCACCCATGCCGCTACCTCGACGACGTCCGACTGCGTCAATCTCATCGATAAAGATAATTGCCGGGGCATTCTTTTTGGCTTTGGCAAATAGATCACGGACACGACTCGCGCCAACACCGACGAACATCTCGACGAATTCAGAGCCTGAAATCGAGAAGAATGGGACGTTTGCTTCGCCAGCGACTGCGCGCGCTAGTAAGGTTTTACCGGTACCCGGACTACCGACTAGTAGTACGCCTCTAGGGATTTTCGCCCCTAAAGACTCGTATTTTTTCGGATGCTTCAGAAAGTCAACAACCTCTTGTAGATCCTGTTTTGCCGAATCGTTTCCGGCGACATCGTCAAAAACTGCCTTTTCTTTGTCTAGTCCATATAATTTCGCTTTTGATTTTCCAAAACCCATAGCTTGATTGTTCTGACCCTGGGCCTGACGCATCATATACATGAAGAATCCGGCAATTAAAACGACCGGAATGATGATGGTTGCCAAGCTCCAAAGTGTACTACTGGTAGTTGATGCTGGCAGAACGCTAAGCTCAACAGGAGCGTTAGCCTTTAGACCCTGTTGCTGAATCGAACTACCATCTTGGATGACGGATTTTTCAGTTGCCGTGCTATCCCCTTTAGGCGTAACAGTGACGTCGTCGCCCTGGATGACAATCTTTGAAATCTTGCCGGCGTTAGCATCATTGATTACCTGCGAAATCGGAACGTTATTCAAATCGTCATGAGGTGTTAATAACGCTACCCCAATTAACCCTGCAAAAATAATAATTGCCCAAAACAAGGTTAAGCGAATCACGTCGCCTGGTTTTTTCTTCATGTTTGGTATTTTCATTGCCATAAAAAATTATACATCCTTTCGGTCGCTCGCACTCTATTCTATCTCTTACTTATTTTATCAGTTTGATTGTAAAATTACGAGGAGTGAAGCGAATTTCTATCCCCCAGCCGGCGTGATAGGTTTTGCTGGGCAGAAAAGTTTTGATTGCATGCAAAGCCTTAACTCTCTGTGGCCCAGTTAATCGCCATTTTACGATGTGACGCAGCAGCTCCGACCCGATTCGTTCGTCCAAGTGAGAAAAGAAATAACGACTATAAGTCGGCCCTTTGCCGATTAGCTTGTCAGCTTCCGCTTCAATTTCTGCTTTTATTGATTTTTGCGTTGACCATAAAGCCAGGAGTTGCCTTTTAGTGTCTTCGTCTAGCTCTGCAATTTTACTTCGCATCCGATTACGCAAGTAGACATCGGTTTTATTCGTACTATCTTCGCGCCATTTAAGATTATGCTCTTTTGCGTAATTTATTGTCTCCGCTTTTTTCATGTCAGTTAAGGGACGAACCACATCCGAGTCCAAAACTGCTAGACCCCGCCATCCTGTACCGCGCGTTAGATTAATAGCGATTGACTCAATAACGTCATCAGCGTGATGAGCCGTTACTAGTTTTGCGTTGTTTTCTTCAGCTACTGAGCGCAAAAAGGCATAGCGTTGGTCTCTGGCTTTTTCTTCACTCGCATGAGGACCAAGCTCTTCGCGCTTACTAACAAATGGCAGCCCGTACTTCTTAGCTAAATCTGCAACCAACTCAGCATCCAAATGCGAATCAGCCCGAATCCCGTGATCGAAATGGGCTACGATCAACTCTAACTCTGGTTTTTTTGCCAGAATATCAAGTAGAACCACCGAATCCACACCACCACTGACAGCTACGACATATTTGGTCATTTCACAGATATCTCTTTGAAACGACAACACCGACCCAAATTCCGAATAATCCACCGACTAATCCGCCAAGAATTCCCCAGGCGCTGAAAATATCATCATTACCGAATAGCATCGGAGCACAGCTGCCTGCGATCTCAAAAGCCGCTGCGAATAACAAGATGATGCTTTTGTTCATGACTATTAGTATACATTTAAATTTCAATTGTTCTTAGCCTGGCATGTATAATATCTTCATGCAATTAACCGCTGAACGCGACACACTACTCAAAATAATCAGATCCTGGAGTCTGTCAGATGAAAAAATCGTTATTGGTATCGATGGTTATAGCGGAGCTGGCAAAACTACACTACTTCATTCTATCGAGAAGCACACTGATGATTTTTTAGTCGTAAATCGAGATGATTTTGCAATACCCCGCGAGCAATTCAAACGTAATTTCGAGAAAATGAATTCCGAGACGGAAAAGATTCATTTACTTGTTGATAACACTATTGATGTTGAAGAACTAGTATCGTTGTTGAAAACTTATAAGACTAACAATGAAAAGATTTTATGGAATGTCCGAGACGAGATATCTGGGATAAAAGACAAAAAGAAAAGATTTGATTTTTCCAAAAAGGTATTAATTATTGAGGGAATTTTTTTATTTCACTCTAATGAATTAGCGGATTTACTCGACAAGAAAATATTCATCAATATCGACCCTGAATTAGCCGACAGCAGACGAAGAAATAGAGAAATGAAAAAATGGGGCAAAGATTATTTTCCAGACACTCATCCTGATTCCTATTCTCGCTTAATTAAGATTGGTTTTATTGATTATTTAATGAACGAAAACCCGATAGCCCAAGCCGATTTTGTTATCAACAAGAAGTAAGTGGCCTTTACATCGTTGCTATAATTAACTTATGAAATCGCTCAAAGAGATAAGACAGTTAGTCGATAATAATTCGTATCAGGTCTTTCTTTTTACCTGTCCGGCCAACGTACCTGGCTTTAGGCATCCTTGGTTCGTATTGAACAATAAGGGTAAATTAACTCGGTGGGAAGTGCTTTTTGAGAAAAACTCCGGCCAAATCGGCTACAAACATCTACACAACAATCTGTTTGATCCGTTTACGGGGATTAGCCGCTTTCCATATTCCAAAAAACTTCTTAGAAAAGCTCGATTGGAGGGCTATACTACTAGCGGCCCTGCTAAAAAAGCCATCGCTTTTATAGAAAAATCGCCAGACAAATACCCATTCCGCGACTATTACCGTCTTTTCGGTCCTAACAGCAACACTTATGCGCAGTGGGTTTTGGATAACAACCCAGAATTCGAGGTCAAGCTGCCGGATAATTCACTTGGTAAAGATTACCCTATAAATACCTGACGCTGCCGAAGGGAATTTTAGTTTTTATAAAACCGCCGGTTCCTAAAGTGTTTGCCGAATGCACCGTCCTATCACCGAATCGCTTATTGATATCGTCGATTGCTCCGACTAATTGCTGTTCACGGACGATTTCGTCATTGAACAAACTTACTTGCATGTTGTCATTGTTGGTTAGTTCGTAACAACGAACGCCAATCTCTTGAACGTTACCCGGTGCTTTTAAAAACAGCTGCTGGGCTATGGTGTTGATAGTTTTATCACTGTAAAACGGTATTTGGCTCATTCGACAAGTATGCCAATACTTCCTATCGACAGTTCTGATATAAATATGCACGCCTCTGGTGACTTTGTTTTGTGACCGCATTCTATAACCGACCGATTCGCAGAGATGGTGCAGCCTAGCGGCAATCTGAGCATGGGTTAAATTACGTTTTTCTAAAACATATTGCCGACCAACGGTCTTTACGTCCGACGTTCTGTCGTCAACTTCATAGCCCCGCAACCTTCTGTACCAATGAATACCGTTGACGCTCTTGAACACCACCTTCTGCAAAGTTACTGCGTCCGTATCTAGAAATTGAATCGGTGTAAAGATACTGACGGCATTCAATCGCCGTTGCATATGGCTGGCTATACCGGTAATATCCGTAAGTTTCATGGTTTCATAGACGGAGCGTAAATTAGTAGCATCAACCACATCCAAGCCGTCCGGTTTATGTAGTCCGGCCGCAGTTTTAGCTAGAAAGCGACTAGGCCCGATACCGACATTGCAACGCATAGCACAACCAACCTCCTCGCGCAGACGTTTCTTAATCTCGTAGCCTATTTCTACCATAGTTTTTTGAAGCGGCACGCCGTGAAAATCTATAATCCCCTCGTCAATGCTTTTCATAACGACGTTAGGCGAATACGAGTTAAGTATTGCCAGTAGCTTCCGATAAACATATCTGTATTTTGGCGGATCGCTTTCAACCGCAATCAAATCCGGAAGTAATTTAGCAGCCTCTTTGAATTTCATACCGAGTTTTACTCCTTCGCTTTTGGCCTCATAGCTGGCGGTTATGATAACGGTATTTTCGGTTCGGCGATTAATGACCGCAATCGGTTTTCCACGCAGCATCGGCCTAGATTGCTGCTCGATTGAAGCAAAAGCTGAATTCAAATCGACATGCATAATTAGCGACGGCTCTAGGTTATACATGGTCGGCCTCGCGGGTTAGGTGCCAAGTTAAACGTTCGGCATCAAATTCCAGTCGATAATCGGCCGACCCGTCGGTCACATCGAAAACATGCAGCATCCGCTTACCTTGCATTGTTGGATGCCGCAATCCGATTTCAGAGATATCAACCTCGCGGCCATTAGTTCTTCTGAACTTGAGCGGTCGACAAGGGTTTAATCCGTCACCAAACACCGCCACCATCTTTACTTGTTCGTTCAAAAAAAGTTCATCATTCATATAGAAAAATCCCTAAATTAATTTAAGGAAACGAATGTGTAGATTTTTGCCCGTTTTCCCAATCCGTTTCTTAATTGGAAACCCGAAGGCAAGTAGAATGATAATCCGTTCGCGAGGGACGCTTCGCCATAAAGGCTAGTGTGTATCACGTGGTATGTATCCATTATAACATCGCTTAGGTCGACCCACTAAAAATCTAGCACACTTGTATTAACAGTGGCAGTCTCGAATCCCGGTAAGCTTTGTAGGTATTCGATCGGTGTCATCATTCCTAGCATACTATGTGGTCGGTAAAAATTGTAATCCAAGCAGTCTTC
>Ga0181520_10011158_pt1 | contig 11861 bp, 9 predicted proteins | sample PEATcosm2014_Bin_29_FD_132451 | JGI IMG/M metagenome (GOLD analysis project Ga0181520, IMG submission 132451) | Peatland microbial communities from MTU Mesocosm Facility, Houghton, MI, USA - PEATcosm2014_Bin02_30_metaG | ecosystem: Environmental > Terrestrial > Soil > Wetlands > Peat | place...
CGCGCTGCAATGTACCCAGATAACTCTACTGCATCAGGGGCAAGGCAAGTCCAGTGCATTCGGAAAAGTTCTTGAGTATCGCCATTGGCCATGGAACTCCAACTCCCTATCTCCGGTCCCCGCTTCACCATTTACACTGGAATTCCATGATTCCTACACTCGCCTGGACTCCGGAAGGAGTCCGATTCATCGATCAGACCAAGCTCCCCCGCGAGGAGAGCTATGTGCTTGCCGCCAACTACGAGCAGGTAGCCGAGGTGATCGTCACCATGGTGGTCCGTGGCGCGCCAGCCATCGGCGTTTCGGCGGCCTACGGCGTGGCGCTGGGCGCATTGCGCACCAATGCCTCCACACCGGAGGAGTTTGCGCCGGAGTTTGAGGAGATCTGCGCGCGGCTGGCGGGAACGCGGCCTACGGCAGTGAACCTGTTCTGGGCGATCGACCGGATGAAGAAGCTCTTCGAGGCCTTGCTGAAGGCCGGCGCCTCTCTGGTCCAGATCAAGGAACAACTTCTTGCCGAGGCTCACGCCATGTATCAGGAAGACATCCGCGCCTGCAAGGCGATGGGCGCGTTTGGCGGAGAGTTGCTGCCCGGCGAGGGCGGAGTGTTGACTCACTGCAATGCCGGCGCGCTGGCTACCTGCGGCTACGGAACTGCTCTGGGCGTGATTCGCTCGGCGGTCGAGCAGGGCAAGCGCATTCATGTTTATGCCGATGAAACACGGCCATTTTTGCAGGGCGCGCGCCTGACGGCGTGGGAGCTGATGACGGACAACATACCGACTACGGTGATCTGCGACAACATGGCCGCCAGCCTCATGAGCCAGGGATTCATCCAGGCCGTGGTCGTCGGGGCGGACCGGATCGCCGCCAACGGCGACACCGCCAACAAGATCGGCACCTACAACGTCGCCATTCTCGCCAAAGAGCACGGCATTCCCTTCTATGTCGCCGCGCCCTGGTCGACGATCGATCTTGCCACTTCCACCGGCGAAGCGATTCCCATCGAGGAGCGACCGGCGGTTGAAGTGACGCACCACGGCGGCAAGCAGATGACTCCCAACGGGGTGGGCATTCGCAATCCCGCCTTCGATGTCACTCCGGCCAAGTACATCACAGCGATAATCACCGAGTGCGGGGTTCTGCGCGCCCCGTACGATGAATCGCTACGGAAGATTGAACAGGCGAAGCAATAGCTCGCAAGCCGCCGGATGAATCCGCCGCGACGGCCGGCTTGTTTCGCATCGTACAATAGTTTCACCATGAAACCTTCCGGTTTTTCTGCGATTCTGTCCTTCATTGCGATCCTCGCTTTCACTCCCAATCCACTTCATGGCGAAGTGAAATTGGCCTCTCTCTTCAGCGATCACATGGTCTTGCAGCGGCGCGCGCCGATTGCCATCTTTGGAACGGCCGCTCCGGGCGAGAGTGTAGCCGTCACGCTGGCGCAGGCAACGAAGCAGACCACCGCCGGGCCGGATGGCCGATGGCTGCTGCGCATGGATGCGATGGAGGCCGGCGGTCCGTATGCGATGGCCGTGGTGGGCCATAATTTTCTGATCGTCAAGGATATATATATCGGCGAAGTCTGGCTCGGCTCCGGCCAGTCGAATATGGATATGACGGTGGCCGCCGAAGACCGTTACTGGTGTGGCGTGAACAATGAAGAGGCGGAAGTGGCCGCGGCGAATTATCCGCAGATTCGTATGTTCAAGGTGAAATTGAAGATGAGCGACACTGCCGCCGACGATGCAGCGGGACAGTGGCAGGTGACGACGCCGGAGACGGTGAAGAAGTATTCGGCGACGGGCTATTTTTTTGCGCGCGAGTTATGGCGCACATATCATGTGCCGGTGGGAATCATCGACAGTTCCTTTGGAGCGAGCACGGCGCAGGCATGGATCAGCCCGGAGGCGATGCGCTCGCACTCGGAGTTTGCTTATATGCTGGACGGCTACGCGAAAGCCAAGGCCGATTGGGCGCCGGCGGCTGCCGAAGAGATCGAGAAACATCGCATCGCGATGAACGCGTGGGCTCCCATCGCCGCCGAAGCGCTTTCTGAAGGGAAGTTTGAGCCGCGCGGGCCGGGACTTGCTGATCCAGGACAGAATCAGCACAATCCCAGCGTGCTCTTCAACGGCATGATTGCGCCGCTGATTCCTTACACGATGCGCGGGGTGATCTGGTATCAGGGCGAATCGAACGAGGATGCCAAGAGCCAGCCGGTCTATCGCCTGCTGATGGAGACGCTGATCGACGATTGGCGCGCGCGCTGGGGCGAGGGAGAGTTTCCGTTTCTCTACGTGCAACTGGCGTCGCAGTTCCAACTGGCTTTGGACCCCAACCAGCAAGGAGTGATCGCGGCAACGCGCGAGGCGCAGTTGCAGAATCTAAGTGTGCCCCATACCGGCATGGCGGTCACAATCGATATTGGCGATGCCGGCAACGTACATCCCAAAGACAAGCAGGATGTGGGCGTGAGGCTGGGCCTGCTGGCGCGGCATATCGCTTACGGCGAAGCAGTGGAGGATTCGGGTCCGGTGGCCGATAAGATCGTCGTTGAAGGCAACGCAATTCGTGTGCATTTCACGCATATCGATGGAGGCTTTGTCTTCAGAGGCGGCAAGACGCCGATCGGCTTTGCGATTGCCGGTGCGGACAAGAAGTTTGTCTGGGCCGACGCGAAGGTGGATGGGGACTCGATTGTACTCACCAGCGCCGCTGTCACTGCGCCTGTCGCAGTGCGCTACGGGTGGGCCGACAATCCGCCGGTGAACCTTTATAACAAGGCGAATCTGCCTGCCTCGCCCTTCCGTTCGGATAGCTGGTAGGCGGGCTACATCGTTTCCGGCAGCCGGAGCATCATGCATTCACCAGGAGTGGAGCGCCGATTGCAGCGGCGGCGAGCGTCGCTGGAGCAAGCTGCCGGGCTGGCGCATCGTCAGCAGGCACATGAGCAAGCTCCCATGCCGAGCGGTCTTTGAGCAGGCGGGAGACCAGAGATGTGTGCATGGCATGGCCGGCGCGCTCGGCGACGACATGGCCCTCGATGCGACGTCCGGCCAGAGCCAGATCGCCGATCAAATCCAGCATCTTGTGGCGCACATATTCGTCGGGGAAGCGCAGCGGGCCGTTGACCGGACCTTTGGCTCCCAGAATGATGGCGTTTTCCGGTCCGGCACCGCGAATGAGGCCCATATCACGGAGCTTTTTTTCGTCGGCCTGGTAGCCGAAGGTGCGCGCGGGAGCAATGAATGTGCCATAAGTCTCCGCGGCCAGGTCGATGCAGGCGCTCTGCTGACCGATGGGAGCGGGAAAATCGATGGTGTAGAGAATGCGGTAGCCGGAACCGGGATAGACGCCGATGAATTTGTCGCCCTCGCGGACCTCGATGGGAGAGAGAATGCGTATCGTCTCGCGGCGGCGGCGCTGGGTTCGGATGCCCACCTTGAAGAAGGCCTCGACGTAGGGCAGAGCGCTGCCGTCGAGAATAGGCAGCTCCAGGTTGTCCAGCTCGGCAATGATATTGTCGACGCCCATGCCGATCAGCGCAGAGAGCAGATGTTCGGTGGTGGAGATGAGCACGCCCTGACGCATCAAGCTGGTGGCATAGCTGACCTTCGCTACATTGCGTCCGATAGCGGAGATTTCAAAGTTGTCGAGGTCGGAGCGGCGAAAGACGATGCCGGAGCCGGCGGGCGCTGGCAGCAGGCGTAAGGTAACCGGCGCGCCGGAGTGCAACCCAACCCCTGTGAACTCAAGGGGTGCGGCAATCGTCTGTTCCAGGTGCGCTGGATTAGCCAAAAACTTCGTCTCCAAAAATACAACTTGAGATAAGCGATAGATTAGACTCAAGAGGCCATCTCCGTCTTGTGGCATTTTTGCCACACTTTGCGCGAAATAGAATGATTTTCTGAGCGGGAAGGCGTTCCAATCTCTGCGCTAACCGTTATAAAATCAGTAAATTCAGGCGGATGAACCGTGAAATTAACTTGAGAGGCGGAAAATGACAGTGTCGATGAATCCTCCCATCTCGATGCGCGCTTGGCTGGCTGGAGCGCGGCGCAAGGAGCCTGCGCTCATTGAATTTACCCGGCAGTTGGTTTTGGCTGAGTCGCCGTCGGAGGAGAAGGCGGCTGTGGATGGCTGCATCGCGCTGGCCGCCGCGCGCGCCAGGGAGCTGGGTGGCAGGGTGAAGTTGCATAGGCAACGCGCCTATGGGGATGTACTGGAGGCGCGATTCGGGCCGAAGTCGAAGAATGGCGCAGCGGGCCGGACGCTGCTGCTGGGACATCTGGATACGGTCTGGCCGCTGGGAACTTTGAAGACGATGCCCTGGCGGCGGAGCGAAGGGCGGCTCTGGGGACCGGGCACGCTGGATATGAAGGGCGGTGTGGCGATGGCCTTGACCGCGATCGAGATGCTGAGTGAGGCAGGACTGCCGGATCGGGAGATTATCTTGCTCTTGACCAGCGACGAGGAGGTGGGCAGCCCGGTTTCCCGGCCCCTTATCGAGGAGCTGGCATCGGAGGCAGCGGCGGTTTATGTGCTGGAGCCGGCGCAAGGGCTTGCCTACAAGAGTTCGCGCAAGGGCGTGGGCCAATGGCGGATCGAGGTGAGGGGCGTGGCGGCGCACGCCGGGGTGGACTTTGAGAAGGGGGCGAGCGCGATTCTGGAGCTGGCGCGGGTGATCGAGCGAGTGAGCGGCTGGAGCGATCGGGAGCGCGGTGTAACGGTGAGCGTGGGTGTCGTGGGCGGCGGCAGCAAAAGCAATGTGATTCCGGCGGAGGCATGGGCGGAGGTGGATGTACGGATCGCGCGCAAGGCCGACGCAAGAGGCTTGGAGCGAAGATTTGCCGCGCTCAAACCGGTGGACAAGCGCTGTACATTGACCGTGAGCGGTGAAATCAATCGTCCGCCGATGGAGCGACGAAGGGGAACGGTAAAGCTCTACCAAAAGGCTAAGACACTGGCTGCGGAGGTGGGCTTTGCGCTGGAGGAGGCATCGACCGGTGGAGGCTCGGACGGCAACTTCACTGCGGCGCTGGGCATTCCCACGCTGGATGGGATGGGCGCCGTGGGGGAGGGTGCTCATGCCCGGCATGAATCGATTCTGGTGGAGCAGCTTGCGCTCCGTACGGCGCTTTTGGCGGGAATGCTGGCGGAATAAAAGTCAGGCGCAGCATTTGATACACTTGCGTGGAGAAGTTTCTGGAGTCTGACAACGCTATGAAATGCACAGCTTTGATCCTGATCTTGGCGGCCAGCACGATGGCCGTCAGCGCCCAGTCCCCCGCCAAAGCCGCAACGGAAACGACCAAGCCGGCAGCGGCAGCAAAAACCGGCACGACAACCGCCCATCCGGCGGCAACAGCAGCCAAGCTGCCCTATGGTGTTCCCGCACCGGGAGTTCCCGCGGTGAAGAGCATCATGAAGACGGCATTTTCCTTGAAGTACCAGGAGATCAAGATAGGCACCGGCCCCGATGCCGAGCCGGGCAAGCTCTATACGGTGCTGTACACCGGCTGGCTGAAAGCGACCGGAGTCAAATTCGACTCCACCGACGATCACCGGCAACCGGTCAAAGACAAGGATGGCAAGCCAGTGTTGGGTCCGGATGGAAAGCCCACACTCGGCGACCCTCAGCCCTACAAATTTGCTCAGGGCATGGGCGGGGGCCGCGGACCCTTTCCCGGCTTTGACCAGGGTTTTGAAGGGATGAAGGTGGGCGGCAAGCGGCGGCTCTTTGTTCCCTGGCAACTGGCCTATGGAACCCATGAGATTCCGGCTCGCGGTGCGGATCATCCGGCAATTCCAGCGAAATCCGACATGATCTTCGATGTGGAGCTGGTGAAGGTGGAAGATATGCCTGCGCCGCAGCCGCATCCAGGAATGCCGCAGGGAGCGCACCCGGCGCCTGCCGCACCCGGAGCTCCGGCCAAGCCGGGAGCGCCTTCAGCTACCCCAGCGCCGAATACAACTCCTGCTCCGGCAGCAGCTCCCAAACCGCCGGCTCCAGCGACAGCTCCTGCTCCGACTGCACCGACTGCGCCCGCAGCTGCTCCTGCTCCGACCGCACCGGCGGCACCAGCGACAGCGCCTGCACCAGCCGCTCCGGCTGCACCTCCAACCAAGTAAGCAGCAAGATTCATTCAGGAATCGATCAGGCCACGCTCAGAGGCAACTCCGGCGTGGCCTGAATTAGTTGGCGGGTATAGGCCTCTTGCGGATGCAGACAAAGCTCCCCGGCCATGCCGCACTCCACCAGCCGTCCTGCCTCCATGACGGCGATGCGCGTGGAGAGATAGCGCACCAGCGGCATGGAATGCGAGATGAAGAGGTATGTCAGGCCGTATTCGCGCTGCAAGCGCTGCAGGAGATTCACAATCTGCGCCGCCACGCTGACATCGAGTGCGGAGACCGGCTCATCGAGAATCAGCAGCTTGGGGCGAAGAGCCAGCGCGCGGGCAATGTTGATGCGCTGCCTTTGACCGCCGCTGAATTCATGCGGAAAGCGGTTGAGCGCAGACTCGTCGAGGCCAACCTCACGGAGCAGCTCGACGGCGCGGCGGCGGAGCCTGTTCTTCCCGCTTTCATTTTTAGGGCCGGCCGGGTCGCAATCGCCGTGAATCGCCCAGGGTTCGGTGACGATCTCCATCACTCTCATGCGCGGATTCAAGGCGGCGTATGGATCTTGAAAGACAGGCTGCATCTGCCGGCGCAGTTGCTTCAATTCGGCTGGGGTGGCGCGGAAAATATCTGTTCCGTCCACGCGCACCGCTCCGCGGGTCGGCTCGACCAGACCGAGAATCATTTTGGCCAGCGTCGACTTGCCGGAGCCAGATTCGCCGACCACTCCCAGCGTTTCGCCAGCTTGCAGCGCGAGCGAAAGATCGCGGACGACGCAGTGCTGCTCTGTCTTGAATCCCACCTGCCGGGGATAGCACTTCCAGACCGCATCCACCTCAACCAGCGCCATGACCAAATGGTATATCAGGCGAGGCTTAGCACATCCATTCCTCCGTCGTAGCGGGGCAGGACAAACTTGCCTCCGCTGACCACGCCGACGTTGAACTTTGGAAAGAGGAAGGTATAGTTCTGCGCTTGACTGTCCCAGAGGACGTTGAGCTTGGAGGTTCCGTCGGCGCGCTTGACGTAATTTTCAAGATCGTAGACGAGCAGACGGCCGTTGGTCACGGTGGCATTGCCGTCCCCGTAAGGGATGATCGCCCAGAGCAGCGCGGTCCCCGGTTTGTTGCCATTGGCCGAGATGCACATGAAGCCACCGGGCATTCCACCGGGAGGCTGGGTGCAATTGATGGAGGCGACCTCATCGGAGTCGGCGAGAAAGGTCATCTGGCCGTTGGGCTGCATCGACCATACGCGGCATTGTCCGTTCTCTCCCCAGCAAGCGAGCATCTGACCATGCACCTGAGAGAAGAACTGCGGCGAGGTGGAGTGGAGATGGCGCGTCTTGTTGTCATAGAGAAAGTCCAGATCGCTGGGATTCTGCGGCGCGGCATTGACGTTGAAGCCGGGAAAGTAGCTGTACCAGAAGGGAGGCTGCGCCAGCTTTGCATAGTTGGCAGCGGAGTTGGCGAAGTCGGCAGGCATGGTCTTTCCCATCGCGTCCATCTTGATGGGATAAGCGATGCCATCCTTGCCGTAGGCGAGAAGGATGCGGTACTTGCGAATCATCGCGGGACCGGCGGAGCCGAGATCCTCATCGCCATAGGCCGCGCCTTGCTGCGTGGGCATGGTGCTGAAGAGATGGCCGGCGACGATCTTGCCATTGGCATCGCGCATCGAGGCCATATTCGTGGGCATATGGCCGCCGGAGGTGGGCGCGCTGACGCCGGAGAGTTTACTGCTGAGCGCTTCCTGGGGCGATGAGAGCGTCGGATCTTCACCTTCTCTTCCGGCGTCGGTGTACGGCGACCACCAATCGACAACCTTGAGTGAGGCTGAAGAGAAGGTATGGGGCGGAGTGTAACGCACTCTGCAAACGCACTCGCCATAGTCGCCGTGATTGGGATCGAAGCTGCCGTTGCCGGTCTCAAACAGCAGATCGCCGTTATCGTCGACCGACAAGCCGGAGCCTGCCATCCAGACGCCGGCGCCGTAGCCGGCGCTCATGGCGAGCGCAGCCGCAATCTTGTTGGAGGCAACATCGTAGGCGACGATCCATCCGGCCGATCCTGTTGTCACCTCCTGAACCGAACCAGCGGCAAAGAAGATGGTCTTGACTCCGTTGACCTGAGTCAAGGCAAGAGAGCAGCGCTGCTTGCGCATGACGGCTCCCCAGCGCTGTAGCGCTCCACCATTGGGCGGCTGATAGGTGATGTTTGCCAGAGGTACGGGAGGGTGCACACGGCTGCCATTGGCGATGTTGAGGGAGTGAAGAAAATGCGCGCCATTTGCGGCGGTTCCATCCGGCGATTCCCAGGCGACACCGTACCAGGTCTTGGTGTCGGGATCGATCACGCCGGTGCTCAAGATGCCCCAGTGGTCGTTGATCACGTGCATATCGATCGTGCTGCCGCCATTGACCGGAATGCCAAGTTTCTTGACCCACAAGATATCCGAGGTGTTGTAGTCGTAGGCCCAGACGGTGTTGTTCATCGAAGCGGTCAGGATGACGTCGCGCAGATTTCCGTCATCGCATTGCACGCTGGGCAGGATGAGCGCCTGCGCCTCGGCGCCCCGCGCATCGCCTTCCATGTAAAGCGGGAAATACCGGCGAAGTCCCTGCGCGGTAACGTTGGCGACGGTGAGGACCGTGTCGTTGTAGAAGTAGGAGCGATCATTGTCATTTCCTCGCGTGAGCACCGGCGAGGCAATGCCCGCAGGCGGCAAGGCCGAGGCCTTCGGCACGGGCAAGAGCGCGGATGCTGCGGCAGCACCGCCGAGGGCGAGAAAACCTCTGCGGCTCAACGGATGCTTTCCTCTTTGCTTCGGCATGATATTGACCTCCGTGGGTTGATTACATCTGCCCGGCGCTATAGTTCACGCTGACGACAAAAGAAACCGGCGTGGGAGAAACGCTTCTGACTCCAACTCCGTACCATCCCGTCTTTGCCGGCTTGTTGCCGGTTATCGGTTCGTTATTGTCGAGCAATGCCGCTTCAATCTTGTCGCGCGAGGAGAAGAGAACGGTAGTGTTCTTTTCGACGAAGATTTGAGCGATGGAACGGTACTCCGCCGAGTTGGCTGGCGGGATGTCGAGATCCGGCGCGCCGAAGAAATCCTGCGCCGTACGCCGCGGAATCTGCACAATTGGCTTGTCGCTGAAGGCGCGCGAAAAGCAGAGGTAACTCTCTCCGCCGGTGTAGGCATTGGCGGGAATCCAGAAGGTTGCGTTCCCCTGCCAATCCGTCCAGATGTCGGAGTGACGGCCAGTGTAATCGTGAAGCTGCACATTGGCTCCGAAGCTGGTGGCGCAGGTGATCTTGCGGATGTTATAGGTGTCGAAGTTGAGCGCGGTCAGCAGTCCGGGGCTATTGCCGATTGGCCCTCCATTGCCATCGCGTTCGATAACGATCACAGAATCGTCAACCCAGCGCGTGGTTTGATTGCCGTACGCAAAGGTGCGGTTGATGTAGATCAGATTGTCGATCAACGGCTTCAGGCCATAAGCGCCCGGCCACACCGCGCCGGAAAAATAATCCTTGCCGTAGATCAGCGCCTGATGGCAATTGACGGTGAGCAGAAACGCATAACCGAGCATCTTCGAGCCGATCACCTGCTCGCCGGGACTGGTGTCGGTGTCAGGGTTGTCGACGAAGCCATAGGAGAGTCCGCTGTTCCACTGCGAGTAGCCGGCTCCATCGAGCGCCGGAGCATTCAGGTTATTGCACGCGTCCTCGATTGCGAAGTGCATGGCGAAATCTTCGACGCCGCAGCGTCCATTGATAGGCTGGCTGGTTGCCCACCAGTTCAGATTGGCGGGATCGCCGTCAAAGTACTCGCCGTAAAAGGGCTTGTTCGCCATTGCGCCATGCTGCATGAATTCGGCGACGAAGGGCGCCCAGAGTCCCTTCACATCGTCGATTCTCGCGCCATCCGCGCCCGTAGTGCGGATTGTCCAGTCGCCGAAGTCCAGAGCATCGTGGATGGTGTAGCCAGCGGGGTTCGAGTGCTGATAGACCTTTTCATCGCCAAAGGAAAAGTCGTCCGCTGGCACAGGCACGTCGTCCATCGGCTGCGTGCCCGCGCCGGGAGACCATCGAAAGCAGCCGGGATGCATGGCGCCGCGGCCATTCAGCGTCTTGCCATCCGCGCCGAGATAGCGATAGGTGGCGTTCTCGCCGCCGATGAGCTGATGGAGGACGAAGTCCAGGTCCACCGCCAGTCCGCAGCGATGCGCAACGGCCACCAGCCGGCGCAGCGAATCCACGCTGCCATAGCGCGTGGGAGTGCTTCCCTGCTGATTCTTTGCGCCCAGGTCGCGGGGATCGTAGATGCCGTAGCCGTCGCAACCCGCGCCGTCGCCGCCCTGCGCCTTGCTGGCGGGAGGAAGCTGGATGCGATCGAAGCCGACGGCTGCAAGATTGGCGGCCTCGGCGGCCAGCAGATCCCAGAGCCACGGAGCGCCTGGATTGGTGCTGGGCGCAGGCACAGTGATTTTGTTGCCGTATCGATCGTAGAACCGTCCCCAGCCGATTAGACTGACAGTCATTTTGGACCTCTCCGCGGTCAGCGAACCGCATCATGCCAAATCATTTTGGGTTGAGTCTGACGTTCAAATGAAGAATTTTGAGAATCTCATTGGCAATACCCACAACACGGCTCCGAATCTTGCTGATGAACTCCGGCGCCTTCGACCTCCATTGCGAACCGATTGACGAGTTGACTCGTCGACTGCCAAGCCTCTTGATATTCGTAGGATCGCCGCCGGCGATCTGGTCTGGATCATGCAGAGCTGCAAGCCCCTTCATCTCCTGGTCAACCTTGATTTCTGCCGCGGCAGTCTTTTCTTCCTTCGAGCGATTGCTCTTGTCATTGTTGACCTCCTCCGCAATCCGCTTCTTCCGGTAATCGTCTCTGGCGGTCTGCTGCGCTTCGGCGCCCTTGGGATCCCTGCCGCTGCCGGATTGATCTGCTGTTGCGGTGGCCGCCTTGCGCTCCGCATACGCGGTCACGTTCCTCTCCCAATTCTGGAGCAGCATCGCGTTCAGTCCGGTTTCCTGATCCTTGACCTGCGTATCGAATTCACCGCGCAGGCCGTCTTTGACGTGAGAATCGGAGCAGACAAACGTCTCTTCCACCGGCGGCACAAATCGAGTAACACGGTTAATCGTTTCGGTCTTGTCCGAAGGGTTGATCTCCGCATAAACGAAGTCGTTTTCGCCTGATTCGGTTTCGCTTTCCTTGCGCGTCTCAAGGACCGTGAGCTTGTATTGCTTCTTGATGGCTCCAAGTTGAGCGTTCACATCTTTGATGCTCAACTCCTTGTTCTTAATCAAAACATTCGCAGCGGCAACCGCCAGCCCAAGATCGCGCTGCTTCTGCTCCGGGGTGCGATCGTCCTTTTCCTCCTTCTTGCCGCCGAAGAGTTTGGCGAAGAGCGACTTGGCTTTGGTGACGACCCAGTTGATCGCGGTATCGAGGCCTTTATCGACGACGGCCTGGACTTTCTTGATGACTTCCAGAATCTTGCTGGCGATGTTGCCCAGGCCGAGGAAGCCGGCGAGGAAGCTGATGGCGATCGAGAGCATTCCTTCGAGTCCGCTCTCCACCTTCGCGGCGGCGGCGGCGATTTGTCCGGCGGAGATGGCGACGATCGAATCGACGAAGGCCTTGACGGCGGCGGCGATCTTGGCCAGCTTCTGCACGAAGACCATGATCGAGTCGTAGATGGA
>Ga0181520_10011161_pt1 | contig 11860 bp, 9 predicted proteins | sample PEATcosm2014_Bin_29_FD_132451 | JGI IMG/M metagenome (GOLD analysis project Ga0181520, IMG submission 132451) | Peatland microbial communities from MTU Mesocosm Facility, Houghton, MI, USA - PEATcosm2014_Bin02_30_metaG | ecosystem: Environmental > Terrestrial > Soil > Wetlands > Peat | place...
ATTCGTCCCGCAGGCGGAGTTTGAAATCCGCCAGCGCTTTTTGCAACGATTCGTCCCCGGTCGCCAGGATTTGCACGGCCAGCAGGCCGGCGTTGCGGGCGGCGTTGATGCCCACCGTGGCCACCGGCACCCCCGGGGGCATCTGCACGATGGAGAGCAGGGAATCCAGGCCGTCCAGCGCCTTGCCCTGGATCGGCACACCGATCACCGGGAGGGTGGTGAAGGCGGCCGTCACGCCGGGCAGATGCGCGGCGCCGCCGGCCCCGGCGATGATCACGCGCAAGCCGCGCTGGCGCGCGCCGGTCACGTAGGTTTCCAGCCCGTGCGGGTCGCGGTGGGCCGAAATAACCCTGGCCTCGCTCGCCAGGCCAAATTCCTTCAGCGCGTCCGCCGCCGCTTTCATCACCGGCCAGTCCGAATCGCTGCCCATCAAGATGCCGGCCACCGGTCCGTTGGAAGTTGTCTCATTTGCCATGTCTAAATTGAGCAAGGAAACCAGGGTTTTGACAAGCCGCAAGTTTTCTGCCCGGGACGGGACCACGCCTCTGACTGCGGGGCGCGACCCTCAAGCGGCTGGATGCTCGTACGGAACCGAACCGGGGGAACCGGCAAAATGAACCCTCTTTTGGGCGCCCTTTTTCCCTTTTCAGTTAACGGGGCCAAACCATTACGCGGGAAGAAATGTCCAAGGGTCCAACCGGAGGCATTAGAAGTGTCCGTGGCCGTTTTCCCTGGAGATTACACCCCGGGCACGGGCCGCCGTTGTGGCCGGAGCGGGACGTGCCTGACCGCCCGGGCGGAACCGGGTTTCGGTGGTTGGGTGTTTCGTTGCGTTGCCGCGGTTGTGGTTGGCACGTACCGGGGGGGACGCCGGTTCTGTCCCGGCGGCCGGGTGGTGGGCCCCGACGAACTGGAGCAGTTTCTTCACGGATTCATGCATGATGGCGGCCTGGGCGTTCAGTTCTTCGGCGGCGGCGGCGCTTTCCTCGGCACTCGCGGCATTGGATTGGGTCACTTGGTCCATCTGGCTGATGGCGGTGTTAATTTGCGTGATGCCTTGAGTTTGCTCGCGGGAGGCACCGGCCACTTCGGCCGCCAGCTCATCCACCTTGCGCGCCTTGGTCACAATTTCATTCAACGTCCGGGACACCTGGCTGCTGATCTCCACGCCTTGCGTCGTCCGGTCAATGGCCCCTTGAATTTTGGCGGCGGTTTCCTTGGCCGCCTGGGCGCTGCGCTGGGCCAGGTTGCGCACTTCATCGGCCACCACGGCAAACCCCATGCCGGCCTCGCCGGCCCGGGCGGCCTCCACGGCGGCATTGAGTGCCAGAATGTTGGTCTGAAAAGCGATGGCATCAATCGTGTCAATGATCTTGGCGATGTCGTTGGAGGAGTCCTTGATGGCTTCCATGGCGGCATTCATGGATTGGATGTCCTGGGCGCCTTTTTCGGCGGCCGCCCGGGCCTGCCGGGCCAGATCGTTGGCCATTTGAGAGTGTTCCGAATTTCGCCGGGTCATGCCGGCCAGTTCTTCCAGCGATGAACTGGTTTCTTCCAGCGAGGCGGCCTGTTCCCCCGCGCCTTCGGCCAGCGACTGGCTGGCCCCGGAAACATGGGCGGCGGACGCGCCAACCTGCGTGGAAACTCCGTCCAGCTCGTGGCTCAAAGCCAGCAGCAAGGCATTTATCTTTTTAACGACCCGCCAGATGACCACCGCCACCAGGCACATGACCGCGCCCAGCACCCCCAGACTCAATAGTTCCTGGTGCCAAAGCGAAGCAATCCGGATCTCCAACAACCGGTCCAGTTCAGCAATCCCCACGTCCTCCAGGTGGAAACTGGCCGCCCGAGCGTTCCAGCCCGCAGCTTCAAACTCCGCGCCCGAAACCGGTTGGCCGGCGATCAGCCGGTTGAGCAAGCCGATGAAGGCCTGGTTGGCGGCGGCGTATTGTTCGATGGCCGGCGGCAGATTCTTTTGCAGGGTTTCGCTGATGCCGTAAAAATTCTTGTCTTCGCTCAAAGAGGTTTGGGCGTCGCCGGTGATGCGGTCCTGATCATCCTGTTGCAGCATGGCGGCGATGATGGCGATCTGAGTTCGGTTCGAGCCCGTCTGGCCATCCTGCAGCCAGCCGCCCACCTGTTGGATGGCGTCACCCAGGCGTTGCTGGGTCTGCGGCAGGGTGGAAAGAGTGATATCCACCAGATAGTAACTGTCCAGGTCGGTGTCGAGGATGAGATTGGAAAGGTCGCCCGCATGGGCGATCATCGTGCGGAAGGCGGACACCAGCCGACCGGCGGTTTCATCGCCGGCCGCGGCGGAACCCGGGGCGTTTTTCAGAGTGTTCCAATCCGCGAGAACGACGGCGAGACGGGCGTTGTCGCGTTTGCGGGCGGCCAATTCGGCGTCGGTGAATTTCAACAACCGTCCGAGCGGGCCGTCATAAATGGCCTGCAAACGGCCGAACGCCGCATCAATCTGCGATTGTGTTTCCGCCAGCCGCTGTTTGGCGGAGCTATCTCCGGCCAGCGCCAGGCGAGCCGCAGCCTGGTGGCGCGGCAGCAAATCCAGCAGTTGCTCCACCGGGCGTTGGAAGGTGTCCCCCCGGACTTCCTGCTCACCAAAGCTGATGGATTGGTTGACGGATTTGTAAATTAAAAAGGAGGCCATGGCGACCAGCGGAATAATTGCCGTTAAAGCGACCACCGTGAACCATTGCCAGAGTTTAAGTTTGTTCTTCATGGATAGGCTGCGGATAAACAATTGCGACTACAGGTCAATTCAGACTCATTTTGACCGGCAAAGGCTCCGATTGCTTAAGCCCCGGGGCGCTCCGTCAAAATCGAACGTCAGCCCGACCCGCCCCGGCCCGGCAAAATAATGGCATCGCCACTTGCATCAGCATGCTATCGGCGGAAGATCGGGAGACTTTAGTAAATTACATATGTAATATATTAAACAAAAAGGACTTATATTAGATGAATCAGAACGGTGGCCATCAATGAACCCTTGCACGACAAGGGTGTGGCCATAAGCCGGTCACAGACCAGCGCTCCGAGGCAGTGCGGATGCGCCCAGCCGTTTGAAACTTGCGGAAGAACCCTTGCCAGCGAACCTTGCTGACCCCCGTCTTCATTTCGGAGACCGGGTTTAATGGGAAAAGAGGTCTTTCAACAAGGTGATCAACAAAACAAGAACAGCAAGAATGGCGGGGCACAAGCACAGCCAAAAAAGCCCCCGTGAAATCTCCGAGGCCACCGAGGCAACACTGAAAACGGCATCGCACCGGCGGCAACGAACTTTCCTCCGGCGCCCCGCATTGCGGAACAGGACGGCGAGGAGGCCGCCGGCAAAAAAAACCGGCCAGCTAAATGATCCTCTTAACTCCACCACCGGCTGGAAGCCGTCGGACGCTCCACACCCGGGGCAAAGGACTTGACGGACCGGCGGCTGAACGGCTGCGGGTCCGTCCCCGGCAGACAAGGCGGTTCCGCACCCGCTGCAAGCAGCCAATTGAGAATCGTTCTCCCGACCGCAGTAGCCACAGGTTTTCATGCCGGAGGACAGATTAGCCCGTATTGAGTTCCGTGCAAGCGTCCTCCACCGGGATGGTTGACCGGGCCCGACACTACCTCCCGTTTTATCACCGTGCGTTGTTTTTAGAGCACCACCTCTCCCCGACCCTCTCCCCCATTCGGAATGGCGGAGAGGGAGAAAACCACGCCGCCCGGGTGGGTACGATGCAACGGCACACAAGACGGGGGCAGGATGCACCTTGGTTGACCAGGCGCATGTCTTTCCAGGCTGAAACCGGGCTTGCCGTTTTGGATTCAAATCAGGGAACCAGGCGGCAGGTTACAATCCGGTGACAAACCGCCGGTTGTTTGAATTTATCCGGCTGATTGTGTAAAGTGACGGGGTGAATCCAGAGCAGGCCAGCACCCATGGAGCGGTTGATATATGCGCCCTGATCGGGCACCGGGAGGCGGTGCAGGCCGGGGACGCGTTGGAGGCCGTCCACCGGCGGTTTGCGGAACACCAACAAGAGTACATGGCCGTGCTGGACGGCGACCGCCTCATCGGGCTGTGCGCCCGGCGGCAGGTGGGGATGACCCTGGGCGCGCGGTTTGGATTCGCCATGTATTCGCGCCGGCCCGTCCGGGACATGATGCTGGCCGCCGCCACACAGATCAAGGCCGGCGATTCATTATCAAGTGTATTGCACAAAGTATTTACCCGGCCGGACGAGTTCTTCTTCGACGACGTGCTGCTGACGGATGAGCGGGGCGGATTTCTGGGGCTGATCTACGCGCGCACCCTGGTGCGGCTCCAGCACGGGCTGCTGCTGGACAACATTCAGGCATTGGAAGCCAAGCAGGGCGAGCTCAACCGCAAAAACCAGGAGATGGAGACCGACCTCCGCCTGGCCAGTGAAATCCAACTGGCCCTGCTGCCCCAGCAATATCCGTGCGTCCCTGCCCAGGCCGGGCTCGAAGACAGTTGCTTGCGGTTCTACCATCGCTATCAGGCCTCCGGGGTGGTCAGCGGCGATTTTTTCCATGTGTTCGCCCTGCCCCCGGACTCGGTCGGGATTTTCATCTGCGATGTCATGGGGCACGGCGTCCGGTCCGCCTTTGTGACCGCCATGTTGCGCACCCTGGTCCAGGAACTGGGCCACTTGGGGGAAAATCCGGGGGAACTGCTCGCGCGGGTCAACAGCGAATTCAAAGCCATCCTCAAACAAACCGGCGACCTGATATACGCCACGGGCTTTTTTCTGATTTTGGACGTGAGCACCGGGCGCTTCCGCTACGCGAAGGCGGGGCACCCGGAACCCATCTGGCTCCGCCCGGCGGCCGGCACGGCCCAATCGTTGCAATGTCCCGCCGCCCTGCGCGGTCCGGCCCTCGGACTCTTGGAGGGCTCCCGTTACGGGACGGCGGAAGGGGTGCTGGAGGTCCAGGACGCCCTGTTCTTCTACACGGACGGCTTGGTGGAGTTGTTCAATGCCCGGGGGGAGGAGTTCGGCGAAAAGCGTGTGGCGCAGGAACTCCGCCAGCGGAGCGGGGGGGAGCTTAAACCCATGATGGACGCCATTTATGCGGAAGCCCTGGAGTTTGCCGACGGCCACCGGTTCGATGACGATGTTTGTTTCCTGGGCCTGAAACTGGTCCGGCTGGCCGGGGCCGGGGTTTCCGCGTCCGGCCTGACCGGGGTCCGCCTCCCGGCGGTGATTTCGGTTTGAAAAACAGTGGTGTGTAACCACGACATACTCAAAATACACGGAAACGGGCGGGAACATTCAGGCCGCAGATCACAGATGGCCGCAGATAAACCCAGCGACCGCGTTGCCGGGAGGACCGGTTGCCACCACCCGTGGCGCGGCCCGGCCGCAGCACGCGCGCAGGTCCAACCCGGGTGGGTTGGCAGCTCAATCCGTCTTTTGCCATCGGACCGGCGGCGGCTGGTCCGGCTTCATCGAGGAGACGCTGCACGCCGGCGACGCCATGATCATCATCGGCCGGGTCCAATCGCTGCCGCCCTCGCTGCGGGAAAAGGTGGGCCGGCAGCAGATGCTGTAGGGGTAAGACTTTTATTGTGTTTGTAACCGAGACCCCCTTCGCAAAGCGAACGGTTTATCCGGGGAAACTGATCGGTGGAGGCTGGAGCCAACCCAGGCCAGCGTTAAATTTCCTGGCATCATGCGTGCTGGGGTTGGGGTGTCGAGTTCAAATTTTGTACAGCGTTTCCAAAAAACTTTTAAAGTCAGGCGCAATCGGGCGAACCAACTTTAACTCCATTCCGACGAATGGAACAGAGACGATAGGTATCGCTTCGGAGCGGGTGTCCAATGCAAAGGCTTCGCCGCCGCCATCTGACCCAAACAGAAACAAGCCCGGAGCAGATTTGGCAACTTGATAGGCTTTGTTCATTTCAAGCATTTCCTCGATGCGCCATAGGATGGCATATGCGTTGCCGACAAACCCTTCGCCCCCATTTGTTTGTTGCAAGAACTCTGCAAAGCCATCGGGCAAACGAAAGCCCGACCCGGTTTCAAACTGTCGAATCGCAGTGGGATTTGACGGTGGATTGCCATTAAATTTTGCGAGCAACTGGTCTCTGTCGGATGAGGTAATCATTGTAAGCGGGTCACCGCACAATCACATAAATTGCCGGTTGGCGGTCCAAGCCACGATCTGTCTTCGCGGTCGTCATGAGCGCTGCGGCGTTCGCTGCGAAAACAACCTGGCCCAGGAGGGGCGGATTGGCAAGGAGATAAAAGCCGGGGATTTCGAGGACGAAATCCCAAATGCGCGAAATTTCTGGCCGCAAAGCCGGTTCGCCCTCTGGGTGCTGATTTAGGAAGACACTCTGCGAGAACAGCGACTCCTCTCACCCTCCTGCGCTACTGTGAAAATGCCTTCGGGAGGAAAAACCATGCTCGCGCTGGGGCGCTCGCAACGCCGGGTGATCCCGCAGTGGCGGGACGGCCTACAGGGGTAAGGGTTTATCATTCCCGGTGGTGAACCACTGGTCATGGCGACTCCCTCGGGGAGAGGGGGAATCACCGGCAGACTTCCGGGAAATCCGACGATTTCAGTCATCGGATGGCTCACGGTTCCTGGGCAGGGAGAATCGTCGCCAGTCGCAAAGCTATCCCATCATTCCAGTGACGGGATGATTCACGGTTCAGGGGAGAAGACGGTATGGCCGCATGTTTCTATGCGATTCCAAGTTGCAGGTAATCAACGTGTTGCGTAGGAGTTTCTTAAACGGGGATAATCCAGAGGCCGGAGGGCGGACGCGCCGACCGGTGGACGGGGGGCCAGACGTCGCCGTATGTATTGCAAGTTGTTTAAGCACAAACGCTTATGTTAAATCCGAGCGCCATTCGCGTTTACGCCGCTTCATCGTCCGAACGCAGGCAGGCCCATTGAACTGGCCTTGCCCATCCGGGGCCACGCCCCGGGAGGCTTGCGGGTTGGATTTTGATTCTTGAGGTTTGAAGTTTCCCTCTCCCACCTCTTCCCGTGATCCCCGCCCCTCAATCCTGCAGCATTCCGGCAATGTCGGCGTTCACCCCTGCCCAGTTGACGGCGTCGCTGGTTTGGTAGGCGGCGGTGCAGGCCCAGAGATTCAGCGGCCAGAGCGAGGCGCCGAATTTGAGATAACGTACACTACCATCGCCAAAGGAGAAATTCGCGCCCCCGTTGACCTGCGGTTTGGGGCCCAGGTGGCGGCCGTGGGCGACCTTCCAAATGGCGTTGTCCAACCCCCCGTTGGCGTTCTCGAACAGATCGCACCAGAAATCCGTCTGCGAATGCTTCTTTTCGCCGAAGACGACGCAGTTGACCGGCTGGTACATCTTGGTCTCTTTCATGGCGTAATTTTGGATTTGGGCTCCACCGGACCAGGAGTTGGGGAAGGCGTCGTTCCAGCCGTTCATCATGAAGCTGCGGCTGGCGTCATCGGTGGTGGTCAGCCCGCTGCCGCCGGCCGGCGTGCCCAGCGCCAGGTCGGTCGGGCAGGCCAGGCAGTTCGTCTTGGTGTAGTAGGTGAGCATGGCCAGGGGCCAGTCGGGGGTGACGTCCTGGTGATAGGGGAACAGGCCGTGATTGTCATCCACGTACAAACTCGTGGCCACCGCCAGCGTTTTGAGGTTGTTCAAGCACGTCATCTTCGTGGCCGTGCTCCTGGCACGGCCCAGGGCCGGCAGCAGCATCGCCGCCAGGATGGCGATGATGGCGATGACGACCAGCAGTTCGATCAACGTGAACGCCGACGACCGCCGCGCCGGCGGCCTGCGGGAACGGAAAAGCAGGGCTTTTGTCATGAATTATTGAAGTTAACTCATCTGCCGGAAGAGGAAAGGAAAAATTGCGACAGGAAAAATTGCGCCCGCCCTCTCCGGGGCGGGCTCGCCGAGGCAAAGCAGCCGGTGATCCAGCCGATTGACACCCGACACCACCGGACCGGCGTGAATTTCAGCACGAGCCGGGCGGCCCGTTCCAAAGGCTTCAGGGTGGCGCAGACCGCGTCCGCCCGCCAGGGCGAGTTGATCCGCCGGGCGAGGACCGGGCCAATGCGGTTATATATGCGGCGGAAACCGGCATGACTGCGCGGGGCGCGGCTTTGCCATAAGGCTTCCAACCGCCAGAAGGTGATGAGCTGCTGGTTTGCCCGCAGTTTGTGGCCATGGCGGGTGATTTCCCGGAAGGGACCGACGAACGGCTCGTGGCCCCGGCCGGCCGCCGTCACGACAAAACAATTATCCACCTCCGGCAAAGACTGGTAGGTACGGTAGGACCACCACACACTGGCCAGCCACAACGGCAGGGATCCCGCCAGCGTCCAAACATAATTCCGGGCGCCATAGGGCGACACCTTGATCAGTTGCCAGGCCCGTACCGAATACCACACCGCCACATAAAGCGGCACCAACAGCCATAATTGGGCGAAAACATCACCTTCGGGCAGGAAGCAGATCAGGCCAAATACAAGACAAACCAAGGCAATGGTGGCCCCCGTGAACGTACCCAGGACCAGCCAGCGGGCGGTGCGGTCTTTGACGCGCATAACTTCCAACGCGTAAAGGGCGGCGGTGGCCCACAGCACCATTGGCGATAACGCCAGCTTGCCCCCGATGAAACAGTCCAGCCAGCCATCATGGCACACAGCTTTCGAATCTGGCGCCAAAAAGACGCTCATGAAAAAGACGAAGAGCGGCAGCACGACGCCCGTAAACGAAAGGCCCCAGGCAATGAAAAAGCGGCGCACGGAATATTCCTTCACGGCCGGCGGCACGGCCAGCACGGCCGGAATCCCGATAAAAATTCCGATTCCAACCAGTTGGAAAGAGTTCATGCCATCACCGGTTCTGGTTGCCGCACAGCCGCCTTGGGCCGAGCTTGCAGCCATGCCTCAAGCTGCTGAATGACCTCGTCCGGCGTGGAAGTTCCCGCCGTGATGCCGACGGTGTCCGCCTCGTTGAACCATTCCTGGCGCAGGTCGGCGGCAGTTTGGACGTGATGGACCCGGGCGCAAAAGCGCGAGCAGGTGTTGACCAGTTCGTGCGTGTTGTTGCTGTGTGCCCCGCCGATGACGATGACCACGTCCGCCGATTGCGCCAGTTCCATGGCGGCCTGCTGGCGCTGTTTGGTGGGCTGGCAGACGGTGTCGCGATAACGCACTTCGGCGTCGGGAAAACGCCGGCGGATCATGCCGACCAGCCGGGCCACCTTGTCCACCGGTTGGGTCGTCTGGGCGACGATGCCGAAGCGCGTCCGGGGCTGGAGCCGCGCCACGTCCTCCGCGCTGAGGACCACATCGTAATCGGCCAGGTCGCCGGTCAGGCCCCGCACCTCCACATGCTGGCGCTGGCCGATGATGACGGGATGGAACCCCTCCTGCACGAGCTGGGCCAGCGCCCGGTGGGCAAAATGGACGAGCGGACAGGTGGCTTCCAGCACTTTCAGTCCCTGGTCCCGCGCCTCGTCAATGACACGTTCGGAGGCACCGTGCGCGGTGATCATCACCGTCGGGGTGGCCACCTGTACGGAGTGCTGGGCGAAGCGGATGTCCCGCCGCTGCAAATCGGCCAGCACGGTTTCATTGTGGACGAGGTCGCCGAGGATGGTCAGCGGCTCGCGGCGGGCGGTATGCAGGGCCAGGGCGATGGCGTCGCGGACGCCAAAGCACATGCCCAAATGTTCAGCCTTGATGATTTTCATGGGTTTAGCTTTGCATTACAAAGTAAAAGACCGTGGCACGGGTAACTTGTTCAAAAATTTCATCTGGGTTTGTTTTGGCGGACGATTTGTTCCAGCAGGTCAATGTAGCCGGTGAAGGCTTTCTTGCCCGCCGCCGTCAGGGAGCAGGTCGTGAGCGGGCGCTTGTTGGCGTAGGATTTGCTCAAGGCCACAAAACCCTCCTCCTGCAGGATGCGCAGGTGCGTGGTGAGGTTGCCGTCGGTCATGCCCAGGGTGTCGCGCAGTTCCGTGAAGGACAGCGCGGGGGAGGCGGCGAGCAGGGACATGATGGCCAGCCGGCCCTTCTCGTGGATGACACGGTCAAGCTGGAGAAACGGTTCGGGGTTCACGTGGCCTTCCTGCGCTTTTCAGTGAAATAAAGGTAGATCCCGTATGCCAGATGCGACCCGCCAAAGAGGCCGCCCATCAGCCAGTTCAAGACGGATTCGTCCCCGATCCCCCGGGCCAGGATGACCTGGAAAATCAAACCGCCGCTGATCAGAAACCACCAGCCGAACAGTTTCAGGCCGCGCGGCATGAAGAAGCCGGCGGCATGAATCGCCAGACCGTACAAGAGGAACCAAAGAGCGGCCAGCATGGCGCAGATCTCTCGCGGCAATTCCAGCCAGACAACCATCACCCCTAAAAACGCCCCGACCACCAACGGGGGAATCAAGGCCTGCGTCACCCGGCGGGTGGGCGGCGACCAAAACGGTTCCGCATCTTTCAAGGACTGGCGACGGACCAGCAGAAAGGTGCCCGTCAAGGCCACGGCGGCCACAACCGCCCAATACAGGACAAACGCGCGGGCTGAATTCATCGGCAGCCAATTGCCCGCCACCCCGCCGGCGATCCCAATGACTCCACAGAACGTCATGACGGGGGCCAGCGCGCGGCGGTAGACGGCGGAGCGTTCCATCAAAGTGCGGATGGTCTGCAAATGTTCGGCGGCCTGATTCGGTTCCATGCAACTACTTTGTCACGCAAAGTGTAAATTGGCAAGTGGAAAATCACGTTCCTGGACACCGGGGCGCGGGCTTCAGCCCGCTTCAACGTCCAAATTACCGCTGACGCACGACACAACGGGCTTGGCTGGTGGTCGTCTGTTGAAGCGGCGTAAACGCCGCGCTCCAACCAGTTGGCAAACGGGGGCGGTGCCGCCCTGAACGCCGGGTCCGGGTTCTCCCCGCAGTAGCGGCGGGCGTCCTGCCTGCCGTAGCTGGCGGCATCCCGCGCCAGTGAATCACGCTCCCGGTCGGTCGTTAATGCCCCGGCTCGACTCCCGGCGCTTTGGCATGGCGCAGTTTTTCCAATTCGGCCCGCAAAGGCAGCCAGTGACGCCGGTCGCGGTCGCGTTCGCCGGTTTCCTCGGCCGTCAAGGCCCGTTCCAATTTCGCCGTCTTACCCAGGAGCGCCAGCGCCAGCAACGGTCGCCGTGGCGTCAGTCGCCGGCAAACCTGCGGATGGTGCCGGGCGGTCTCCATCAACAGTTGCGGCGAGCGGAGTTCCCGCAGCCAGAAACGGACTTGGGCGGGGGCCGGCCCGCCTTGGTGTTCAAAATAATGCGCCTCCACCAGCCGGCGGATCATCGGCCAGTCCTTGTCCCGCTGCGTCTTCTTCGCCCGCACCAGATCGGACAAGGCGAGCAAATCGCAGCGGGTGCCGTCGGGAAGTTTAATGACGGTGCGCCGTTGCCACAGTTTGGCGAATCCCTCCACCCCGCGCATTTTTGACATCACATCCACCCGCATCCGCCACGCCTCCGGATGTTGGCAGCGGAAATGCAGGGCATGACCCCGCCGCAGATATTTCAACTCGCACGGCGGCACGGCGATGGGTTCGGCCTGCAAATCGGCCAGCGCCCGCCGCAGCCGCGCCAGATTGGCCGCGTCCGCCAGGATGGCCAGGTCCGTGTCGCGGCTAAATTCGGCCGCGCCGTAAAACACGCACGCCTGTCCGCCCATGAGCAGGGCGCGGACGCGGTGCGCGCGCATCGAAGAAAGGACTTTGCGTATCGGGTTCGGGATCAAGGGAGCCTCCGAGCGCGAGGTAGGTTTGCCAGAGCTTCTCGCTTTCCAGCCAGCGTTGAACCGGCGTGAGCCGATACCATTCA
>Ga0181520_10011162_pt1 | contig 11859 bp, 8 predicted proteins | sample PEATcosm2014_Bin_29_FD_132451 | JGI IMG/M metagenome (GOLD analysis project Ga0181520, IMG submission 132451) | Peatland microbial communities from MTU Mesocosm Facility, Houghton, MI, USA - PEATcosm2014_Bin02_30_metaG | ecosystem: Environmental > Terrestrial > Soil > Wetlands > Peat | place...
AACCATGCGTCCCGCGTCTTCCGATCTGCAGGGGTGGCGATGATGATCGGCAGCACCTCTTCCTGTGCCCAGGCAACCATGCCGCCGAGAGCGCCGGAGGAGCCATCAATGTCCTGAAAAGCCGGCCAGATACGTTCGAGAAGCGCGACCGCACCGTCGCCGGCGGTGACGGGATAGGTTCTCGCAACTTTCCGGATCTCCGCGACAGCCTCTTTCAGCCGTTGGCAGGCAAGGCGCGATCCCTTCCAGCCGAACGCCCGTGATCGGAAGCGGGGCTTGAATCTCCACTTGTGCGCTGTCTTCATTGAATGAGGCTATTCTGGCATATTTAGGCTAAAGCGGCACTTTCATGAATGCGGCGAAGATGCAGCGGGCTCCCCACGGCGCTATTCGTGCTGGCATCATTACTGCCGCGCTGCCGACATCCGGTTACTAACCCTGGCCGATGAGTGCATCGGCGATTTGGCGCCAACAGAGGATTGTTCGGGACATCGGTGGCCGCATGAATAACCTAGAATCTCGACCAAAATTCCATATTGAATGAGACCTTTATCGGATGATGCATTCAGGGCTTGGCGTAAATCTCGGCGAATCAGCCCGCAGGCGAAGGAATCTCGCGTCGTGCCATTTTAAAATCTACGTCTTCACCCGCCTTTTGGTGGCGTCGCCATGCCAACATCTCGTACTCCGTCGGAAGAAGCTGTCGAAGTTGATTGCCGTACTTATTTTCGATTACAAGGGCAAAACCGTGTCGGTGTATGCCTGAGTCGGTTTCTCTCGCTGCAATACCGCCATCTCGCCAGTACAAAACCCACGCAGATTTGGCGCCCAGCGCATCTGTGTATGTGAAAACGTCCTCGGGCGACTGTAGCAAGCTGAGAGCGGCGGCACCGAGTGGGCATAGTGAAAGCGGACAAACTTCAAATCCCGCTACAGTAGGCAGGATGTGAGCAACGAATCCCGGACATGGCTTCGAGAAAGAATAGTTTGGTCGGTCCGTCACTAGAAGGCCGGGAATTCGCTGAAGCTGGACAAAGAGCTCATCCTCCTGCCGCTTCACCTTTGGCCCGTAGTACTGTCCTGCTACCCACTTTTCCTCACGAAATCCTCGTTCATGGATCAAAACAGCGGCCAGCACAATACCGTCCGCAATCGTCGGCGGGACCAGATCTTCGGCCACGTCGTCAATCCACACCCCCTCTTGACGTCCAAAGATTTCTGGCATGCGAGCTGCGTGAAAATTCTGTGGCCGGGGAACAGGAAATCTCGTCGGAATCACAGGTGAGTATGCACCTGAATATGCCTCCAAAAGTGGAATCGCGTCAGGATCAATTGCATCAGCTGCATACAATTCGCCCACAGCCTCTCGGAAAGCCTGCAGGGCTGTCTGACTCATAAGTTTTGTATACGTGGCATGAAGAGAAAGACGTCTCATTCTTGCGAACTGAGATTTCACCGCTTCCGGACCGAACTTTGATTCACCTCCCATCCGCCGCATGATCTCGGCCACTCGATACCTGATGTTGGCGAGTTCAAGTTCAGAGGCGCGGGATGCAAGCCGAAGCTGCCTTCCAAGGATCCACGTCCACGTGAGAGCATCTTCGGCAAAGAGGCCGGCAGAGAAAGCCGATACTCCGGACGGAGCGTCGAAGCTCGCATATCGCTCTGTGTTTGGAAGAATTACCGAGTAGATTGCAGGAAGCTCTTGATGCTTGAGAGGACTCGGAAGGTCCCACGTCTCACAAAGGCGTTCGGCGACGCTTCGTATTGCGATGTCCTTCATATCCAGCATCTGTGGAAAGAGCGATTGTAGGAAGGGCTTCAATCCTTCAGAGTTTCGAGATTCCCAGATAATCTGAGCGGCTTCAACTGCAAACTCCTCGCCTCTGCTCAGCAGGTCGGGTAGCAGGACTTGTAATACGAGCCGACCGTGTGTGACTGATGACATTTCGATCGCCGCTGCTCGCGCAAGATTCACCAATGAGATTGCAGTAGTGCCGATTCCTCTCCTAATGAGATCGGCGACCGTCCCTTCGATAGTCGCCTCGGTAGATACAGGAGCGATCACTTCGATTCCTCGCTCAAACTCTCGAAATTGAGACAAGTGTTTCGCGAGGACATCCCATGCTGACTCCCAGTCGATCGTCGAAACGACCACATCTAAAATCTCGTGCAGATCCGGAAGGATATATTCGTACGATTCTTTCCCGGCTGCCAAATCGTCGACTAATGCCTCGAAGGCCATAGATGCATCCTCCATCCCCAAATCTCGCGCCAGACGGTGATATTGGAGTTTTGCTTGGCTTCTCCAGCCACCGCCCCAAGAACCTTTTTCGTCCGCGATCTTCAAGAGAGATCCCAACAGCAGTTTGGCTTCGTCAGGCTTTCCTTCCGCCCACGACTGCCGCGCCATCGCCTCGATCACGCGCTCATCCGAATTGAGATCTGTTTCTTTGATGAAGAGAGCGTTCGCAGCTTCGAAGTCTACCCATTCGAGAACACGCAAGAATGCGGACCGAGCTCCATAGGCATCCGATTTTCCACGATACTGATCCAACAGGTTGGCTATATCCTCTAAGCTCCGCGCGAGAAAAAACGGGTCTTCAGGACTATTTCCTGATTTGGGCGGTGGCAATTCTGCGCGCCAACGGACTAATCCCGAGGCATCCGCCTCACAGCCCCGACGCTTGATGGAGTCCACGATGGTTTCGAGTGCGAGAATGCGACTGTCAAGCGGCGCGTCCGTTTGTACGCACTCAGCAAGCAAGTCTCCTATCCGCCCAAATTCCGGTTCAGGCGCGAGCTGAAGTATTTCAGACAGCGTCGATCTCGAAACACTTTCGTCAAAAGGGATGCATAATCTCCCGAAGATGAGAGCGGCCATTTCAGAATATGTGGGATCCGTCCGAATCGCCCCGAGGGCGATGTTTTCGACAATGTCGGACCAAGTAGACAGATTAAAGTCTTCAACGATGTCGATGACTTTTGAGGCCGTCCCGGCATCAATCATCGCGGCTTCTCTTATCAGAGTGCTTGCGGCTCTCTGCGCGACGCCTCTCCCTTCCGTTTCGGCAAGCCCGGAGAAGAACCGCGCAATGAAGAGTACTCGATCCCGCCGGTGAACGGGGTCGGCTCGGTTGGCTTTTTGAAGAAAGCCTTCCCATAATATGTACTGCCCATCTTTTTTCGCCGGCCTTGAAATCCCTAAGCCCTCGGTTTGGACACACGCAAGCAGCTTTTCGGCTTCACTCCGAAGGCCCACTTGAAGAAATGCCGAAATGGTCTTGGCAACTTCTTCGAACTCCGATTGAGGCGTATCTTCGCGACCGGGCTGGTAGGCGATTCGGCGGATTGCCGCGGCTGCGTCGTCTTCGTATTGAAACATTTCAATGGCAAAGGCTCGACGAAACGAAGATATTGAAAGATATGGCGCCGCCCTATTTAGACGATCGTCGATCTCCGATGCAAGTCGCCCAAATGTTTCGTCGGAATGAGCATGGGCGGCTTCCAGCAGCGGTCTCAAGACCACGTCCATTGTCCGGGTGAGTCGTCCCCGCTCGAAATCGAACCGTTCTGCTCCTTGTGCACGTTCCAGGAAATCAAGGAGGGAAATCATTTCCGTCAGAGGAAAATTACCGGTGGTGGGTTCAGCTAGCAAGGAACCGTGAATGGAGCCCAAATTCTCAAGCCGCTGCTGATAAATATCAAGTAGCGCCGATTTTGGCGCCTTACCGTGCACAGCTGGGAGAGCGAAACGGGCACGCAGGGACGACGCAAGAATTACGTTTTTCTCCGCGATCCTCAAATCCGCATCCTCGTAGTGGTAGTCACCGAGGTCTAAGGAAGGTATTGCGGCGGACTCGATCAGTTTCTTCGCAATATCATCTCTGGAGAGCTGATGCGCCGTGTGAGAAATCTGCAGCAGAAGTCCTGATGCATTTGCCATCGCCGCATTTGCACAAATTTCCAGGCGCTCTGACGCGAGATCGTCCATGCCCGACTCAAAAGCAGCCTTGAGAGCGAGATAGTTAATGAGCAAATCGTGGCCGGAGCCCAAGTCCAAAGATGTAGCGAGTTCATGCGGTGAGAGCTCCGGGTTCCGCATCAATTGACCGCGAATGGCCAATAGCTTCAGATGTTCCAGTTGTGCTGTCAGATCTTCAGTATGGGGGCCGCGGTCGCTTACGCGCATCCTTTTGAGTGACGTTATGAATTCGTCTGTCGTGCGAAACGCCAGGGCTTGCTCGGCCCATTTTTCAAGCTCAGTTTTTGTCCTTGATTCGAAGATCTCTTTTTGGCCGAGGAGCACATCCAAGGGTTCGAGGAAATTGAATACGTCCTTCGCATTCGCGATATCGCCGACCTCAAGAAGGATTTCAACCAAGTCGAAACCCTTGCCCGTACTCATCGAAAACGGTTCTGCGTCGACCAGCCCCCGTGCTCTGTCAAGGAATCCAAGTGCAATATAGGCATCAATCACATCGTCGCCGACCACTTCCATGCGCATATCAAGCTCGTGGCCAGCAAAAATCAGGCTGAGGACCGCTGTCATGCTCTTGTTTGCTTTGGCGGCGAGGAAACTCAGGGCAATATCCTCGCGAATATCTTCTGGGGACCTTCCGGCGAAAAACTGCTCTCTAAAACGATCTGGCGTCGCCAAGGGTAACGCTCGCTCGAACTGCTTCGCCCGAACTCTGTAGCGGAGTTCGAGCCATTGCTGACCATCCCCCGATTCAGCTTTAGCTGCTATGTCGGCAAGCTCGAGGTATCGTGCCATGACAACGTCGGGGTTCGGAACACCATGCCGCATGGACAATTTCGTCTGGAGGAAAAGCCTGAAGCTGTTGTGGAATACGGACCAGTTACGCTGCCGATCTATTCGTAACAGGTGGTTCGCTGCTCGCCAGACAGTATCGGTGGCGGGAGCTCCGATGATTAAGTCCAGACTGACAGGGCTAATGGTTCCTTCTGCAAGCGCAAGATAAGCCATACCGCGTTGCGCATCGGGGTTGTTTTCCAGGTCATGCCATGCCCTGCTATAAAAAACGTCAACATCTCCACCATATGCAGGACCTTCTTGAAGCCATTTCTGTCGCGCCTGTGGCCCATTAGCGTTTTGAAGGCCGTCGATCACATATCGGACGGCGAGAGGATGGCCGCCCGTCTTTTTGTATAGAAGCGGCCCATCAACGTCACTGGAAACACCTGCGAGTTCCGCTAAGCGCGCCACGGCGGAAGGGCTCAGCGGAGAAACTTGTATCAGGCGGCCTTCTTCGGATGCTTGATCTTGAACCGATGCCGGGAGGTCAATTAGATCAAGCCTTTGCGTTCCGAGAAGAAAGATCACGCCATCCGGGATCGAATCTGGCAGTGGAAAGTCATTCAGAAAGCTTCGTTGGGGACGTTCTTCACGCGAGACATGGTCCAGTCCGTCGACCACGATAATCGTCTCTAATCCGTCAACCTGATAACGCTCTCCCACTTCGTTCAATAGTCGTTCCAACTGGGCCCGAAGCTCTTGAATCTCGCCTCCAGGCAGGATCTCTTTGCCAAAGCCCTGCAACTTTAATTGCCGGACCAGATCGTGGAGGAAGTCAAATGACTCTGCTCTCCCCAAACCCTGGCCTTTCCCTGGAACGAAAGCAAGATATCGGAGCACACGAGCTCTGGGACTCGGAATGATGCCGGCTGCTAAGAGTGTGGATTTTCCGCTCCCCGGAGGACCAACTAGCGCGACGTAACCGGATTTCACTCCGTGTAGTGCTTCCGACAGCTCTAGCTGTGTTTCTTGATTCGATTCATAGAGCGCGTCCACTGGGAAGCTATGCGAATGACGGAGCGTGAACGGGGAATCCCACTGAAGTTTTGTTAAGACCTCGTGAACTGACCAACGATCTTGATCTGACTGGTCGGCAACAAGACGAGGAAGGAGCGCGGCAATCTGTTTGATACGTTTCTGATCATCGGAAGAAGGAAACGGAAGCCCGCACTGCCGGCTCTCTACACCCGTCTTAAAACTCAAATATCGCCATAGTGTCTCGAAGTCGAGATCGTCCAAGCCTGTCGCCTCTTGGACCTCGGTGACAAACCCGCCGTAAATCGATGACTTCCAATCGAACAGCGCCCATGAGAGACGGTGTGCGTTGTGCGCCCTCAGATAGGCAGCGGAGGATACTGGAGGCTTAAGATCGGCGATCGAATCGTCAGTACGCGGAAAATTGTCGGAGACGTAGATTATCTCGACTGATGCCGCCTGAGCGGAACGCGAGATCGACTGACGCGCTTTGACAATCTTCCCCAGGAGATTCTCCGCCCCTAGCAACTGAGTTCTGATGCTGAAGGGAGAGGGATCGGCAGATGCCTTTACTTGGTATGCAAAGATTTGGTTTGCATATCCGAGAACGAGATCATCAAATTTTCCAGCCTGACGATCAGCGACGCCGATCCAACGCAGTTTTCCGGAAGCGAGTCCCTCGTAGATTAGAGACGCTGCAAAGTCGTACTGCGTCACATAACCTCGTTGTGCTCGCCTCTCACCTTCACCTGGTTGGATTTCCATTCTTCCTCGCTTCGTCAATTCCATCCTGCCCCGCCTTCTGTTTCGGTATGCCTTCCCACGGCCCGATGTCTCAGAGGAGCCGAAAGCAGCGAATGGAAGCAGGCTTCGATGAATAGCTGGATGCGTCCATTGTGGGCATGCCATGAATTGTAATCGCAATCGCCCAAGGATTCGGCGCGGCCTCCTCGTCATCGCACAGGATTCCTTTTGATGGCCTTGTGTGCCGGCATTTCGTTCAACCGACGCGTCCAGGCTTAGCGCAAATCTACCGGCCTGAATGCGAAGAGGCATCCGAAACGGTCGTTCACAGGTTCCTCAAGATTCTGCTTGCAACCCAGATATCGCTCGGTGGTTAGCACGGAAACATGTCCGAGGAGAAATTGGATCTGTTCCAGCTCTCCGCCATTCACATAGGCTTTTATCTGCGCTGCATCATGGAAGCCTCTCACGTGGATGCTGTAGCCCATCTTCTTCGTCTCTTTCAGAATACCGGGACGATGCGATCGCAGGTATCGGTGAACCTCGGCGGTTGCTCCGTCAGTGAGCCTCAAAGCAAACCTCGTTGCAGAGGAACCATGCTTAGAACTCGCCAGGACCATTCCGGACACCAGCAGCTAAAGAAGAACGACCGGCTTCCAGGGAACAAGAATCACCATAACCTCCGAGGGAAACCCCTCTCCAGATTGCGAATGAGAAGCCCGGAATTGGCCAATCACAGGGTCTTAATCCTGTCCGTCTTCCCGCCAATATGCCAGCGGTCTCTGAGCGCGAGGATTCCGGTCGGTCCTTCATCTGTGAATGGTTTTGTCGGCCAATCCACTTTCTTCGGCCTCCTGGGATGGATTTCGACGAGCCTCTCGTCACACGGACCAGGCGGCGGAATGATGATGGGGCCGGGCTCGCCTACAGAGGGCAGGTGAAGATGCTCGGTGACGGTCTGCATGAGGATGTGCCCGGCATAGATCGTACCCACGCTGCCGGTTCCGATTCGTGTCCTGTGGTCGGCGGATTTTTCCATGGTGAAGTCGGTACCGTGATAGCCGATATGCGAGTTGGTCAGAGCGCCGACCCAAACGCGCGTTCTGTCAGGAATTGTTTGGCTGGCCTTGAAGGCCACACGCTCTTCCCGGGTGAAGAATTGTTCGTTGTTTTTGCGCAGCTTGATCGACTCGAAAACCATCGCGCGGAGAACGGCCCACTCGGTCAGCAATTTCATGCCGCCGGGGTCGATGCTAATCGGCTTACTAAGAAGCATCGGTTCGAGCCGGGTTTTGCTCTTGTCCTCAATCCGGCTCATCCACTCGTTGTTACATCTGTGGCACACGGTATCGATTTTTTGCTCCGGATCTTGACCGTAGATCACCGGCCTGTCCGCTTCCTGAATGTTGATCAGTGCGAACTTCACCAGCCTATGCATCCAGTCCGGCCAAAGGTGCTCCTCGCTCCCGGATTCGTTGTCGCAAAAGATGCAAGGTGGTCGCATACGCGGAGTATACTCGCGCCAATGCGGCCAGACGCGAATCGCCTGCGACGGCACATCGGATTATGATCGGTGTATAGCTCCCAATGGTTAACGCATTCACCAGTCGCAATCACTACAATCCGTGTTTCTGGACGGCCCTTTGGAACGAAGACTACTTCGGCGAGTATTGTTCGGATACAACGGGAGGAAGCTCTCCACGGGATCAAGTCGTGTATGCGCTGAACCTACGCGCGGCCAAGGTCCTGAGAACCACGGTTGAGAAGGTTCATTACCACAAAGATCTAGGTGTAGCCGAGATCGACCCCGAATCCGCCAAGAGATTCTGTGCCAGGTGGTATCCGGAAAAGTATGACTCCATGGTGGAGTACGTGACCGCGCACCCTGAAAGGATCTACCTCGACTTCGAGGAAATCCTCACTGGAATGGAATCGCTTCGGCATTATGATTCCTGGATGCGGTCAGCAAAACTGGGTGATCTCCAGTCATTCGAGGACAAGTGCTTTCTGACCGCTGCGTTGATGATCCACGCGATGCGCAGCTACGAGTACATGTCGGCTGCAATCTCGAGGGCAAGTGAGACCGGGATCGACAAGTGGGAATACTTCTGGCAACTGAAGAACGTTTGGAGCAACAATAAATTCCTCACCCGGGCAACCATCGTGCCGGCTCTCGCGCAATGGACGCTTTGGCGAACCCGAAATCATTCGTTTCCCTTGTGCGATTCGCCGGTCATGATCGATCGCGACTCCGTGATGGTGACACTCTCCCCGCGGCTCCTGCTGGAGATCGACCTCACTGTTCCAGACCCTGAACTCCCCTGGATCGTGCACGAGGGCTTGCCGGAAATAAAGTTCGCGGAGTTCCGAAAGCGCAGTATCGACAACTCTTTCAAAGAAATCATCTTTAGCGACAAACAGGTTTTGCTGGATTGGCTCGCGTCCGAGGAGTTAGCTGCTCGGATTGCAGCATTGAAAGACCCGGCGAGAAATCGAGAATGTATGAGGCAGTCCGCGCTTCGCACCAATTACGGACTCAGCGGATTCGGGCGGGTACCGCAGGAGTTCGAAAGCCTGCCGGCGGAAGGATCGCTCGATCTCAGCCGGCCATAGAAGAATTACAGCTGTCCTTCCAACCGCATGCGATCACGAAGTCGTCTGCCTCGTACTCCAGAGGTTCATGGTCGTTCGATTCGAGCGAAGCATACTTCGTCCAGTTCCAGCTGCGATCGACGTACCGGCAAGCCCTGCGGCTAATGCTTCAAAACCAATGCTTCGATGTCGTGTTTTTCAGCAAGGCTCCAAGCTTCGCACTGTCATCTCGTGTGACTTCTCTTTCGGGACTGTTCTCAGGGTATTCCCTTGTCCTTAAGAGGTTGAACGGTGTCCGCACTCATTGCACGTTACTTCATAAATCGTGTCGTCATCGTTTGAGAAGCTCGCGTACTTAAGATCTGTAGAACCACAGTCGGGACACGCCGAGAGTCCAATTGGGTCGCGGCTCGCAGCATTGTGGACGATTTGGTGGTACCGCGACACAACTGCACGATCAAGAAGATCAGCAGCGGGCGTCTTGAACAACTCTGAATATCTCTGGACGGTCAGAACGTCCCAGCAAACATCGACGCTCTCGCGAACACTGTCGAGATCAAGGAGCCAAAAAGCATATCGAACCGATACTCCCTCTCCGCTACGATCATCGTCGAGTCTGCGGAAGACCGCTCCGTTTGACGCAAGGTCGCGGTCGAGCCGTTCAAGCAACCAGTCGGAGAGCTGTGGATCTCTCTCAGGAGCGTCATCCGGTAGTGGGTCATGGAAGTTTGCGCCGAAGGCGACTACCCATGGATCGGACCCTGTCTGCCTGGGGGCCGGAAGGTCACCAAGAACGGCCAGAACGGCTGCTTGGCTCAAATGCCCCTTCTCGAGACGGACCTTTAGGGTGCTCAGCAACCTACCATTCTGTTTCTGAACCTCAAAGTCGTCCAAGTACTTCTGCACCGAGGCGGCTCGTTTTTGCGCCATCTCGAGGTAGTAGAGGAGCGCAGGCGTCTCGAAGATATAGGCGTTTTTGCGAATGTTGCAGCCCTGATGGCAGGTCGCCCAATTCGGGATGGAGTTGATCTCGAAGTTCGAAGGAAGAACAGGCTGCAACTCGACAAGTTTGTTGGAAGGGATGCTCTCGGGAACGATATGGTCGACCTGGAGCTCACTGTACGCAACAGGAATTCGGCAGTAGAAACACTTCTCTTCGTCGGATCGCCAGATCGAAACTTTCTGGGCCTCACTGAATCTGTAATCACTCATGGTTGCTCAGAATCCAGAGTAAATTGAAAGGTTCCGTCTGGGTAGCGCCACTAAGAGAATGCGACGGAGAGATGCCGGTCACTCGAAATGATGGCCGATTTGAACTCTGAAGACGCCTAGCATCCTGCCATTCGCGACGCCCGCAGGTCAACTGTCGACTTCAGGCCAATGCACTCATTGAACGCCGTTTAGGCACCCCAAGGTCCAGTTTCTAATGAGCCCCCCCATTGTGCCCATCAGGAGAATTCAGAAAACAAATCGCCCGGCTTCACAGAGAGAGCCTTTGCCAGCTTGACGATGTTCTCGAGCGCGACGTTCCGTTCGCCGCGCTCGACGCCGCCGACGTAGTTGCGGTGGAGGCCGGCGCGTTCGGCCAGTGCTTCCTGGGAATAGCCCCGCTCCTCGCGGAGTTGCCGCAACCTGAAGCCGAATCGAGACTTAACTGAGCGTGGGGGCACACTCCTATGCTTGATTCAAGACCACTATGAGTCTACACACTATGAGTGTGATATTGTCCTTTGGGAAGCCTCCGGCACCATGAGGCCAGCCCCCATCATCCCGATCATCAGCACCCTCCGGGATAAGAAATTCATCGAATTTCTTCTGGCAACTGGCCAGGGCGGGTGCGATGCTGTGGAACTGGAGATACAGAATCATGCAGGACAACTACATCGAGTGCTCTGAACTGGCGGGCAAGACGATTCAAGCCCTTCGTATTCACAAGGATACGGGCGACGGAACCAACGTCCAAATCAACTTTTCCGACGGCACAACCTTCTCCTGCTGCCTCACGATTCGCCCGAACGTCGAGGCCAGCTTGTATGAGGGGGGCGTCGGAACGCCGAAGGTCCTCCAGAAGTACGAAGTGTAGGCGAGCGGATCGCGCATTTCTGGGCGGTTATGACTGAATGGCATAACCGTCTTCCAGGAATTCATTGGACGCGGTAGCACTCCCGCCCTAACTTTGCGCCATGGCTGACAACAAGTCAGCGGAGGTGCAGAGTGAATCGATTCCGCCGTCTCATCCGACCCGACACCAGTTGCAACCGGCTGCCAATTCCGCCCGGCATCCGCCAGGCGCACTCCTTTCTGAAATCCGCGCTTCTGTCGGCCATCCGCACGATGGCTCCCACCCTATTTGTCCTTTCGATTGCTAGCGTGGCCCATGCCCAGGGAACGATGGACTTCTCCGGAGCGACCACGCTGATGACCACCTTCAAAACCTTCGCCATCTACGCGGGCGCTGTGATCTGTTTCGGCGGATTGATCTTCGCCGGCATCCGCATGATGTCGGGGCGCTTCCAGGACGCCATTCCCGGACTCTTCGGCGCGCTGTTTGGCGCGGGAGTCCTGGGCTGGGGTGCTGGCTGGATTGGCTCGCTCACCGGTCAGACGATGCAGTAGGTGGCGGCCAAGACCAAGCGAAGAGAACCGGTACTGATGAAACTGGCGCTCAATACGCCACGAGGCAAGTGCGGGTTGGACCTCAGCGCAGGGATGGCGATCCTATTCGTCTC
>Ga0181520_10011163_pt1 | contig 11858 bp, 13 predicted proteins | sample PEATcosm2014_Bin_29_FD_132451 | JGI IMG/M metagenome (GOLD analysis project Ga0181520, IMG submission 132451) | Peatland microbial communities from MTU Mesocosm Facility, Houghton, MI, USA - PEATcosm2014_Bin02_30_metaG | ecosystem: Environmental > Terrestrial > Soil > Wetlands > Peat | place...
AAAGGCCTTTAAACATCAGATTAATGAAAATGAGCTCGTAAAACCGGGCCCGGACAAATATATTTATGCAGGATGCACCCCATGTAACACTTTGGTGTGGTACTTTTGCATAAGGAAGAACTTATCAGCCTTCACAAGATTCTCTACGAGGTCAAGGATTATTTTGAAGAGGCAAACCCGGATCTGAAGTTTTCCCAGTACGGTGCCCTGAAGATCACTCCGTCCCAGCTGCACAAGAGCAAACTCGAGCACAAGTACGCCATATTCGTGCTGGGAAATGAGATCGCAAATGCCATGAAGGAAGTGGACTATAGCTCGTCCTCCCGGATATCGGCACGCATGAAGGATCTTGCAGAAAAGACCCTTAAGGAAATGGAATACGCCTGATCCTCAGGCAGCTTTTTTTTACTCCCATAATACGCTGGATGCGGGATTGCGAGGCAGAGCCCTGTACTCCCGTAATGATGGTTACGTGCAACCGGACTTTGCACCGCAGGCATAACCCTAAATCGGATCAGGTGAATCACTTCGGTATGAGGTATTTCCCTGATCCGGACCGGAATCTCGATCCTGGCGATATAAACCGGGTTGTTGAAGCTGCATTTGCCGATCACGGGAGAGGCCTGGTGCAGATGCCCCCCAAGGTCTACATTACCCTGCCGGCCGGGGACTTCCGCACCATGCCCGGGTTCCTCCCAACGCTGGGGATTGCAGGAGTAAAAATCGTTAATGTCCACCCGGATAACCCAAAGGCCGGCCTCCCCACGGTAATGGCACTCACGATCATCCTGGATGTCGCCACCGGCAGACCCACGGCAATCCTGAATACGACCCGGCTTACGGATCTGCGTACCGGGGCTGCCGGGGCAATCGCGGCCAGGTACCTGGCTCCAAAAAAGGAGTGCGTGCTCGGTGTTATCGGTACCGGCCGGCAGGCTGAAGCGCAGGTACTGGCGACCGCGCTTGAGGTATCCCTGTCCGGGATCCGGGTATGGAGCCGGACAGCGCCCATGCAGCGGCATTTGCCGCACGACTGGCCCCGCTGCCTGCAGAGAGTGTCTCCTTAGAACGGGCCTGCGACTGCGATATCCTGGTTACCACAACGCCTTCCCGGACTCCCTTTGTCAAAAGCGAATGGATACACCCGGGTACGCATATCAATGCAATCGGTGCCGATGCGCCCGGCAAAGAGGAACTCGATCCAAAGATCCTTTCCCGGGCCCGGGTCTTTGTGGACGATCCTTCGCAGGCATTCCACTCGGGCGAGATCAATGTCCCGATCAGCACCGGGCTGTACCAGCCGGGGATGATTGCCGGTACTTTGGGAGAAGTGGTGATAGGAGAAAAAAAGCGTGAGAGCGCAGAAGAGATTACGGTCTTTGACTCCACAGGTCTTGCCATCCAGGACCTTGCGATCGCATCGCTTGCCATGCGCCAGGCAACCGGTACAGAGTTGCCATTCCCGTAAAAGACGGATTCTGACGCCGGGGTTTGATACCTCTTACGAGGTCTCCTTAACAGGGCGGAAAAAAAGGAATTACTGCTGCTTTTTTGCATGTTTCTTCCAGACCTGCTCGCGGTACACCGGGCCGCTGTTGTAGGTACAGAAAGGAATCAGTTTGCCATCCGGCGTGGCGTAATGGATGCAGCAGCGCTGTACGCGCTTGATATCGTAATTGTACTTGTCCATGAAATGCATGGTCCCGATAAAAAGCGCATTCCAGTGGAACTCCCGCAGTGCATCGAAGTTCTGGCCGATCAGGGTCTTTCCGATCAGTTTCCAGAACTCCGCGGTGCTCCCCTTCTCACCTTTCTTGAACGAGGCATGGAGCTCTTTTACGCCTTCAAGCAGGGTGGCGTACTTGTTGATCGTCCCGCCTTTTTTGAGTTTGTTTGCCATCTGCTCGATCGCGGAAAAGAGGCTTTCCACGTCAACCATCCGGGTCACCGGGGTCATGCCGTCTTTGGTGACAAAGACATACGTTGCCGCACCGCAGTGTTCGTGGGCGGTGAAGCGGACCTGGGGCCGGCCCGTGTAGGCCTCAACGAGATCAGAGAATGGCAGGACACAGGGCACCGGGTAAAAATCGCTCTTATTCAGGACGCCATTTGTCTGTGCCTCGATATCGTCGATAAGCTCGGGGATCGTGATTCTTTCCTTATCGATATCTTCATCATTTTTTGCCCCGGTAAAGGATACCGGCTGGAAGTTGACACCCCGCACAATCGAGATATGGTCGGCGGCAAATTTGAGGATCTCGCCAACCTCTTTATCGTTTCTCCCCTTGATGATGGTCGGGACGAGCACTACCCCGAGGCCGGCCTTGTTAAGGTTCTCCAGCGCCTTGAGGTGGATCTTCAAAAACGGGTTCGTGGCCGGTGTGACCCCGTCGAAGTGGAGATACACGGTAGACAGCCCGGCATCCTTGAGCTGCTGGGCAAGCACCGGGTTATTGGCCAGTTTTACACCGTTTGTGGCGATCTGGACCTGCGGGAATCCCAGTTCCTTTGCTTTTTTGACAATCTCCACGAGATCGTCCCGCATGGTCGGCTCCCCGCCGGAGAACTGCACGGCAGGAGCAGGTACCGGTTTTTCGCTCCGGAGCACCTGCATCATGCCGACAATTTCGTCAAATGAAGGTTCATACACAAACCCGCATGCACGGGCATTGGCAAAGCAGAAGTCGCAATCCAGGTTGCACCGGTTGGTCAGGTCGATATTCGCGAGCAGCGTACCGGAATGGTGGTTGCTGCACAGGCCGCATGCTGTCGGGCAGGTATCGGACGCCACAGGGTTCTGCGGATTGGTCACACCTCGTCCGACTGCATCGTAATGCTCGAACCGGTGGTACATCTCCGCGTCTGACCAGTAAAGGTGCCGGAATGTTCCGTGTTCAGGGCAGGTCCGCACAAGCCAGATCTTTCCCTCTTCCTCTACGATCTCTGCTTCGAGAACCGACCCACAGACTGGGCAAAGGCTGCGTGTTTTCTTTATTGCCATTTTTCCACCCGATGCACCAAGGACAGGATACTCATTGGCATTTGGAGTAACCTTAATCTTTTTTGCTGCTCTTTATTAGAGGTATTGGAGTGCTACATTATTAGTGCTGGGTCATTCATAATACCATTGCTCTCGACACTGCTCACTGCATTGCTCGCCGCATTCTGGATCATGGTGCCCGCGTATATCCCCAATCCCGTCGCAGCACTCTGTGGTGGCGGGACACCGATCGATTTTTGCCGGAACTATACGGACGGGCGCAGGATCCTCGGGAACGGTAAAACCTACCGGGGACTTATCTGCGGGGTCCTTGCCGGTGTCCTTATAGGACTTGTCCAGATCTGGCTTGTGGGCACGTACCACTGGGACCTCCCCCGGCAAACCATACTCTCGGTCACCCTTCTTGCCCTCGGTGCGCTTCTCGGGGATATGGGCAAGAGTTTTATCAAAAGGCGCCTTGGGAAGGAACGGGGAGAAGCGTGGCCGGTGGCAGACCAGTACGATCTGGTCGTCGGGGCATTCCTCTTAACGCTCATCTTTGATCCGGCGTGGTTCTTTGCGGTTGTGACCCTGCCGGTCCTTATTGCGATCCTCGTCATCACCCCGGTACTGCACCGCTCGGTCAATATCCTCGGGTACTGGATCAAAGTCAAGAAAGAACCCTGGTGAATACTCATGAATGCGATAGCAGATCTTCTTGTCAGGTACAAAGCCATCGAATTTGGTGACTTTACCCTTGCTTCCGGTGCAAAGAGCCGTTACTACGTGGATGTAAAGACCGCGGTCACGCATCCTGAATTCCTCGCCGCAATCGCACAGGAGATTGCCAAACGCTATGAATTCGATGTGGTTGCGGGGGTAGCTGTCGGGGGAGTACCGCTCGCGGTTGCAACGGCTCTTGCCGCAAAAAAGCCCTTTGCCATAATCAGGGCGGAGGAGAAGGATCACGGCAAGAAGAACCCGATCATCGGGGAAGTGTCGGGAAAAAATGTCCTTCTCGTCGAGGACGTCACCACCTCGGGGGGATCGGCCCTGTACGGGATTGCCATGCTGCGTACCGCAGGTGCGCGGGCAGACCGTGTGGTTACCGTAGTGGACCGTGAGCAGGGTGCAGAGTCCTTGTTAAAAGAGCAGGACGCTCATCTCATGGCCCTTGTACGGGTCAGCGAGATCCTCTGACGATAGAGGACAGAAGCGTAAACCATTTTTACGCAAGACAACCCATGTGATGGATAATGAAAATTCTCGTTGTCGGTGGCGGGGGTCGGGAGCATGCGATTGCAGCCGCCCTTTCCCGGACCACCGGGACCGAAATCTATGCCGCGATGGCACGGAAGAATCCCGGTATTGCCCGGCTTGCAAAAGAGATCTGCATTACACCGGAGACCAGCCTGGATCGAATCGCGGCATTTGCGCAAAAGACCGGTGTGACCCACGCGTTCATCGGTCCCGAGGCCCCGCTTGAAGCAGGTGTAGTGGACCGGCTCTCTGCTGCCGGTGTTGCCTGTGCAGGCCCCACAAAAGCCGCAGCCCGCATCGAGACGGACAAGGCATTCTGCCGCAACCTCATGGCGGAGTATAAGATTGAGGGGAACCCGGCCTACCGGGTTTTTTTTGACCCAAAAGAAGCGATCGCGTTTGTCCGGGACCATGACGGGGACCTGGCAGTAAAACCCATTGGCCTTACCGGCGGAAAGGGTGTCCGGATCATGGGAGAGCAGGTGGATCGCGCCGGGGCCATAGAATACATCCGGGAGATCAATGGCGGTGTGGTTCTCGAAGAGCGGCTGACAGGCGAGGAGTTTACCCTCCAGGCATTTGTTGACGGCACCCATATTGTTCCCATGCCGCTTGTGCAGGATCACAAGCGGGCATTTGAAGGAGATACCGGGCCAAACACCGGGGGAATGGGGTCGTACACCATGCCGGACCACATGCTCCCCTTTGTGACAAAAAAAGATCTCACCGCTGCCCTCTCCATCATGGTCTCGGTGGTGGCTGCAATGGCACACAAGGGACATCCCTATAAAGGGATCCTGTACGGCCAGTTCATGAATACCGCACAGGGACCAAAAGTAATAGAGTTCAATGCCCGGTTCGGCGACCCCGAGGCCATGAATGTCCTGACCCTCCTTTCTTCTGACCTGGCTGAAGTGGTTACCGGGATTACGGAGGGCACGCTCTCTGCCTCAAACGTCTCGTTTGAGAAGGCTGCCACGGTCTGCAAGTACCTCGTGCCCGAAGGCTACCCGTCTGCGCCGAAAACCAACAGCCCGATATCGATCGGGGAGACCGGCAGCGCCATCACGTACTATGCAAACGTGGAAGAGAAGAACGGGGCCCTGCAGACGCTCTCCTCGCGCACGCTTGCCTTTGTGGGAAAGGCCCCGACCCTTGCAGAAGCAGAACAGATCGCAGAGAAGGCGGCATCTTCGGTCACGGGGGCGGTCTTCCACCGCCGCGACATCGGGACGCAGGCGCTTCTTGACCGCCGCATTGCGCACATGAAGGAGCTCTAAATGAAGAAAGATTTCCTCTCGATCCTCGATATCACAAAAACCGAGCTTGATGAGATCCTCACAGACGCCGAACGGCTCAAGCGCCAGAAAAAGGCCGGGGTCCCCCATGAGCTCCTGCGGGGCATGTCCCTTGCCATGATCTTCGAAAAGTCGTCAACCCGTACCCACATCTCGTTTGAAGTCGGGATGCACGAGCTTGGCGGCCATGCACTCTTTTTGAACGCAAAAGATCTCCAGATCGGGAGAGGCGAAGAGATCCGGGACACGGCCCGGGTCGCATCCCGGTACGTCTCGGCGATCATGATCCGCGCCTACCGGCACAGCACCGTCGTGGATCTTGCAGAGAACGCAACCGTCCCGGTGATTAACGGCCTTTCTGACATTGAGCACCCCTGCCAGCTCCTCGCCGATATCCTGACTATAAAGGAACACTTCGGAAAGGTTCGCGGACTCAAAGTTGCCTGGGTGGGAGACGGGAACAATGTCTGCAACTCGCTTGTGCTCTCCTCGGCCCTGACCGGGATGGAGATAGCAGTGGCAGGCCCGAAAGGCTACGAGATTGCACCCGAGCTGGTGGAAAAAGCACAGGCCCTCGGGGGCCGGGTCACCCGGGTAAAGACCCCACAGGATGCAGTAAAGGACGCACACGTGATCGTCACCGATACGTGGATCTCGATGGGCGACGAAGCAGAACAGGAAAAGCGGCGTGCGGCATTTAAGGGCTTTACCGTGAACGATGCGCTGCTCCGTCACGCATCGCCGGATGCCCGGGTGCTCCACTGCCTGCCGGCCCATCGTGGCGAGGAGATCACCGGAGATGTCCTTGACGGGCCAAAAAGCCTTGTCTGGGATGAGGCGGAAAACCGGCTGCACGCCCAAAAGGCGCTCTTAGTCAAACTCCTCAAACGATAGCAGGGAAATTACTAAAAAAAAGAATAAAAGATTGGAAAACGGGATTTACGAGCCAATAAATTTCCGGACTTCTTCCACCAGACATTTTTCAACTTTTTCTGCAACATCGCGCTTTGCCCGGAACGCCAGGAGATCGCGCTCATCGCCATCCATATTGGCAAAATAGAGTTTCTGCCTGCATTCGACCACGTCGACGTCGAACTTCCGGGCAATATCTATAATGATCTTGCGGGGCACGCCGGGCGGAATAACCACGTCAAAGAGTTCTTCCTCTACGGCACTGTTTTGTGTCTTTGCATTGCCTGTCTCATCTGCCATGTGTATAACCACTCTTCACTTACCTATTTTGATCCGCCGGCTCATAATACAGGGCCCGCCCCGTACTCCCCCGATGGGGTTTTTTGGTTTCCCAAGGGAGTTCATGCACCGGCCCATCAGGGAGGCGCCGCGGGCAAGCCCGTCATCCACGAAGACGAGGTGATCGTTTGGATCATCAAAGAGTTTGCGCTCAATGATCCCGTCAAGGATGTACTCGGGTTTCCTCCCGGAGATCGCCGCCCGGCCGGTAAAGCCTATGGACGCATTCTTCGGGACAAGATTTTGGAGAACAGCAACATCGATCATCCGCAGGGCCATCTTCGCGCAGACCCGGTCTACCACTTCGTTTAAGGTCGAAAGGTTGTAATTTTTATGGATCTCGGCACCAATCGCGGAGAGCTTGTCGAGATCGCTGCTGTTTTCGCCGCAGTCGCACCCGATCATGGCGACATGGGATTCGATTGCCATTTTCGCGTTGACCGGTACTCTCCCGAACCGGTCCCGGTCCGGCGGCACGATCCGGATATCGATGTGCTCGTGGCAGCGGTCCACAAAATCGTCGATAACCTTCCGGTTGCCCCCCGAGAAGAAGCCCCCGGTCACGCTGTGTTCGCCAAAGATATCAAGGGCTGTACCGGTCCGTTCCTGTACAAGACCCGTGCCCCTCACGATGGCATCGGGGATTGCCCCGGCAAGGCCGCAGAAGTTCCCGATGGTCTTTGCAAAGGGATTCAGGGCGTCTGCCGGCACATCGCTTGTGATCCTCCCGTCAAGCGTTGTCCCGAAATCCATAGAGATACAGGGGTTCCGGAAATCAACCGGGGTCCACTTTGCGCCCTCCTTGATCCCGGCCATGGCCAGTTCTCCTTCCATCTCGTTTGCCACCATCTCCACACCGGTTGAACCCACCGGCGGGATCACACCGGCCACAGCACCGACAAAGACAACCTTGTCGGCAAAACTGAACGGCCGGAGTTTTTCGGGCTGGTTTGCCTTTGCCATGGGAGGCGTCATCTTCCGCGGGGGCACTCCTGCGGCAAGGCAGCCGTTTGCAAGGGCAATCACAAAGTCCCCTACCTGGTCCGGGGACTCCATCTCTGCCACAACACCGGTACTGCGGACCACAAAATCCAGGTCCTTTTCGATATCAAGACGTGCTTCCTTGTGGCACTGGACAAGCGTGTCCCGGACAAGTTCGGTCACGGCCTGGCGCGACAGTTTTGTCCCGTCAAGGGTCTCGCCAAATGTCTCTTCTCCGGGTGCGGGAGGCCGTATGTCCCGGCTCATGGTCACGGTCTTGTTGATCACATAGGATTTGCCGGTCTCAAGACTCACCCCGGTAAGGATACATTTGGTGGTAGTGTTTCCCATCTCAACGGAGGCAACGATAAAATAGGGTTTGTTCTTGTACTCCGGCACATTCATCCCGGCGCCATGCGCAATAGAGGGCGGCTCGGGACTTTCAACGATATGAGGCCTGGGTTTGGAGAATCGGGAGAGAAAACCGGCACACATATGATCCGATCTGGCTGTCATAGGATATATGTTTCTTTTTTTTCGTGAACCCGGAGGATTGTAATAAAAAAAAGCATGCCGGCCCGGATGGCGGGCCCGACGGTTTCCGGGAGTAAAAAAAAATTATTTCCTGCCGGCCTTTTCCGGCTTCTTCCCGCCCATCGCGTGGACAAGGCGGGCCTGGAGACCGAAGTACCGGGAGACGCCGATCGCATCGCACTGGTCAATGGACGAGCTGTCAAAGGAGACAAGATCGCCCGAGTAGATCGCCTGCGGGGAGCTGCGGCCCAGCACCCGGACTGCACCTTTGTAGAGCTCAAGGTCAACAGAGCCGTTCACCCGCTCCTGGGTGGTGTCGATAAATGCATTCAGCGCCGCGTAGAGAGGCTCGTACACGAGACCCTCGTAGGCAAGCTCCGACCACTTGTCGTCGACCATGCGCTTGAATGCGAGCTCGGACCGGGTAAGGACCAGCCCTTCAAGGTCGCGGTGGGCAAACAGGATCACGGTCGCTGCCGGGTGCTCGTAGTTCTCCCGGGCCTTGAGGCCAAGGATCCGGTCCTCGATCATGTCGTTCCTGCCAATCCCGTGCTTACCGGCAAGGGCATTGAGTTTCTGGATCAGGTCATAGCCGGGCATCTTCTTCCCGTTGATTGCCACCGGGACGCCCTTTGCAAATGTGAGGGTGATCTTCTCGGGTTTCGCCGGTGCCTTTTCAGGGGAGACTGTCCAGAGGAAGATCTCTTCTGGCGGGTGGAAGTCCGGCTCTTCGAGCCTTCCGCCCTCGATGCTCCTGCTCCAGCAGTTCTCGTCCATGCTCCAGGGCTTGTCCTTTTTCACGGGGACCGGGATATTGTGCTCTTTTGCATATCCGATCTCCCAGTCGCGGGTCAGGTTCTGCTCACGGATGGGGGCAACGACTTCAAAACCGGCGGCACGGATGATGAAATCAAAGCGCAGCTGATCGTTTCCCTTCCCCGTGCACCCGTGGGCGATCGCTGTTGCCTTCTCCTTTTGTGCGATCTTTACTACTTCCTGTGCGATTAAGGGTCGGGCAAGCGAGGTGCCCATCGGGTACCCCTCGTAGGATCCGTTTGCCCTGATGGCAGGGAAGATGTGTTCTGCGACAAAGCGTTCCCGGACATCGATGGTATAGTGCCGGTCGGCAAGTTTTTTGCCTTTCTTTGTGGCAACATCGATCTCCTCGTCCCTTTGTCCGACATTGACTGCAACCGTTACGACACGATCGTAATCGTACCGCTCTTTTAACAGCGGGATGCAGATGGAGGTATCAAGACCCCCGGAATAGGCAAGAACTATAGTTCCTTTTCCCATTATGGACACTTCCGTTATCAGATCATCATGTTTGATCTGACACCATATATTTGCAAAGGATCATCAGAGAAGAGGGAAGATACTAAAAATAAAACCGGGAACGAAAAAGGATAACGTTCAGGAACGGGCCTGAACGCAGAGTATCGATCGATTTAACTTACCACAATCTTCCATGACTTATAGGGCTGGAAGACCGTGACATAATCGTAAGCTCCCTTGGTACTGAAGGTAACGTTATACGCCGACAGGTAGGGGATCTTCACGGTACCGAAATTGAACCCGCTGTTGGTACCCAGTGACTGAACACCATGGGGCTTGTAGGGATCGTTGTTGACCCAGGAAACCACGGTACCCACCGGCACGTAAATTGTTCCAACCGGGGAAATAGTCAGATCTTTGTTAAATTTCAGCGTTACCACATTCGGGGTGGGGACTGCTGTGGGCACTGCGGTCACATTTGCCGTCACATTCGCCGTTACGTTAGAGGTAACATTGGGGGTGGCAATCGTGGTAGGGATGGCTGTGGGAACCGGGGTGGCCATCATGGTCGGTGCCGGAGTAGGTGTCGGGGTGGCTGCCGGGGTGGACGGCTGGGATGTGCATCCCGCAAACAGGATCCCGATGAACAGGACCACAAGAACAACAAATACTTTCTTCATGCATGTTTTTTTGTTATCTCGGTATATAAGGGTATTCAATTACAATACCCGATCAGAAACCCTCTCAAACAACGGGAGTTTCCTGCTATCCGGACAAAAAAAGGGGAAAAAACAGACAATACCGTCGGTATCAGCGGAGATAATGGCTGAGCGGTTCGAGCGTTATTTTTTCGCGCTTGATTGCATCGATCGCAAGCGCTGCGGCCCGCGCTGCCTGAAGGGTCGTAATATAGGGGATTTGGAAATCCACTGCCGCACGCATGATCTGGTAATGATCCTGGCGCGACTGCCGGTCCTGGGGCGTGTTGATGATCAGCCGGATCTCTCCGTGGTGCATCATGTCCAGCACATTGGGGGAGCCTTCCTGGACTTTCCGTACCAGGTGCGCCTCTACGCCCGCTTCATGCAGGTAATCGACCGTCCCTTCCGTCCCGTACAGGGTGAGGCCGAGATCACGGAGACGCCGGGCAATGGGGATAACCTCGTCTTTCTGGCCGATATTGACCGAGACAAAGACATTTCCTTTGAGAGGCAGCTCGTTGTCGGCCGAGATGCAGGCTTTGTAAAAGGCAAGCCCGAAATCGTAATCGATTCCCATGACTTCCCCGGTGCTTTTCATCTCGGGCCCAAGGATGGTATCAACACCGGCCAGCTTGTTAAAGGGAAGGAGCACCTCTTTTACTGCCACATGCCTGATCTTTGCTTCGTGGAAGCCAAGGTCACACAGTTTCTTTCCAATCATCACTTTTGCCGCGATCTTTGCAATGGGGAGACCGGTGGCTTTTGAGACAAAGGGAACGGTCCGGCTCGCCCGGGGGTTTGCTTCGAGGATATACACGACATTGTCCTTAACCGCCATCTGGATGTTGACCAGGCCCACAACCCCAAGGCCAAGTGCGATCTTTTTGGTGTATTCCCGGACCGTGGCGATAACTTCAGGGGAAAGCGATTGCGTGGGGATGACACAGGCAGAATCCCCGGAATGGATGCCGGCCTGTTCGATGTGCTCCATGATCCCCCCGATAAGGACCTCTTTGCCATCACAGACTGCATCGACATCGAGTTCTATGGCATTCCTCAGGTAGGAGTCAATCAGCACCGGGTGGTGCTGACTCACCCGGACCGCCTCCTTCATGTACGTTTCAAGTTCGGCAGTATTGTGGACGATCTCCATTGCCCGGCCGCCCAGCACATACGAGGGCCGGACAAGGACCGGGTAGCCAATCCGCTCGGCCTTCTCCCGGGCTTCAGCCTCCGAATACGCAGAACTGTTCGCGGGGCTTGGGATCTGCAGGGTAGTGAGGAGAACGCTGAACCGGTCACGGTCCTCGGCAATATCCATGGCATCCGGGGAAGTACCGAGGATCCGTGTGCACATCCCCCGCCGTTTCAGCTCTTTTTCCAGGGGGACTGCGAGGTTTACCGCATTCTGGCCGCCAAACTGCACCATCACCCCGTAATACTCATCGGTCATAAGGATGTATGTGACATCCTCAAGCAGCATGGGCTCAAAGAACAGGCGGTCGGAGGTGTCGAAATCGGTGGAGACCGTCTCCGGGTTGTTGTTCACGATATGGACTTCAACACCCTCCTCCCGTA
>Ga0181520_10011164_pt1 | contig 11858 bp, 10 predicted proteins | sample PEATcosm2014_Bin_29_FD_132451 | JGI IMG/M metagenome (GOLD analysis project Ga0181520, IMG submission 132451) | Peatland microbial communities from MTU Mesocosm Facility, Houghton, MI, USA - PEATcosm2014_Bin02_30_metaG | ecosystem: Environmental > Terrestrial > Soil > Wetlands > Peat | place...
AAGGAATTTTACATCCTGCTGCTCGTGATGACCGGCGGCATCCTCGGCGCGTTCGCGTCGCTCGACCTGTTTTTCTTTTATTTCCTGCATGAACTCGCGCTGGTGCCGACGTTCATCATGATCGGCGTCTGGGGCCGCGGCGAACGGAAGAACTATGCGACGTTTCAAATCACGCTGTATTTGAGCATCGGCGCGCTCATCGCGCTCATCGGCCTCATCGCGCTCTACCTGCAATCCGGCGCGAACACCTTCGACATCCCGAAAATCATCGAACACGCCAAGACGAATCCGCTGGCAGCGAGCGCACAGAATTTCATCTTCCCGCTGCTGCTGTTCGGCTTTGGCATTCTGGTTTCGCTCTGGCCGTTCCATTCGTGGGCGCCGCTGGGATACGGCGCCGCGCCGTCACCAACTGCAATGCTGCATGCCGGTGTTCTGAAGAAGTTCGGTCTTTACGGCTTGATTCGCATTGCGCTGCCGCTGATGCCGCAGGCCGCCCATGGCTGGATGACTTTTCTCGCGTGGCTTTGCCTCGGCAACATCCTTTACGTCGGCTGGGTGGCGATGAAGCAAAAAGATTTGAACCTGCTCATCGGCAATTCCAGCGTGGCGCACATGGGCTTTATTTTCCTCGGCATCGCAAGCCTGAACCTCATCGGCGTGACCGGCGCGGTGCTCATCATGATTGCGCACGGTTTCCTCGCGGCGCTGACATTTGCGTTGAGCGGCTACATTTACCAAAAAATCGGCACGCTGGAGATGAGCAAGCTGGGCGGGCTTTGCCGGCAACTTCCGTTCATCGGCACGGCGTTGTTGATGGCGGCGATGGCCGGCTGCGGGTTGCCGGGTTTCGCGAATTTTGTCGGTGAAGTAACCGTGTTCTTCGGCGCGTGGAGCCAGCCGACCTTGCGCGTCGTGACGGCCTTGGCACTCTGGGGCGCGTTAATGATTGGCGCGCTTTACATGCTCCGCGCCGTGCGCAACATTTTGCACGGTCCGCTGCCGGAAAAATTGAATTCCATTCCTGACGCGTCGAATGTCTGGCGCAAACTGCCTTACGCCCTGCTGCTGGCAAGTCTGTTCGTCTTCGGCGTCTGGCCGCGCGTGCTCACGGAAAGAATAACGCCGGACGCGCAGAAAATCGTGGCGATGGCAAATGGTAGCGCAGCCGTCCCGGCTACCGTCGTTGGCGTCGCGCCAACGACTCTTTTGGCCGGCGCGACGCCAGCCAATGCACGCGAGACGCGTGCGCTCCCCGAAATCTCAAATTCGCAATCCTCAACCCGCAATTGATGAACGCCTCCTCCATCACGCTTGAAATATGCGTAATCGCCCTCGGCGTCGTGCTAATGCTGGCGGATTTCTGGATGCCCGCCGAACGCAAGAAGTTTGCGGCTTACGCGGCGATTGCAGCGCTGGGCGGGCTTTTGCTCATCAGCTTGAGCGGTGACGGCGTTTGCACCGTCTTCGGCACGGCGTTCAACGGCGCATTCGTCGAGGATGGGCTGGCGCTGTTTTTCAAACGATTCTTCCTGGTCGCCGCGATTCTGGTGCTATTCATGGCGGCGGAGTTTTCCGACCGCATCGCCGCCGGCATTTCCGAATACTATTCGCTCATCGTGTTCGCGCTGGCGGGGATGCTGTTCGCCGCGTCATCCAACAACTTCGCGATGCTGTTTGTTTCCATCGAACTCATCACCATCACGTTCTACGTCCTGGTCAGTTTTCAGCGCAGCAAAATCGCCTCGCTCGAAGCGGGCGTGAAATATCTGATTTTGGGCGCGCTGTCGTCGGCCTTTCTCGTGTTTGGCATCGCGCTGATTTGGGGAACGACCGGCAAATTGAACTTTACCGACCTCGCGGCGGTCGCGGCGCAGTTTGAAAACGATAAAATCTTCCTGCTCGGCGTGCTGTTCGTGATGGTGGGACTCGGATTCAAAATCGCTGCGTTCCCATTCCAGATATGGGCGCCGGATGTATATCAGGGCGCGCCCTCACCGACGACCGCATTTCTGGCGGTCGGTTCAAAAGCCGCCGGATTTGTTTTGCTGCTGCGCGTATTATTCACGGCGGTTCCAAGCGTCACGGCACATTGGGCGAATCTGCTCATCGTCATTTCCGGCATCACGATTCTCTACGGAAATCTTTGCGCGATTCCGCAGCGCAACATCAAGCGGCTGCTCGGTTATTCCAGCATCGCGCACGCCGGTTATCTGCTGCTGGGCGTGGCGGCATTGAGCGCCAGCGGGCAGGCGGCGGTGATGTATTACCTCGCCGGCTATCTGTTCACCGTGCTGGCGGCGTTCCTCGTCATCGCGCTCGTGCTGCGGCATCTGGACACGGAGGACATTTCAGCGTTGGCAGGATTGAACCAGCGTTCGCCTCTGCTGGCCGCGACGATGACGCTGGCAATGGCGTCGCTGGCGGGCATTCCGCCGCTGGCGGGTTTCTTCGGGAAATTTCTGCTTCTGAAATCCGTGATCGCGCAGGCGCAGGCCACGGGGAATCACGGTTATTATTGCCTCGCGTTCACGGCGCTGGCGGGCGTGGTGATTTCGCTTTACTACTATTTCGGCGTCATCCGCGCGATTTACTGGAGCAAGGATGCGCGCGACTTGTCGCCGATTTCACTTTCGGCTCCGGCCAAGTTCTCCATCTGGATTTGCATCGCGGGGATGTTCTGGATCGGTTTGTTTCCGAACACCGTTTTGAATCTCGCCAACGAAGCCGCAAAGGCGCTGGGAAATTGATTCCAAACCACGCAGGCGGGACGCCTGCGCCACTTTCACACCGTCCGCATCTGAACGGCGTCCACAATTTGGTCGCCGACAAGGATGGAGCCGATGATGACAACGGTGGTGCCCTTGCGCAGCGAACCCAGTCCGGTCAGAACCTTCAGCGACGCCTCGATGGTGTTCTCCGGATTGATGAGGTCGAACGGCACAACAAACGGCGTTACGCCCCAACTGACGGCCAGTCCGGCGGCGATTTTTTCGTTGGGGCACAGCGCGTAAATCTTCGAATAACGCGGGCGCATCCAGGCGGTGTAGCGCGCCATCGGGCCGGTGCGCGTGATGACCAGGATGGCTTCCGATTTGAGTTCGTTGGCCATCACGACGGCGCTTTTGACCAATTTGGTGCGCGGGGAAGTCAATTCCGCCAGGTCGTGGAATTGCGCGCTGCCGCTGCGCTCGATTCGGGTGGCGATGCGGTCAAAAACCTCGATGCACTTGAGCGGATGTTTGCCCACGGTGGTTTCGCCGCTCAACATGATGGCATCCACCTCCTCGAACACGGCGTTTGCCACGTCAGTCACCTCGGCGCGCGTGGGCATGGGGCTTTCGATCATGCTTTCCAGCATGTGAGTGGCGACGATGACCGGCTTACCGTGGCGCAAACACGTCTTGACGATGCGCCGCTGGACGATAGGCAGTTCCTCGTAGGGAATTTCAATCCCCAAATCGCCGCGTGCGACCATCACCGCGTCGGATTCGCGCACGATGGATTCCAGGTTCGCCACCGCCTGCTGGTCCTCGATTTTGGCGATGACAAGCGGCGGCGGTTTGCCCGGCTCGAACAGTTCCTTCAATTGCATCAAATCCCGCGCCTCGCGGACGAACGACAGCGCGATGAAATCCACGCCGAGTTCGAGGCCGAGTTTCACGTCCTTGATGTCCTTGGCGGTGAGCGCGGGCAGGCTGACCTTGACGCCGGGAAGGTTGATGTGGCGGCGGCTGCCGAGCGTGCCCTCGGTAAGCACTTCGCACTCGACCTTGTTGCCGGCCTTCGCGAGCACCTTCATTTCAATCGCGCCGTTGTCAATGAGCACCACGTCGCCGACGTTGATGTCGTTGACGAAATTCTCGTAATTCACATCCACCGAATGTTCCTCAAGGTCGCGTTCGCCGCGGACGGTGAGGGTGAATTTCTGGCCGGGCTGCAAATCCAGCGGCACGCCGATGTCCCCGGTGCGGATGGCCGGGCCTTGCGTGTCCATCATGACGCCGATGAATTTCTTCCGCGCGGCGGACTGCGCGCGGATGTCCGCGACGACGCGGCGCACCCAGTCGTGCGGCGCGTGCGACATGTTCAGGCGGAAAAGGTTCACGCCGGCGTCCATGAGTTTGCCGATCATGCCGGTTGAATCCGTGGCCGGGCCGAGCGTGGCGATAATTTTCGTCTTGCGGAGATTGCTCCCTTGCATGATTGAAAGGCTAAAGGCTAAAGGCAGAAGGCGAAAGTCAAAAACCGCCGTCTTTGGCTCTTAAGCGTTTATTTCAAGAAATCCGCTTGCCATCTCGGGCGGTGGAAGCCACACTGCGCGAACAAATTTATGGCAGACGCTGCAAACAAATATCCCGAAAACGTGGCGGGCAAATACTACGTGGACAACCAGTGCATTGACTGCGACCTGTGCCGCGAGACCGCGCCGGACAACTTCAAGCGCAATGACGACGGCGGCTACTCGGTCGTCTATAAACAACCGGCGTCGCCGGACGAAGAGACGCGCTGCAAGGAAGCCAAGGAAGGCTGCCCGGTCGAGGCCATCGGCGACAACGGCGCTTAAACTCAACTCCGGTTGAAACGAGGATTGTCCGGGCGGAGACCGGCGGCGGCGCTTGTTCCCTGGCAAGACCGGGTTTTCCGGTTTGTGTTTGACGATTTGAAACAGAAAACTCCCGCGACTTTTCCCATCGCGGGAGTTTTTGTTTTTTACGAATTCAGTCAATTGACGCTGACGTCAATTTTCCTCGGCTTGGCTTCCTCGGTTTTCGGCAGCGAGATGGTCAAAACGCCGTCCCGGTAATCCGCCTTCACCTTGTCGGCGGCCACCGGTTCGGGCAGTGTCAGCGCGCGCTGGAATTTTCCGTAGAAACGCTCCTGCCGGTGAATCTCCACGCCCTCCTCAATCTTCTCGGCCCGGCGTTCGCCGGAAACGACAAGCGCGCCGTCTTGCAGCGACACTTCGATGTTCTCGCGCTTGAGGCCGGGCAGTTCCACACGGATCGTGAATTTGTCCTTGTCCTCCTGCACATCGAGCGCGGGTGCCCAACCGGTCATGGGCGACTCAAACAGCCGGTCCAGTTCATCCTGCAAACCGGCCAGCCGGCCAAGGGTCGGCCAGGCCAATCCGGGCCTTTCGTATTTTGTCAGCTTCATCATAATTGTCCTTTCGTTTAATTGTTTTTGTTTCAACAACACACTTCACTTTTAGCTTTGGCCATGCCAGCCATTCAAAACTGAAAAACCATTGAAAATAAGGGTCTTTTGATGGCGACTCGGTTGATGGTAAATCGGCCGGTGGAAACTTTTGGCACAGTTGCTGTGCCAGCGGCACGATTGCTGCGCCACATTTGCGCGCCCAAAACGAAAAGCCCCAAGCCGTTTCCGGCTTGGGGCGCGATGAAAAACCCATTTAGTCAAACGCGTGGCCGGCGCAGCAAAGAACGTCCTTCACCTTGTGGCGGACGAGGTCCTTGACGTTCTGGCGCGCGGGGCCGAGATATTTGCGCGGATCGAATTCACCCGGTTTTTCCGCGAGCACCTTGCGGATGCCGGCGGTCATGGCGATGCGCAGGTCGGTGTCAATGTTGACCTTCGTGCAGCCCGTGCGGCGCGCGACTTCGATGTCGGCTTCCGGCACGCCCTGCGCATCGGGCATTTTGCCGCCGTATTTGTTGACCTCGTCCACGAGATATTTCGGCACGCTCGAAGCGCCGTGCAGCACCAGCGGATAATCGCCCAGGCTGGCGTCCATGAGCGCCTGCTTGATGAGTTTGAGGCGTTCGAGGTCGAGGTGTTGCGTGCCCTTGAATTTGTATGCGCCGTGGCTGTTGCCGATGGCGACGGCGAGCGAATCGCAGCCGGTTTCCTTGACGAATTTGACGGCTTCCTCCGGGTTGGTGTAATGGCCGCTGGTGGAATGCGCGCCGCCTTCCTCGCCCTCGTCGAATTGCGCGCCGACCAGATGGCCAAGCTCGGATTCGACTGAACAATTATGTTTGTGGGCGTATTCCACGACCTTCTTGGTGATTTCGACATTCTTCTCGAAAGGCTCGTGGCTGGCGTCAATCATCACGCTGGTGAACCCCTCGTCAATGCACTGCTTGCACAGCTCAAACGTGTCGCCGTGGTCCAGATGGACGGCGATGGGAATGTTGGACAGGCTGACCGCCGCCTCGATGAGTTTCTTGAGATAGACCGGATTGGCGTATTGGCGCGCGCCCTTGGAAATCTGGAGCATCAACGGCGCTTTTTCCTCCTCGCAGGCCTCGACGATGGCCTGAATCAGCTCCATGTTGTTCACGTTGAACGCGCCCAGCGCGTATTTGCCCTTCAACGCCTTCGCAAACAAATCCCGTGTGTGAGTCAGTGGCATAATTTTCTCTCTTTCGTTGTTTGTCCAATCAATTCCAATTTCCCAAACGCCGGGAATGATAACCCGCTTTTGGCCGAAGGAAACAAAAATCACGGCCCGAGATCAAATGCCCGTGACAAATGCCGCGGAAATCCGCTGATGGACTGCAGCGGCCGGTTGCGCCTGGAGGTCGTGGATGAGGATTGACGATGAAGTGGAATCAAACTTTGCAGTCTATCCTCATATTAGGAGGTCTCATTGTTTGTTGTTTTCGTAGATGAATGCTTCGACAGCACGGTTTGGCCAGTTTGTTTGGGCTGCGGCTTCTACTGACCTTTCCAATGACTTAAAGGCATTCGATGAATACTGGTTGTCATAGGATACCATGAAAATGCAACCCGTATTTGGAGCCAGTTCGTCATGGCCATCTTTTGTGATTCGGCTTGCGTTTGTCGGCCAAAAACAGTGTGTCGACAATCCCGATTTCCAATCTCCAGATTCTAAAAACTGCTCTCTCGAAGAAGTATGGCTATTATAACGGTCTACAACATACGTCGTAGGAATAGAAAAAACAAAGAATGCAACATGGTCGCTCATATAGTTAGCCAGCGGACCACCCGAATACGCCCTGTAATATTGTGTGACTTTATGAATGCCAAAGTTCGCCGCGAAATTGGTGAACGCGGCTGTAAAATGACTCGCTTCGTTTGTGTTCAGCCCTATGTAAATGAAACAAAATGGCGCTCCTTGATTCTGAAATGAGTAAATATCTCCTCGTGCGAGCTTGTCTTTTGGCGAAAGAGGCGTTCTTTGATCACAAGCAACACCGACTAACGCCAGCATCAATAACATCAAAAAAAATGCACGCATGGGACCTAACATCTCTTCGGCCAAACGGCGATTTGGCCAAGTTCAGGAAGCAAACAGTTTGCTTTCCATTTCATGCCGCCAGCATTCGCCGGTCTGCGGGCAAGGTCAAGTTTGAAATCCTTTGTCAGAATTGTTCTTGCATCAGCAGCCCGACCGTTGCTCAATGATTTCACAAATGAACAACATTCATCCGTTCCGTCCGGGCATCTTCATCTTTTTGGCCGGCATCGTCGCGTTTGGGATTGCGCGAAATGCCGGCGCTCAAGCGCAGCTTGCGGTTGCGCCGGTGATTCAGTGGATTTGCAGCACGCAAGCCGAGCCGTGGCGGGAATTGCCCGCAACCGTCCTGCTTCAGCCGCCCGTCGCGGAGTCAAACACGGTGCGGCTCGATCCGGCGACGGTCTATCAGACAATTGACGGCTTCGGCGGCTGCTTCAACGAGCTGGGCTGGGACGCCTTGCAGGCGCTGGATTCAGCGGGGCAGGCGACGGCGTTGAAGGCGTTGTTCGATGCCAGCGGCTGCAATTTCAACATCTGCCGCGCGCCGATGGGCGCCAATGACTTCGCGCGCGACTGGTATTCATTCGATGAAACTCCGGGCGATTATGCCATGACGAATTTCAGCATCGCCCGCGATCGCACGGTGCTCATTCCTTACATGAAGGCGGCGATGCAGTATCAGCCCCGGCTGGCGGTCTGGGGCGTGCCGTGGTGTCCGCCCGCGTGGATGAAAACCAACGGCGCGTATAAGGGCGGCAACATGAAACAGGATCCGCAAACGCTGGCGGCTTACGCGCTTTACTTCTCGAAATATGTCCAGGCGTATCGTCAGGAAGGGATAAATCTTTACGCCGTTCATCCGCAGAACGAACCGAAGTATAACAACAACGTCTATCCCCAATGCGCGTGGAACGGCCAGGAAATCAATGTCTTCCTGCGCGATTATCTTCTGCCCCGGCTCAAGCAGGACAACGTGAACGTGGAAGTCTGGCTGGGCACCATCGTCAACGAGAACCTGGCCGACTACGTGGACCCGGCGCTGGGTGATGCCGCGACTGGTCCGCAAATCACCGGCGTCGGTTATCAATGGGGCGGCCAGGACGCCATGCTCGCCACGCACCAGAAGTATCCCGGCAAAAAATTGATGCAGACCGAGACCGAATGCAACAACGGTGCCGATTCCTGGCGCGAGGGCATGACCACGTTCCGAAAAATGATTGACGACATGAACCATTTTTCCAGCAGCTATATGTTCTGGAACATGATCTTGAGCGAAAAATCCACCAGCTCCTGGGGCTGGAAACAAAACAGCCTGCTGAAAATTGACAGCCAGACGAAACAAATCATTTACAACCCGGAATTCTATTCCATGAAGCACTTCGGACATTTTGCGCGGCCCGGAGCCGTCCGCATCGGCTTGTCCGCCGGGGCCGGGAACGGCGGCAGCGAACCGGCGTTCAAAAACCTGAATGCGGTCGCCTTCCGCAATCCATCGGGGGAGCTGATTCTAATGCTGGCCAACACAGGCAATCAAATCCTGCCGGTCACCTTGCAAGCGGGAACCCGCGCCGCGAAGCTGGAAATTCCGGCCAGTTCCATGAACAGCCTCGTTCTTTCAGGATGGTGACAAGGCGCGGGGAAATGGAGCCGGTTGCCGGATTTGAGCCGGCAGGCTTGTCGCCCTGGCGCGATGTTTTCACTTTCATTTCCCGCGCTGAGGCTTAACTTGCGTGCCGCACATGGGTTTGAAACTGTTCAACACACTTTCGCGCTCGGTTCAGGATTTTACGCCGCTCGACCCTGCCGGGAAAAAGGCCGGTATGTATTGCTGCGGGCCGACCGTCTATGACTTCGCGCACATCGGCAACTGGCGCACATTCGTCTTCGGCGACCTCGTCCGCCGCTACCTCGAATTCAAGGATTTCCAGGTCACGCACGTGATGAACATCACCGACGTGGAGGACAAAATCATCCGGCGTGTCCGCGAAACCAAAACTTCCCTGCGCGAATTCACCGGCAAATACGAAGCCGCGTTCTTCGAGGATTTGAAGGCGTTGAACTGCCTATCGCCGCACCAGACACCGCGCGCCACGGAGCACATCCCTGATATCATTGCGCTGATCGAAAAACTAGTCGCCCGCGGCATGGCTTACCAAAATATCGATGCTGTTGATTGCTCTGTTTATTTCAGCATCGATAAGTATAGAGGCTGTGGTTGCAAGTATGGTCAACTACTAAAACTTGATCTTGCTAAACTCCGCCCCAACGAACGTGTTCTCACCGATGAAATCGAACTTGACAAAGATTATGTCGCTGACTTCGCGCTCTGGAAAGCGCGCGTGCCAGACGACGGCGATGTTTTCTGGCCGAGTCCGTTCGGCGAAGGCCGTCCTGGCTGGCACATCGAATGTTCCGCCATGAGCATGAAGGCGCTCGGCGAGACGTTTGATTTGCATCTTGGCGGGGAGGATTTGAAATTCCCGCATCACGAGGACGAAATCGCCCAGAGCGAAGGCGCGACCGGACAGCCGTTCGTCAAATACTGGCTGCACGGCGCGCATTTGCTCGTCGAGGGCAAAAAGATGAGCAAGTCGCTGGGGAATTTTTTCACGCTGCGCGATTTGCTGGCGAAAGGATTCACCGGACGCGAAATCCGTTATTTGCTGCTCACGGCGCATTACCGCGAGACGTTTAATTTCACAATTGAAGGTTTGCAGGGCGCACGGACGGCGCTCGCGCGGATTGACGAGTGTGTCGGCAAGTTGCGCGAATTTGGAGCGCCGGTCTCCGACCCGGCGCGATCCGAAGTCTCGAAACACGCCGGGGCGGAGACTGGCGCTCCCGTGCTCCAGGAATTTTCCGCCGCGATGGACGATGACTTGAACATTTCCGCCGCGTGGGCCGTCGTGTTCGACTGGGTGCGCGACATGAACCGGCGGCTCGCGGAAAATTCCCTGTTCGCCGCCGACGCCGCAACAGCCTTGACCGGCTGGGAAAAAATTGATTCAGTTCTCGGCATCGGCGCGAAATCGGGGACGGAAGTTCCCGCTGAAATCCTTGCCCTGGCCGAAGCGCGGACGGCGGCGAAGCAGGCGAAGGATTTCAAGCGCGCCGACGCGATTCGCGGCGAATTGAAGGCGAAGGGCTGGGTTGTCGAAGACACGCCGAAAGGGCCGAAACTGAAGAAAATTTGAACAAATGGAAAAACATCCAACACCGGACATTCAACATCCAAAATCCAACGCGCGAAAAATTGGATGTTCGGTGTTGGATGTTGGATGTTGGATGTTTCCAATTTCACGATGAAAGGTCTTTTTATCACATTCGAAGGCACGGAAGGCTGCGGCAAATCCACGCAGGTGGAGTTGCTGGCCCGGCGGCTGGCCGCGCTCGGCCATCGCGTCCGCACATTGCGCGAGCCGGGCGGCACGCCCATCGGCGAGGAAATCCGCCACACGCTCAAGCACAGCCGCGCCAATGAAGCCATGACTGCCCAGGCTGAATTGCTGCTGATGAACGCCAGCCGCGCACAGCTCGTCCGCGAAGTCATCCGCCCCGCGCTCGCCGACGGGGAGATTGTCCTGTGCGACCGCTTTTACGATTCGACTACGGCCTATCAAGGCTACGGCCGCCAGCTTGACATGAAAATGGTCCAGGCCGTGATTGACATCGCCGTTGGCGAGACGCGCCCGAACCTGACGCTGCTGCTGGCGGTTTCGCGCGAAATCAGCGAACTGCGCCGCGCCGTGCGCCAGGCCACGCTGCCCTTCATGCGCGACCGGATGGAGGAGGGCGGCCGGGAATTTTTCGCGCGCGTAGAGGAGGGATTCAAGGCCGTCGCCGCCACGCATCCGGACCGGGTGCGCGTGGTGGACGGTTCGGCGCCGGTGGAGGTCGTCTGCGAAAAAATCTGGGAAATCGCCCGGCCGGTTCTGCCAAAGATCGGACGGTGGTGAACGCGCTTGCCGGATTCGCAGCGGCGGATACTTTGATTTATGATAAAAAAAACAATTGGCGAAATTGAGGCAAAAATCCGCGGCGCGGAAGCCGTCAGCGAGGAGCGCAAGCGCGAATTGATCCAGTTGCTGGCGCGGCTCAAAACCGAGGTCGGCGCGCTGGAGAAAACGCACGGCGAGCAGGCGGAAAGCATCGCGGGCTTCGCTCAATTGTCGGCGCACGAGGCCACGCGCGGCGAACAGAATCCACTGTTGCGCGAGCTGTCGGCGCGGGGCTTGCAGTCATCCGTCGAGGGTTTTGAGAAGTCCCACCCGCGCATGGTCGAAATCGTCAACCGCATCAGCAACACGCTGGCGAACTGGGGAATTTGATTCAGAATTCCGCAGGCTAATTTAAACCGTCTGAAGGTGTTTTCTTTTTGATAATGACTTCAAAATCTTCTTGGCTTTCAAACAATGCACGCGCTTCGTTGATAAACCATTCTTCGGCAAGTCTAAGACGTGCAATTTCGTCATCTTCAACTTCAACCCCTCTGGCAAATTTGGGATGCATTCATACCACTTCTAGCAAGTAATTGCACTATTCTCCGTTACGGTAGCGTTTACCTGGTCAACCAGCCAGCCGTGTGAAACCAAACTCCGCACTCTTTCAGCGGTTTGGTAAATGGGTTTGA
>Ga0181520_10011165_pt1 | contig 11857 bp, 10 predicted proteins | sample PEATcosm2014_Bin_29_FD_132451 | JGI IMG/M metagenome (GOLD analysis project Ga0181520, IMG submission 132451) | Peatland microbial communities from MTU Mesocosm Facility, Houghton, MI, USA - PEATcosm2014_Bin02_30_metaG | ecosystem: Environmental > Terrestrial > Soil > Wetlands > Peat | place...
AATGAAACCGGGGAATTCAGCGGCGTCAGCGTCATTTTCCCGGATTGCACGGATCGGGCCATAATCGGCATGGGCGAGGATTTCGAGATCACCACCACCTCGCACGGGCTGGAGAAAACCCTTTACCGCAAGCTTCCCGGCCGTGAAGGTTACCTCTCCAGGTTCGAAGCGAAGGTGATCATCCGGGTCGATGGGCGGTTCTGCGAAGCGCTCGACACACTCGACACGCTTCTCCGGCACCGGGATTGGAGCCGTTGTCGCTACCTGGACTCCTATTTTCCCCGGTTCTTGAGCGGCTGGTACTACCTCATCGGCGCGGCGCGAAACTCGCTCTATGCCCTGCCGCGAAGCTGCCGCCCGCTGGAAAAAGAGTTCGACGTCTCGCTCAACTCACAAAAAACCGATGCCCGGGTACTGATCTGGGGCCGGGCGGCGGATACCGCAGCGGCGCTGCGCAAAGCCGGCGAAGCCCTGTGTACCCAACTGAAGACCTTCCGGAAAACTCTCGAATCGGCGAAGACCACCGAAGATCCCGGCATTCCTGAAGGTCTCACCGATGCGCTGGCGAAATTCGTCGCGGCGTATTTCAACCGACCGTGATTATCCCGCGATGCCGTCGCCGGGGCGCACGGTGCGGGACCAGGTCGCCGACCGGATTCCACCGAGGTAGCGGAAGAGGCCTGCCATCAGGGCGACATTCATGGCCATGAAATAATAGAGGCGCCGGGTTGTCCGGATCGGAATGAATCGGTGAAGCAACCCGCCCGCAACGGCAACCGTGCCGAGAGTAAACAGCCCCCGATAGAAGAGCCCCGTCGGATAGCAGGATAAAGCCGCGCAGCACACCGCCGCGAGCACGATGAAGAGCGGCGAAAACCAGCGAGTTACCTTGTGAGAAAAATAGCAGAAAAAAGGCCAGCCGCGTGCTGGATTCAAGAAATCGAGAAGCCGGAAAAAAGCCTGGAAATTTCCGGCACCGATACGGATGCGTCGCTGGAATTCGATGGCCATCGCCGGGACGATTTCCTCGTACGAAACAGCCTCCGGCTCGAAGTACATCCGATACCCCTGGCGGATGATATTCATGGGCGTCATGACGTCATCGTTGGAATAGGTGTTCTGCGGCAAGGGAACGAACAGCTCCCTTCTAATCGCATAGAATGAGCCGAACGCCGAAATGGTGCTGTGGAGGCGGCTTTCGAGGGTTTTCTGGCCGGCCTCGTAGCTCCGGTAGAACATCTCTTCATCGATGGTCGCTCCGCCCTTCCGCGCGGCGCCGACACGAGGCGCCATCCTTTGCAGCGTTACACCGCCCACCCCGCCGACCCGGGGGTCCGCGACATGACGCATCAGCTTGCGGATGCTTGAGGGGTCGAGCATGATGTCGGCATCGGTCAGAAGCACCACCTCCGCTTCCGCCATCGGTATCACCCGGTTGAGAATGCCCGCCTTGCCGCAACGGTGATCGGGGCGCCATACCCTGACGCGGGAGTCGCCGAAGTTCGAGACAACCTCCTCGGTACGGTCGGTGGAGCAATCCGACCCGATCCAGACGGTCAGTTGCCCGGCGGGGTAGTCGGAGGAGAAAATGCTCCGCAGCTTTTCGGCAATGACCTTTTCTTCATTGTGCGCCGGAATGATGACCGCGACCGAGGGGAAATAGTTTTCGTCGGCATGCGACCCGGTTCCAAATTTCCCGGCGAGAATGCGGAGGAGAAACGGGTACCCGATATATGAATAGGCGACCTCGGCGACCGAAAGCCAGAATGCGGCAATGAGGAGATGCTCGATGAAGGCGACCATATCAGCGCTCCTCCGCCAGGCTGCCCTTAATCATGGGCGGTGGAAAAACAGTGCACGATCTCGCCGTAATACATCGTATGGTAATCTTTCTCCGGATAAAGATGCGTATAGGACTCCGCCAGCTGATGGGGATCGATGGGAGATTTATACACAATTTCACATTCGAAGTGAATACCGGGGATATCGAGTACCGGCGTCTTGATTTTTTCCCCCGGCAAAATCTCCAGCCGGCACTTTTTCAGTTTATCGACCGTTCGTCCCGAGAGCGAGCCGCAAATCTCCAGCTCCTTCTTCATATCGACCAGCGGAACGCTCGCCGAAAACGTTGACGTCCTTTCGATAAGTTCGAAGGTGTAGCGGGACTTTCGCACCAGCACCGTGAACATGGGGCGCCCCCATACAAAGCCGATACTCGCCCACCCGAAGGTCATCACATTCAAATGATCTCCGGCCTGTACGGTTAAAAACGCCCCACTCGCAATCTGTCTGAGCGCCTTTTCGGCCACGGAGAGATAATCGATCCGCTGCATATGCACTCCCCTTTCGGCATAAATTTGAGTGTTTCGGAACCCGCCCCCCGTTCACGGTAAGGCGGGGACGCGGTTAAACCCGGAGCGACCGGGGTTATAAGCCCGGCTTACCGGAGGTGCCGTTTTCGCCGGAGGTAATCGACGGCCGGAGCAGATACTTGATAAACGTGCGCCCACCCTTGAGCAAACGCTTCGTCTCGGCCGGATGCCGGAGCGCCTGAATACCCTTTGCCAGGAGGTAGCCGGGGCGAAGGTAGAACTCCCGTCGAGCGCGATCACAGAAAGCGACCAGCGATTCATAGGTGAGGTCGGGACGCGAAACGACCGATGAATGCAGGCCGTCCGCGGTGAGCCATTTTCTGAAATCCTGGGTGGTGATCCAGCCCTGTTCGCCGAAGTAAACGTAGTCGGCGGTTCCGGGATACACCATGATAGGAAAAAACTGGGCGGTATCGGGAGACAATTTCTTTGCAAGAGCAAGCGTTTTTTCGAGCGTTTCGGGAGTTTCGCCCCGGTTGCCCACCATGAAACAGCCGTGCACCATGATCCCGGCCCGCTTCGCATCGCGGACGAAATCCTTGATTTTATCGAGGTTCAACGACTTCCGGATATTATCGAGTATCCGCTGGTTGCCGCTCTCGAATCCCACACACACGAGCGGGCATCCCGCCCGTTTCATGGCCCGCAGGGTCTCGAAATCCACGTCCGCCCGTGAGTTGGCCGACCAGGGGATGCGGGTCAATCCTGCTGCCGCGAGCGCATCCGCGAACTGCATGCAGCGTTTTTTATCGGCCGTCAGCGTATCGTCCTCGATCATGATTTCCCTGACATCGGGAAAATTTTCGGCAATGTACCGGAACTCCGCGACAATGGAGCCGATCGACCGTTTCCGGTACCGATGCCCCATGAGCGTCTGCGGGATGACGCAGTAGGTGCAGTGGTAGGGACAGCCGCGCCCGGTCACCATCACGATAACCGGATATCGGCTGTGACCATAGAAATAGGGCGATATATCAAGATGCTTTTTATATACTTCCGAAACGAAGGGAATCGCATCGAGGTCCTCGATGAAGGGCCTGGGCGCGTTTTTAATGATTTCGCCGCTTAACGATCGAAAGGCAAGGCCCGCGATGCCGCGAAGCACGGCATCGTCGCGCGGCGCTTTCGCAAGCAGGCCGGCAAGCTCGGCGAGCGTTTCATCGTATTCGCCGAAGGCGACCGCATCGATCGCCGGGGAAAGACCGAGCGTTTCGACGGGCAGGGCGGAGACATGCACTCCCACCAGCACGACAAACAGGGAGGGTATCGCCTTTTTCAGGGCACTCCCGATTTCGACGTCGCTGTAAATACTCGGGGTCGAGGAGTCGAGGACCGCGAGCGCGGGGGCGAAACGGACGGCACGCTCTTCCACCTCGCCGATTGACTGATTCGACGCCGCGGCATCGACGAGGAGGACTTCGTGACCCTTCTTTTCAAGGTACCCCGTCGCGTAGGCGAGCCACATGGGATAATAGAGCGTGCCGCTTTTTGCCACGGCCGGAGAGCGGGATTCCCTCGAAAATTTGGGAAGGAACGGCGGATTGAGCATCAGAATGCGCATAGGATCATTTTTCCGGAATTGCGGGAGACCGATCAGGCACCGAACGTTTTTCGAATTTTGTCGCTGAGCGGTTTTTTTCCGAGCAAACCGGTGTGTTGCTCAACCACCTCTCCGCCTTTTATGAAAAGCAGCGTCGGGATGCTGCTCACCCCATAGCGCGCCGCCGTTTTAGGGCATTCATCGACGTTGAGCTTGCCGACGATGATGCTGCCGGACATCTCTTTTGCAATTTCATCGATAATCGGCGTCAGCATCCTGCACGGCCCGCACCACTCCGCCCAGAGATCGACGATAACCGGCAGCGGATTCCGAAGCGCCGCTTCGGCAAAGTTTTCATCGGTAAAGGTCACCATGGTTTCGGCCATTTCTTTTATCTCCTTGCTCCCGGAAGGGGAGGTTCACTCTTCGGCACTGCCGGCGCAGGGGTTTTCACCTGGGCACCGGTTATCATTTGAATCATGGAGTCGCATATTGTCCGCCACTCCGCCGGCCTGGCATCGTACCGGGAAAGCATTGTCCGGGCCTTTCCGGCATCAATGCCGGTCAACTGCTCCAATTCACGAAACTTCTGCGCCTTCTCTCCGGTCGAAAGTCCGGGGAGGGACTGCAAAAGGTAGACCCCGGAAAAAAATTGGGCCTGCTTTGAGACCGGCGCCCCGAAAACCGCGGGCAGTATTCCAGAAAAAAGGGCAAGAATCGATACCTTAATTAAGGACCTCTCCACACGCATACCATCCCCTGTTTACGTCTTCCAGCTTAAAAATACATCCTTCCGTCCCGTTGAGCAGGGTACACCACCGTCACCTGCGGGGATCGAAAAACCGGCCGGTGCGTGATTTCAGGCCGAGCCAGGGGCGAATGGCTCAGTGGACACCGGATGCGTCCGTTTCGAAAAGCCCTTCCAGCTCTTTGATAACACGCTCCGGGCCGATATGTCGCATACACCCATGGCTCAAACGCAGACAGCGATTGCCGCCATGAGCATGGCACGGCCGACAGAGGAGCGGCGTCTCGAAAACCTTGAAGGCCGGATCTCCATAGGGAAAAAAACCAAAGTGGCGGGTGGTCGGTCCGAAGAGAATACCCGTTCGTACCCCGCAGGCCCGGGAAAGGTGAGAGAGCCCGGTATCATTGCCGAGTGCAAGGGCAAACCCGGTCAGCAAGGCGCCGCACTCATACAGCGATAGTTTGCCCGCAAGCGAAATGCATCGCCCGCCCATCGCCGACGCCATTTTCCCGGCGGCGGCGGAATCGCCCGTGCCTCCCATGATGACCGGCGTCCACCCTTTGGCCAGAAAATACCTCCCGACCGCGATATAACTCTCTGCCGGCCACTCCTTGTTCTTCCAGGCGCTGAACGGAAAGAGCGCAAGCAGGGGACGCTCTATTGTTCCGGCGGGAGGGAGGAATTTTTCCCGCGCCATACACCGTCCGCTCTCGCTGAAATAAAGGTGGGGCGCCGCTATTTCACGCGGTGGATGATCCCCGGTCGCCGCACCGACATATCGTCGCGGGACCGTCAGCAGCGGATCATAGGTATCGAATCGGAAAAGCAGCAGTGCCAGCCGCCGCCAATGCAGCTTATCGAAATACCTGCGCGGCGCATCGATGGAACCGAGGAGCGCATGGCTGCGGCGACTGTTCTGAAGATCGATGACCAGGTCCCATTTTTTATCGAGGACGGCCGGAAGCCGCTCATCGCGGGGGGCAATGCCGACCACCGCGGCGAGGCGGGGATCGTCGGCAAAAAGCGGGGCATAGTCGCCGTGCGTTGCCAGGGTTATTGAAACGGCAGGGTCGGTCGTTTTTAAAAATGAGAGCAGGGGTGCGGCAACGATAACGTCTCCCATCGACGACAACCGCATGACGAGAATAGTCCTCATTGCATTATTTTCACCGTTTCGGTACCCGCGGGGAAGAAATACCGCTCCGGATCCACGGGCCTGCCGTCCCGCCAGATTTCATAGTGAACATGAGGACCGGTTGCAAACCCGGTGCACCCTACCGTCCCGATCGTTGCACCCCGCTTTACCTTCTGTCCGCGGACGACGCCGAGCGACCCGAGATGTGCGTACACCGTGCGAAAACCCCGGGCATGTTCGACTACCACTTTTTTCCCCCATACCGGATTGTTTTCCGAGCAGGTCACGGTGCCGGATGCGGTGGCGATGATTGGCGTTCCGGGGGTTGCCGCGATATCGATGCCGCGGTGGATCTTTTTCCGGCCGGAAAAAGGATCCCGTTCCACCTCGAATCGGCGACATACCACCGCGACCCCGAGCAGGGGATTACAGACGGGCATATTGTCGAACAGACTATTCCAGTTCCCCAGTTTTGAGGAGCATTGCCCGATTATCGAATCGATTCCGCCGATTCGGGCGCCAAGCTCCTCGGCCGACAGCTGTTCGCCGGGAGGCTCCGCGACAGACCCTGCGGAAGAGCCGTCATGAGCTCCTCCCCCGGTCGAGCTCGCTACATGCATTATTTTCGCATTCAGGAGATCGATGCGTTCCATCGCCCGTACGAGCATTTGCGAAGCGGCCTGGATTTTCGGGCGAAGCAGGCTATTGCTCCTGCCGAGATCCTGCTGCTGCCGAAGGTCGGTAGAGGAGAAATGAAATACTCCCGACGGGATAAAATAGGCCGCAATGCCGATGAGCGCGAGGGCGATGGCGATGGCCGCCACCGGACGGTTTACCGACACCGAAACGACCGGTTTTCCCTTTTCAGAGACAATGACGACGGAATTCCGATGTCTCATCGCCGCCGTCCGCACTCCCCCCTGCCTGCCGGGAGCGCGCCGTTGCCCGATTCTCTGGATCGCCGAAACATGAGCCGGTTCAAATTCCTTCGCCGATATCGCCTTCGGGGCAATGTTTTTTCGATGCCGCCTGAATCTCTTTTATTTTCAGCTGAATCTCAACGATTTCCTGGCGCAGCGCCTTTATATTTTCCGCCGACGTTTTAATGGCAAGGTCGGTTTCAACCTGGGCCCCTTTTTCCGCTTCGAGCAGATCGAAAACTCTTTCGCCGATATCGTTGAAATTGCGGGTGATTTTTCGCTTTGCCGCTATCTCTTCGACCGTGAGTTTTCCGATCTTCGAATACTCCTCGATTTTTTCCATGGAGTAGACCGCACCATCTTTCAGTCCCTTTTTGAGTTTTTCCCACATAGTATCCATACTTCCCTCCTTGTGAAAGGTCCGATCCGGGCAAACGAAATTAAAATATGATCTGGAACGGTCCCGCGTCAGAACCATTTTTTGCCTTCGCTCCACCCGGCAACGGTTCACCGGGTGCCGGTGCATGGCAAATCCCATGTATTTTCCGATAATGCCTCAGAAAACCAGCCGGGTCTGCTTCCTCATTAATTATAGTTACCGGGATAGGAACAATCGTTTCGAAATGGTCCTCTATGCATCGGGAAGCGATGGTGCACCGGTGAAAATTACCGTCGACACCTTCCGGCCGCTGTTTTTCGTTCCGCATCACCTGCCGCAGGAAGAAACGATGCAGGCAGCCGAGCGGCGGCCATTGCCGCTGAGGGCAATGTCCGACCGCCTTCCGGTCGATTGCCTCTATTTCCGGACGTATGCCGGCCTTCTTGCCTGCCGGAGAAACCTGCGCAACCGGGGTGCTGCTGTTTACGAATCGGATATCCACCCCGTTGAACGCTATCTCATGGAGCGCATGGTTGCCGGCGGTTTTGAAGCGGAAGGAATCTGGGCGGGCCAGGGGGGCATACTCCACTGCCGCAACCCGCTCATTCGCGGTGCGCCGACGCAACCGATCCTTTCGGTCCTTTCAATCGACATTGAAACCGATGCCGAACAGGGAACGATCCTCAGCATCGCCTGCCGGGGAGATCGACCATGCGTTTTTATGCAGGGAAAGGGAACCGACTCGCCGCCGGTATATTTCTGCGGAGACGAACGGGAGTTGCTTCTCCGTTTTTTCAATCACCTCCATGAGGAGGACCCGGATATTATCATCGGGTGGAACGTCATCGATTTCGACCTCCAGACCATCCAGGACCGCTGCGATTTTTTTCATATCCCCTTCGATGCCGGCCGGGACGGGGGAGCGAGGATTATCACCGGGCATTCCGGTGCCCGGAAATCGGCCCATATCCCCGGCAGGGCCATTATCGATGTTCCATCGATGCTGCGCGCCGGCTTCCATACTTTCGAGGAGTATTCGCTCGATTTCGTCGCCGGTGCGATGCTGGGACAGGGCAAATCGATCCGACTCTCCGGCAAGGATAAAATCCGCGAAATCATTCGCCGCTTCACAGAAGAGCCGCTTTCCCTCGCAGAGTACAACCTGCGTGATGCCGATTTGACCCTGCAGATATTCGATCGTGCCGGTCTCCTCCCGAATGCCATCGAGCGCTCAAAACATTCGGGTCTTCTGATAGACCATTTCGGTGGAAGCATCGCCGCATTCGACTACCTTTACCTTCCCCGGCTTCACCGCGCGGGGTACGTCGCAATCGATGTGGCGGACATCGCTCCTCCCTCCGTGTCCCTTCCCGGCGGGTTTATCGTCGATCCAAAGCCGGGGCTGTATGAGAATGTACTCGTATTCGATTTTCGCAGCCTCTACCCCTCCATTATCATCACCTTCTGCATAGATCCCCTGGGCAGGATATCCCCTTCGCACAATCGGGTACAGGGGCCCGTAGGGCCGTCATTTGCCACCGATGCCACCATTCTTCCCCCTATCATTGCAGACCTCATGGAGGCACGCAGCAGGGCCAAAAGGGATCGGAATCCCTACCTTTCGCAGGCAATAAAAATTCTGATGAACAGTTTTTACGGGGTCCTGGGATCGCCGGGGTGCCGTTTTTTTTCTCCGGACATCGCATCCGCGATCACCGGCATCGGCCAATATATCCTCAAGCAGACGATAGAGTACATCCACTCCTCAACCGGCTTCACGGTCATTTACGGGGATACCGATTCGCTGTTCGTGTGCCTGGGAGGCGGCGGTCTCGGCGATCCTCCGGGAACGGCCGGTCCCGACATTGCCCGCCGGGCCACCGAATGGCTATCCGGTTTCCTGAAAGATCGATTCGGCGTAACGAGTAAACTTGAGCTGCTGTTTGAACGCCATTTCAGGCACTTTTTTCTTCCCCCGCTTCGCGGATCCACCGAAGGGAGCAAGAAGCACTACTGCGGATCCATCGTGGACGCATCGGGTGAAATGACCCTGCTGTTCAAGGGCATGGAATCGGCCCGATCCGACTGGACCGACCTTGCGAAAGAGTTCCAGTATGAGTTGTTTTTTCGCTTCTTCAACGGGAGGCCGATCGATGAGTTCATTCGATCGACGGTTGAAAAGGTGCGGCAGGGCAAGGCGGATGACAAACTGATCTATAGAAAAAGGCTTCGAAAGCCGATAGCCGACTATGTCGATCACCTGCCTCCCCACGTGCAGGCGGCGAAACTCCTGGACTCGCCCGGCAGGGTGATTCGCTACTGCATCACCACCGCCGGCCCCCAGCCGATCGAGCACCTTACCGCTCCCCTCGATCGGGAGCACTATATCGAGAGTCAGCTGCAACCGATAGCGGATTCGCTTCTTGAGTGGCTCGGCAGCGGATTTGATCGGATTTTATCCGGTCAGCAGGAGCTTCAACTGTAGGAAAGCCCGGACCGCGACTTCTTTCTCCGCATCACATAACAATGGAAGGGGGGCTTCAGAAGCCCCCCTTCCATTCTAAAACAATCTTTCCCAAACCCGGCTATCGACTACTTCGTCAACAGCAGTGTCGCTTGCCTTTCAAATGACCCTGCCTTGAAGCGGACAATGTACTGACCCGCCGACAGCAAACTGCCTTTCAGGTCGATGGAATAGGAACCCGCAGCCTGCCGGTTGTTAAAGGTCATGGCAGCCCTGCCGAGCATGTCGAACAGGGAAACTTCCACCTGCTCCGACTTGGGAAGCGAATAGTTGATCGCAGCCTGCTTCATGGAGAACTGATAGGAATCATGCGCGATCAGCGGCTGGGCCACGGAAGTAGAGGGTGCCAGTGTCCAGACACTCGACCACCCACTGGTTCCAGCTACATTACCCGCATTTACCTCCCAGTAATAATTGAAACCATGAGCGGGAGTGAACGACGCGGTAACCGCCGCTCCGCTCTGCGCGAGAACCGTACTGCCGAAGGAAGAGGAGGTGGAAACGAGAACCGTATAGGTACTTGCCGTACCGACGGTCCCCCAGCTCAGCGTGAGCGCCGTCGGAGTATGCGTGGTAAATACGTAACCATTCGACGGCGAGCTCAGGACCGGAGCTGCGGACGGTGCAGCAAGCGTCTGGAAGGTCCAGACACCCGACCAGGTGGTGCCGCCGGGATTAGTCGCACCGACCTGCCAGTAGTACGTTATGCCGGGATAGGCAAGACCGGTTGGTACCGCGGTCAGAGCCGTTCCGGGGGTAGAAGAGTATGTCGTCGTAATAAATGTCGAACCGGTTGAAACCCTGGCGGTGTACGAGATCGCTCCGCTTACCGAAGCCCAGCTCAGGGTCAGCGCGGTCAGTTGACCCGTTACGCCGTTTGACGGAGCGGAAAGTGCGGGTGCGGACGGAGCCAATGGAATGACCCCGAAGCTCGCGACACTCGAATATGCGCTCGATCCGCCTTGGTTGGTTGCATTCACTTTCCAGTAGTAGGTAAGCCCGTTTGCCAGGCCGGTCGGCGCCACGGAAGTAGCGGTAATCCCGGTCTGGGAGAATACGGTGGTACCAAACGCCGATGAAGTGGAAACCATGACGCCGTACGATACCGGCGCCGCGCCGCTTCCCGATGCCCAGCTCAGGGTCAGGTTAATGGCCTGATTTGGAGCGCCCGACGACGGGGCGGAAAGCGAAGGCGCAGCCGGAGCGGCGATGATCGTCATAAAACTTGAAACCGGCGACCACACGCTCGTACCGCTCGAATTGCTCGCGCTCATTTCCCAATAATACGTGGTACTGTTTAAAAGACCGCTCACACCCTTCGTAAGCCCGGTAATACCGGTCAGGTTCACAACGGTCGATGCGAAGGTCGAGACCGTGGAAACCTGCAGGGCATAGGAGGCGGCATAGTTTGATGAAGCCCAGGCAAGGGTGAGCGTTACTGCCGCGCCCTGAGCGCCGTTTGTCGGCGTGGAGAGACTCGGCGCAGCCGGGACCGAAAGGCCGGTAATCTGCGAAGGCACCGAAGGATTCAAAGCGCTATTGCCGTTTTCGTACGCCGAATCCGTATACGGCGTAACGTTGGCATTGAAGGGGGTCGGGTTACCCGCAGCAAAGAAACTTACCGAAGCGGGCATTTCACCGGCAGCGGTGTCCCACACCCTGAAATACATCACATTTCCCGGCTTCATGCCGAGCTTGGTAACGCCGGCCACAACGTTATGGCCCGCGACGGGGAAGGTGGTGGTAACGCCGGTGCTCGGCCACGTGCCGACGCCCCAGCAGTTACCGGCGGAATCGAAGACACCGATTTCGTCACCCGCGACTATCGGCGTACCGTTGAGCGTCGGGTGCGCCGCGGTATCGAGATATATGGTCAGGTAATTGCCCGTTATGCTGTCCAGCGGATTGAAATGCCTCGCAAAGGCGCCTCCGGCAAGGATTGTAAGAAAAATGACAACGGCCGACAAACTCTTCAGTGATACTTTAAACACGTGAGCCTCCTTTTCCTTTTCAATAAAAAGTTACAACTGATGACTACTGTTTTTATTTGATTTCAATGAGCTTCACCTGCTTATCGAACCCATTCGCCGTCATCCTGACCATATAGACGCCCGATCCGGGGACACTCCCCGCTGCCCTGCCGTTCCAGGTAACCGAGTAGCTGCCCGGTGCATACCTGGCCTTGGCGAGACGCTGCACGAGGCTGCCACGCATATCGTATACACCGATCTCCACCTCC
>Ga0181520_10011166_pt1 | contig 11857 bp, 7 predicted proteins | sample PEATcosm2014_Bin_29_FD_132451 | JGI IMG/M metagenome (GOLD analysis project Ga0181520, IMG submission 132451) | Peatland microbial communities from MTU Mesocosm Facility, Houghton, MI, USA - PEATcosm2014_Bin02_30_metaG | ecosystem: Environmental > Terrestrial > Soil > Wetlands > Peat | place...
CACCGATCTCAATCTTGCCCGCACCGTGCCGCGCAACCCGCTGCCGGTGCACGGGGCCCTGCAGGCCACGCTCGACCTGGAGCACGCGCAGGTGTTCCTGCGTTCCCTGCGGATCACGGCCGAGAGGCGCGGTGGCCAAGAGCACTCTCTTGAAATTACGGGAGACCTCGAGGACTTCACGCATCCCCGCTGGCACGCGCACCTCCAAGGCGTTCTGGATATGCGGCTCCTCGACCCCATCACCGGCTATGGCGATGCGCCCGAGGGTCTGGCTCGCCTCGATCTCACCGCTGCCGGCCAGGAAAATACGTTCCAAATCGACGGCGGCGTGCACATTGACGGCGGTTCGTATATCGGCGAGGGCGTCACCGCCACGGGCATCACTCTTGACACCCGCGTGCGCGCCGACGGCAAGCAGTTGCTCATCACCGAGATCGTAGCCCGCTTGCGCCAGGGCGGCCAACTCGAGGGAACGGTCGCGCTGGAGCCATGGCTTCCCGGCGATGTCTCCGCGTACCCGCAGGAGAGCACTGCGGCAGCTGAAAAGTTTTCGCCCAACCGGAACGTTCTCGTCCGCACCCCGCCCTGGATCATCCCCGTCAACGGTAAAGTGACCGCCAATTTCAAGGATGTTGCCCTCGACACGGTGCTCGATATGGTCAGCCCGCCGTCGTTTCGGCGTCTGGGCTTTGACGCACGCTTAAATGGCCCCGTGGTCGCGGTCTGGACCCATGGCGACGGCAACACCGTCTCGGTCGATGCGCTGCTCGGCATGAGCCCCTCAAAGCAGACTCCTGCCGGTGAGGTGCCCGCGACGGGCGCGATCGACGCCACCTATTCGCACCACAACGGCTCGGTGGCGCTGCGCAAACTCGAGCTTCACCTGCCCCAAAGCGATCTTGAAGCGCATGGGGTGCTGGGCGCTTACCCGATCACGAGTCCTTCGGCGCTCACTGTCGATTTCCGCTCGCACAACCTGGCTGAATTTGACGCCGCGATGCGCAGTCTCGGCTACAAGCGCAACGGGAAAACCGGGACCGCGGCGTTGCCGGTGTCGCTGGCGGGGCAGGCCGATTTTCTTGGAACCTGGACCGGCTCGCTCGCCCGGCCGCACCTTGCAGGCACTCTCGAAGCCACGCAACTTGCCTTCGAAATGCCCGCCGCAGTTGGCAGCTCCGGCCCCCCGCAAATTGTGCGCTTCGATTCCGTCTCGGCCTCAGGGACTGCTTCGCCGTCGCAAATCGCCATCCAGCATGCGCAGCTCCTTCGCGGCAACACGCGCATTGCGCTGGGCGGCACGCTCGATGCGTCACCGGGGGCCGCGCCGGCCCGCGAGCCGGTATTTGACTCGAACGCCGTGCTGCATGCGCACTTCGACGCGGCCAATCTCGAGCTCGCCGACCTGCAGCCGCTCGTTACCGCGGCAGGCGGTCCCAATCTTCCTCTCACCGGCGCGTTCAACGCGCGCATCGCGGCCGATGGGCCGCTCCATGCGCTCACCGCATCCGGTTCTGCGCAAATGGAGCGTGGCTCCCTCTATGGCGAGCCGGTTTCAGGTTTGCGCGTCGAGGCCGCGCTCTCCGGCCAGATGCTTAAGCTGACTTCGGCCACGCTCAACGAAGCCGGCGGCACCATCTCCGCGTCAGGAAGTTATGACTTCAATACCGGGCGCTTCCAGCCCGGTCATTTCCAGCCCGGTCATTTCCAGATTGACGCGCGTGCCCAGAACATCGACATCGCCCGCCTCGGCTTCCTCCGCAGCCGCAATCTCGACGCCACCGGCAAGCTCACGTTTTCCATCACCGGCTCCGGTACGCTGAGCGATCCGCGTCTGGAGGGTCATGCCACGCTCACCGCGCTCAACTTTGGTGGGCAGCAATTCGGAACCCTTGAGGCCACCGCGCATTCCGCGGGCCCGCTTCTCGAATACAGCGCCACCACGCAACTGGAGCAAGCCGGACTCACCCTGCACGGGCAAACCACTCTCCATGGCGACTATCCGACGCACGCCCAGCTCGAATTCTCGCGCTTCAATCTCGGCACTCTGCTGCGCATGGCGCACAGGCCAGAATTCAATGGCGAGTCGGCGCTGGACGGCACAGTTTCGGTTGACGGTCCTCTTGCCCACCCCGAGCAGCTTCGGGGTGAGGCGCAGCTCCGCGAATTGGCGTTCACCATTTCCGGCGTTCAGCTCCAGGGCGACGGCGGATTGCACGCCACGCTGGCCGACGGCCGCATTCATCTCGATCCTTTGCACGTCACCGGCGAAAATACCGATCTGCACGTGCAAGGCGTTCTGTCGCTCGAAGGCGCCCAGCAACTCGATCTCGCCGCCAGCGGCTCCATCAACCTGAAGCTGGCTGAGACCCTCGACTCCGATTTGACCGCCAGCGGATTGACGACCTTCCAGATGGAGGCGCACGGACCCTTGCTGCACCCCGACCTCGAGGGGAGCATCGATTTCCAGGACGGCGCGCTTTCGCTGGAAGATCTGCCCAATGGCCTGAGCCAATTGCACGGCACGCTCGAGTTCAACCAGAACCGGCTGGAAGTGAGAAGCCTGACCGCGATGAGCGGCGGCGGCCTGTTGACTGTGGGTGGTTATCTTGCGTATCAGCACGGCATCTATGCCGACCTGTCAGTCACGGGCAAACAGGTGCACATTCGTTACCCCGAGGGCGTCAGCTCTCTCGCCGACGCCACGTTCCACCTGCAGGGACCGCAAAACAACCTGTTCCTGAGCGGCGACGTTCTCATCACGCGTTTCTCCGTCAGTCCCGATCTCGATCTCGCAGCGCTCGCCGTCGAGGCCAACGCCTCGGTGCAGACCGTCGCGCCGCCCGATGCTCCCTCGAATCACGTGCGCCTCGACGTGCACATCGTCTCGTCTCCGCAGTTGAGCTTCCAGAATGCCTTCGCCAAGCTGGCTGGCGACGTGGATCTGAGCCTCCGCGGTACGCTGGCTTCGCCCTCGCTTCTGGGCCGCGTTTCCGTCACTGAGGGCAGCGCCTTGATCGCCGGAACCCGCTACGACCTCGAGCGCGGCGACATCACCTTCACCAACCCGGTGCGCATCGAGCCCATCATCGACCTCAGCGCCACGGCGCACGTTGAAGACTACGACATCTCCCTAGGCTTGCACGGATCGCCGCAAAAGCTCTCCGTCAGTTACCGCAGCGACCCTCCGTTGCCTGAAGCCGACGTGGTCTCGCTCCTGGCTTTGGGCCACACCGCCAGCCAGCAACGCCTCTACACGCAACAGCAGGAGCAGGCCATCACACATCCCACCGACGCCTTGCTCGGCGGAGCCCTCAACGCCACCGTCAGCAGCCGCGTGCAGAAGCTCTTTGGCGCCGGCTCGGTCAAAGTCGATCCCAATTATCTCGGCGCCTTCGGCAACTCCACCTCGCGCATCACGGTGCAAGAGCAGTTCGGCCGCAGCGTCACCCTCACTTACGCTACCGACGTGAATACCACCAGCCAACAGTTGCTCCAGGCTGAAGTGGCCATCAACCGCCACGTCTCGGTGGTCGTGGCGCGCGACGAATCGGGCGTCTTCTCCATGGTCATCAAGACCACCCGCCGCTTTCGATAGAACGATTTGGCTTTACTCTCGCCTCCAGGCTCTCGTGCGCGGGCCGCTGGAAACCGAACTTGTAATACGGAGGAATACAGCGTATTCTCATAGATTATGAGCTCGCCGCGCATCATCAGCTTTCGCATCGAACCCGACAGAGTTGCCGAACTCGACGCAATTGCCAAGTCGCTGGATCGGGATCGTAGCTACTTGCTCAACGAAGCCGTGGAGTCCTATTTGGACCAGCAGCGGCGTTTCGTCGCCATGGTCAAAGAGGGTCTGCGCGCGTCAAGGAACGGGAAAACGATAGCCGATGAGGATCTCGACGATCTGATCGGCACTTGGGTCAAGGCGAAACCCTTCAAAAAGAAACAGGCGAAAGCACGGTAAGACAAGTGAAGCTACGGTGGACCCTTCCCGCGGTCGAGCAACTCCAGGGAATCTTCGAGTACATCGCGGACGATAACGCCGCCGCGGCCCTCCGGACGGTCGAGCGCATTCGGCTCTCCATCCGGCAAGCTTCCCGCATGCCCTATGCCGGGAGAATGGGCCGCGTCGCCGGCACGCGGGAGGTGATTGTGCCGGGAACGTCCTACATCGTCGCTTATCGCGTTCCGGGCGACGCGGTTCACGTTCTCGCCATCCTGCATGGCGCGCGAAAATGGCCTGGATCCTTCTAGGTTCGTAAGCATCGGCAGTCCTTCAAAAAAGATGGCCAGCCTCCGCAACCTAATCGCTGTTTCAAGTGTCTAAAAAAGCGCAGACAGGGGCCATGCCGCCCGTCAACACTTACGGTGTGCGGCTGCCCCTGGCACGCGCAAAGATCGTCAAAGTGGAGGATCCCCCTTATGACCAGAACGATCGCTTCTCGCAAGATTCTGATATTGGCTGCCGTGCTGTTTGCAGCCCTTCTCACCCTTTTCCAAGGCGCACCGGCGGCAAAAGCGCAGGATGTGGCCGCAGCCGTCCGGGCCAAACTCGGCAAGTCGCAGTACAAGGATGTCCAGGTCACCGTGGACGCAAACGGCATCGCCACGCTGACGGGCACCGTCGGCCTCTATGAATACAAGGCCGATGCCGACAAGACCGTGCACAAAGTGAAGGGCGTCACGGCAGTGCGCAACGACATTCAAGTCGCCGGCCCTTCGGTGTCCGACAGCCAGTTGCAGAAAAGCCTCGGAGAAAAGCTGGCCTACGATCGCGTCGGCTACGGCAATGTCTTTGACGCCATTACGTTGCAGGTGCAAAACGGAGTGGTGACACTGGGCGGACATGCGCACGATTACCCGAACCGCGACTCGGCGCTGGGCCTGGTGTCGACCACTCCCGGCGTTAAAGACGTCATCGACGAGATCAGCGTCGATCCTGTTTCGCCGATGGACGAAGGCATCCGCGTGGAAGTGGCCCGCGCCATTTACAGCTACCCGTCGCTCAACCGGTATGCCATCGATCCCGAAATGCCTATTCGCATCTCCGTGCAGAACGGCAATGTTGCGCTCTACGGCATGGTGGACTCGGAGGCCGACAAGGATGCCGCGTTCATCCGCGCCAACGGAGTTCCCGGCGTCTTCAGCGTGAAGAACTACTTGCAGGTCGCCAATCAACCCGGCGAAAAGCAGAAATAAGGCTCTGCTGCACAAGATGTAGCGTCGGTTTCCTGACCGGCTGTGCTGGCGGCGTCCACGCCGCCAGCAGCGATGTGAGGGTCAGAAGATCTGCATAACAGCCGGCCAGGAGGTCAGCGCTACCAAGAGCACTCCGATCTACCGCATCGATACCCCTGAAACCAATCCGGCCCGGTCTGCGTAGAATGCCAATGTAAGCCCTTCGGGAAAAACTTGAGCACACCAGATCCCTGCAACCAGGAGACTCCATGGAGCCGGAGAACCAGCCTCTTTCCGCGGCAGCGCCCGCCGCAAACCACACTGAACCTGTTCTGACCCCGGGCCCCATGGGACCAGCCCCAGCAGAACCCGCTCCCGCTGAGGAGCCCTACCGCGGCCTGCGCTGGATCTTCATCGGCAGCCAGGGATTGCGCGCCGGCTGGTCGGTGCTGATCTTTCTGTTTTTGACCCTTCTCTTCCTGCAGGTGCTGGGAACAGCCACTACTTTGTTCGTCCACAAAGTTCTTCACGTCAGCACGGGTAGTTTCACGCCCGTTTCGATCACCATCGGGGGCTTGATCGAGGTCTTGGCCATCTTGGGGGCGGGCGCCCTTGTGGCCCTTATCGAGGGCCGGAGCATTCTGGCGTATAACCTCACCGGTCCGCGGCGGCCGCAGCATTTCCTCTTCGGCCTGGCAGCGGGGTTTGCGGCTCTCTCCGTGCTGGTGGGAGCGCTGGTCTGGGGCGGCTGGCTGCACTTCGGCCCGGTCGCGCTCTCGGGAACGCAAATCTTCACTTTCGCGGCGCTGTGGAGCGTTGCGTTTCTTCTCGCGGGCCTCTTTGAGGAGGGATCCTTCCGCTGCTACCTGCTATTCACCCTCACACGCGGCATCAATTTCTGGTGGGCCATGGGCATTGTCGCGGTGACCTGCGCCTACTTGGCAATCTTCGTCGGAGGAAGCGCCTCGTGGGGCGTGTATGCCGCCGCTTTGCTGGGCCTTCTCCCTTGCTTTATCCTCCACCAAAAGGCTGCCCCACGCAGTGGGTTCTGGTGCGCGGCGTGGGTCTCGTCCACCCTGTTCGGCTTCATCCATGTCGGCAACCCCAACGAAGCCTGGATCGGCATCTTTGCCGCAGCATTTATCGGCTTTGTCTTCTGCGTAAGCGTGCGCGTCACCGGCTCGGCCTGGTGGGCCATTGGCTGCCATGCCGGCTGGGACTGGGGCGAGACGTATTTCTACGGAACCGCCGATAGCGGACTCACTCCGCAAGGCAGCTACCTGACCGGCAGCCCGGCCGGCAATCCCCTGTGGAGCGGCGGCGCCGTCGGCCCGGAGGGCAGTCTGCTGGTGCTGGCCGCCATTCTGCTGCTCCTGGCTCTGGTTCTCCTCTACAGCCGCTTCAGCGCCCGCCCGCAAGGTACGCCGGCAGCGCTCCAAGCAGCGGATTGAGACGGAGCTCTAATCGCCGGCTCGCGACGCCTGTTCGAAACACGCCGGCACGAGCGTAAAATGAGTGCGTAATCCAGGAGAAAGCCATGCGAACGACTATCGGCTTTGCAATTCTCTTGTGCGGCGCGCACTGCGTCGCCGTGGCCGCTTCGACGCCCCAATCCATCCGGAAATCCCTCCCCCAGCCCACCGTGATCCAGGGCTTTCCCTGCGCCAAAGGCTACGCGTGGTTCTTCGCGGACGGCCAACTCGAAAAATGCACCGTCACGCACGAAATGCCCTTTGGCGAAGCCACCATTCCCGCCGGCTCCTGGATCACTCTCACCGAGGACGGCAAGCCGCGCTTCGTGCAGATGCTCCACGATGCGCCGATTCTGGGCCTGACCTGCCTGGGAGGCAGTTGGCTGGGGCCAAGTGAAGGGCCAACCGTATCCTTCTATCCCAGCGGCAAGCTGAAGCAGTGTTTTCTCACCGCCGACCACACCGTGCACGGAGTTCCCTGCATGAAATCCGGAGGTATTTTCGGCAATCGCTCCGTCAGCGGCCCCATGTTTTATGAGAACGGAAGGCTGAAATCCTGCACGCTGACCACGGATTTCGGCACACAGCACAGAGGGGAACTCTTCAAGCAGGCGCCGTAAACACGCCCATCCACGGCCGCGCGGCCAGCGTATCCTGAATCTGGCCAATGTCCGATTCGTCTTCATCCACCATGCCTGCGTCGCCGGCCGCTTCTCGCCAGCGCCGCAAAAGCCGCTGGCCGCGAGTTCTGCTGTTTGTCGCTGGAGGATTGCTTCTAACCATCTTCCTCGCCGTCGGTGCAGCCGTACTTTGGCTCCGCTCGGTAGCCAAAGCCGCTTTGCCGCAACTCGACGGCGAAGTCCATCTTGCCGGCCTGTCCGCGCCCGTCCTGGCTGCTCCGGTTATTGTCCGCCGCGACGCGCACGGCGTACCCCACATCGAGGCCGCCGCCGAGGACGATCTCTTTGTCGCCCAGGGCTACGTCACGGCCCAGGACCGCCTGTGGCAGATGGACGCTTCCCGCCGCGCCGCCAACGGCAACCTGGCTGAGATTCTAGGCTCGGGGCTCGTCACCAACGACAAAACGCAACGCGTGTTGCAAATCCGCCTTACAGCCCAGCGCATCTACGATCATCTTTCGCCCGCCGACCGCGCGCGTATCGACGACTACGCCCGCGGCGTGAACCTCTACATTGCACAGTGCGAAAAATCCAACGCACTTCCCCCTGAGTTCCGGCTGCTCGGGTACCATCCGCAGGCCTGGACCGGTGCGGATTCCGTGAGCGTGGGGCTGATGATGGTTGAAACCCTCGACTCGCGCATCACCACCAAGCTCACGCGCGCCCACGTTGAGGCCAAGCTCAACAACCCGCAGCTCATCGCCGATCTTTACCCGGTCGGCTCCTGGCGCGATCGTCCGCCCACCGGCATCAAGGTCGATCTCAGCGCCCCGCAACCCCAGTTGCCGCCCTCCAAAAAGGACGACGATGACGATGACGACGAAAATACCCAAACCCGCATCGCGCCCACTCGCGCGTTATCTCAGTTGGCGTCAAAAACCGAATGGGGCGCGCCGGAAGATCCAGCTGCGATGCAGGCCCTCAGGGGAAATGCCAATTGTGAGAACTGTGCCGTCGGTTCCAACAACTGGGTCGTCGCCGGCAGCCGAACTGCAAGCAGCAAGCCGCTGCTCTCGAACGACATGCACCTGACGCTCCGCGTGCCCGACACCTGGTACATGGCCGACTTGAGCGCGCCCGGTTTTCACGCCGCCGGCGTCTCGCTCCCCGGCATGCCGTTCATCATCGCCGGGCACAACGAACACGTCGCCTGGGGATTCACCGCGCTCTACGCCGACGTGCAGGACCTCTACATCGAGAAGCTCGATGGCAAAGGCAATTACGAAGGGTGGGACGCACAATGGCATCCCCTCGCAGTGGATCGCGAAATGATCCACGTACGCGGCGGCCGCGATGTCGTCGTCAACGTGGAATCCACCGAGCACGGGCCGCTGCTCGATCCGCTTCTGTCGGCCGGCGATCCGCCCATTGCACTCAAGTGGACCCTCTACGATCCATCGCTCAACGCGCTCCCGCTCTACGAGATGAACGTCGCGTCGAACTGGAAAGAGTTCTCGGCCGCGCTCGAGCAATGGAACTGGCCCACGCAGAATCTCGTCTACGCGGACGATCAGGGTCACGTCGCCTACCACGCAATCGGCAAGGTGCCCATCCGCTGGCACGGGAAGGGGATTTTCAGCGTGCCGGTGCCGCACGATAAGCTGGACCTCCGCTTTGAGTGGGGGATATATTATTTCGGGCAGCCGCAGAAACCCCCGCTGATCTATATCCCCTTCGACCAATTGCCCAACATTTTCGATCCGCCCTCGGGCTTTCTGGCCACGGCTAACTCCCGCGTCACCACCGACAAGTCTCCCTACCCGCTCACCGACGATTGGGAAGATCCCTACCGCATTGAGCGCATCTACAAATCCCTCGACGGCCGCGATCAACTCACGCCTGCCGACATGCTGGCGGTGCAGACCGACATCTACAGCGAGGTCGATCAGGAGATGGGCCATCGCTTTGCCTACGCCATCGACCACACGCCCGGCCCCGATGGCAACGGCGATCCGGAGCTGCGCCAGGCCGCCGACCTGATGCGCAGTTGGGACGGCCGCCTCACCACCGATTCCGCGGCCGCTTCTATCGTCACCCAGACCCGCGCCGCGTTATGGCCCATGATTCTCGAGCCCAAACTGGGCAATCTCGCCTCCGACTACCACTGGAGCGAGTCGAATTTTGCCCTGGAAGAGATCGTGATGCACGCCAAGCCGGAGTGGCTTCCGATGGTCTATAAGAACTGGGATGCGCTGCTGGCCGCGGCTGTGAGCAAAGGCATGCGCAACGGAAAAGCGCCTGCCGATGTGGACCGCTGGACCTATGGAAGCTGGCACGTGGTCGATGTTGAGCATCCCCTCGCCGCGCTTCTACCCATCGTGAGCCGCGTAGCCGGAACCGGGCCCCAGCCGCAAAGCGGCGACGGCACCACCGTGAAGCAGGTCGGCCGCACCCTGGGGCCCTCGCAGCGCTTCACCATGGACTGGAGCAACATCGACAGTTCGACAGAGAACATCGTGATGGGCGAGAGCGGCAACCCGCTCAGCCCGTACTTCCGCGACCAGTGGAACGACTGGTACAACGGAACCACGTTTGCGCTGCCCTTCACCCCGGCCGCGGTCGCGGCCCAAACCCGCCACACGTTGCGCCTGCTGCCTTGAAAGAACAGGGACCAGGAGAACAAGGGGGACAATGGGAACAAGAGCGGTTTCGCGAGCGAAGTGTGGCGCAATTTGCGCGGCACGCTGGAACAGTCGCGAACGAACGGTTTCAGCTTCGCCTCGCTGAAAGCCATGCTCCCGCGGTCAAAAACGCTGTAATCACGATTGAAAATACGATAGGGACGATAAAGAGGAATCTCCAGCTCAAAACCGTGATGGCAGCAAAGCAAAGAGCGAAAGCCCACACAGTGAGGCGCATGGCTGCCAGGGTTTCTGCCGGGAGGCCGCCTAACTGCCACGCTAATACCGCCGCGAATAGATAGAGCACGCCGACCGAAAATCCAGCCGCAAGAAAGAAGTCCCAATAGGTCCGGCTGAAACCCTGTACGTCAAAGTGAATTGACCGCATGGAGCCAAGAAGGGCGTCAACTCCCCACGTGGGATCGGACTCGCGAAAACCAAGTGTATGCCCAACAGCAAAAAGCAGCAGAAGAACCGCTGCGATTCGATAAAGCAGAGAAGCCTTCATGTCTTCCCTCCAAATGAGATGGGAGCGTACAACAGTGCCCGGCGGATGGCCCGTTCCCAACTATGCCACAAATTCGGGGTGGGAGAGCACGAGCCCAGCCTCCATTGCCTTGTATCACGCTATGACTTCATGCACGCCGCAAGCCGCAAAATAGGCTGTGGACTTTAGCCCCCGAGAGGCAACCTCCGCGATTCGGCGACAATGAATAAAAGAAGCTCCAATCGAACGTTGGAGTTTGGAGTGCGGGGATGATCGACAGAAACCGAGCAGAGCTCTCACGGCAGCGCCTCGCCGGGCCTGTCATGATCCTCCTCGTCGCATTCGTCGCCATCGTCCCGCAACTCATCCGCGGCAACTCCTGCGGCCACGACTTCGACGTCCATCTCGTCTCCTGGCTCGACTGCGTGAATGCGTGGCGTCACGGCATTCCTTATCCGCACTGGGCGCCCAGCCCCAATTACGGCGCCGGTGAGCCGCGCTTCGTCTTCTATCCGCCGCTCACCTGGATGCTGGGCGCGGTCCTCGGTCTTGTCTTACCCTGGCATCTCGCGCCCATCGCGCTCACGTTTCTCACCCTGGCCGCAACCGGCCTGGCCACGCGCGCCCTCGCTCTTGAAGCCCTTGACGATCTCCCCGCTACGCTTGCCGGATGCGCCTCGCTCTTCTCCTTATTCACGCTCTTCACCGCCTACGAGCGCTCCGCGTTTCCTGAGTTTGCCGGCGGATTCTGGCTTCCGCTCATCATTCTGTTTGTCCTGCGCGACCGCAGCCCATCTCCGTGCCCCATCCTTTCGCGCTTTCTGCGAAAGGGTGGGAACGCTCAAGCTCAATTCAGCGCTGGAGCAACGACAGCGATAGACCGCGCCTTCAACGGTTCCACCGCGCCTCTAGCCCTCGCACTTGCCGGCGCGTGGCTCTCGAACCTTCCCCTGGGCGTGATGGCCGGTTATCTCATGGCCGGCGTCGCGCTGCTCTGGGCTTTGGCGAACAAATCTTGGGCCCCGCTGCTTCGCGCCGCGCTCGCGGCAATCCTGGGTCTCGGCCTCGCCGCCATCTACTGGCTCCCCGCGGCATTCGAGCGCTATTGGGTCGACATCAAACAAGCCACCGAGGATCCCGGCTACAACTTCGAGAACAACTGGCTCTTTGCGCAAAGTGGCAACCCGCTGCTCGCACTGCACGACGAGATTCTGCGTCAGGTTTCGTGGATTGCCGTCTCCATGATCGCCGTGGCAGTCGCCGGCATCGTGATCAGTTGGCGTCGCGGGACTTTACCCGCTCCTAAAACCGCCGTCTCCCGTCTCTGGTGGGTTCCGCTGGCCGCAATTCCGCTGGTGGTCTTCTTCTTCTTATTCCCCAACTCGCGGCCGCTTTGGCTTCTGTTGCCGGAGATGC
>Ga0181520_10011168_pt1 | contig 11856 bp, 13 predicted proteins | sample PEATcosm2014_Bin_29_FD_132451 | JGI IMG/M metagenome (GOLD analysis project Ga0181520, IMG submission 132451) | Peatland microbial communities from MTU Mesocosm Facility, Houghton, MI, USA - PEATcosm2014_Bin02_30_metaG | ecosystem: Environmental > Terrestrial > Soil > Wetlands > Peat | place...
AGGATCCGTAACAGCGGGCAGTTCGTACACGTTTAACGCATCTACCCCGACCACCATCCAGCCAAATGGATCGGTTACCGTCGATGTATATGCGTCACTCTCGAACTCAGCTGCAACCACAACAAACACGATCTTGGCGAATCTCTCTAGCGTGAACGCGACAGCCGGCAACAATGCCGCCGCCGCTTCAGCTACCGGAGAGTTCGTAACAGTTACTCAGGGCTCGCTATTGTCCAGCGTATCCGTCGATCCTAACACTCCAGTGGCAGGACCTATGGGCATGGGCACATCAGCCAACACCTTGGGCATCTACCGCTTGAATGCTCCCGCTACCGGCCCAGTCACCGTTACACAAATTACGGTATTGGACGCAACTGGCAGTGGCAATAACACCACGACCACGGTACCAGGCGCCTTCAACAACTTCTCGATCGTAAGCAATGGAGCAACTTTGGCTACACAGCCTTCGTTGATATCCACCGGCGCGGCTTCCGGAACCGCAACATTCGTGTTCGGCACTCCGATCGTCGTCCCACAGAGCGGCTATGCGCAGATTGAATTGGTCGGCAATTCTACGACCTACAACGGCGCGCCAGCCGGTTCTGAGGCTAGCACCCACTCGTTCCAGATCATCGGATACGATGCAAGTCTGACCACGGGTGTGTCTGCTACATCCACTGAATCCACTACGGGCCCGAACGGCAAGACTATAACCTTGTTCCGCTCGCTCTTGGCCGGAATTACCGCAGTACAGCCACCGGCAATCACGTCGGCAGCTGGAGTTGGTAACATCGATGGAGAGTTCGGCTTCGGAGCCGGAGCAGGTGGAGACATCTACCTCCAGGCTATTGACGTTGGTCAAACCCTGGGTGCGGTAGCTACGTCCGGAACCAAGATGACCTTCCAGCTTGTCGATGTCGCAAATCCTGGCGTTGATCTAGTCACCACAAGTGGCACGACCACCGTCACGATAAGTGGCTCAACCACAAGCACGGTCTTCCTTGGCGGCGTAACCGCAGCTACGACCACCGCAGCTGCTGGTTGGGACATCCCAGCTAATTCGGTACATGACTTGGCATTCAAGCTTGTATCATCCAGCAATACTGGTGCTCCAACAAACAGCAACGGGACATACCAGTTGTCAATTACCGGATTGTACTGGGGTGATGGCAGTGCCAGCACCACCGGCAGCAATCTGAACACATTGCCAGCAGGTCTCACCTATCCAATCGCTGGACCGGTGTTAAGCGGATTGTCTGACTAACCTTAGACATCTGCCGAACCGTTATCTCCTAGCGTATAAGGAGAACACAAACCGCCCGAAAGGGCGGTTTGTGGTATCTATACCCATATAAAATTGTTAAACAGATATGGGCATTATATAATCGTCTTATGCCTGAAAATAAAGATTCTAATTTGGGAAATAAGCCTAACGTCGAAGTGGATGTAATTGTAGAAGAGCCGAATGTGGCCAAGACAGACAGCGCTGCGGGAACAAATAGGTTCCTTGCGATAAGCATACTCGTGGCGGCCGTATTGATATCGGGGACCATGCTGTATGTGTTCGGGCCGGGTAGGTTTGGCGGCACGGCGGTTCAGCCTTCGGGAGTCGCAACCACGACCGCTGCCGTAACAATGCCCAATTTCGTCACCAGCCTGCCTTATCCCCAGACCACCGTGGGTAACGAGGTCGTCTTGGGCAATCCAAAGGCTCCGGTCCAATTGGTGGAATACGGAGACTATCAATGCAGCTTCTGCGAGGCATATTTCAATCAGACCGAACCACTGATAAGGCAGCAATACGTGGCCTCTGGCCAGGTGAGCGAGGTGTTCAAAAACCTCGTGGTCATAGACAATTTCGTGCAGGGCGGGCATGAGTCGGAGGATTCCGCTATGGCTGCAAGCTGCGCCATGGATCAGAACAAGTTCTGGGAGTATCACGATGCCTTATATGCGTTCAAAGGGGTTAATCCAGGCGAAAATTCAGGCGATTTGACCCGAGACGTGTTCATACAGATAGCGACCAAATTAGGCATGAATGTGAGTCAGTTCACCAGCTGTTTCGACTCCAAGAAGTACAGCAGCCTCATAGCGAGTGACATAAAACAGGCCTCTTCCATCTTCCCGCAGGCGGCCACGCCCAGTTTCACTGTAAACGGCCAGGTGTTGCAGGGGGCGGAGCCATTCAGCGCTTTCCAGACGGTAATAAACGCCGCCTTAAAGAAGGCCGGCAAATAGACGCACTTAATTATTAATGAAGCGGATAGGGTGGGTAATATTGGTTATCGGGCTTTGGACGCTGGTCTCCCCGTGGCTGGCGCCCTTTTTGGGGATAAGCACCCTTTGGAGCAGTGTTTTCTCCGGTGCGGTGGTCATGATCTGCGGGTTGTGGTGGCTATTCGGCGACAAACCGCCGGCGGAAACTAAGTTATAAGCAATTCCTTATATATCCCCTTGACTTGCCCCACCCCAGAGGGCTATTTTTATATCAATGGCAATAAAAATATATTCAACGCCAACCTGCGTATACTGCAAGATGGCCAAAGACTTTTTCACTAAATATAACCTGCCCTACATCGACGTAGATGTGACCAAAGACGAAAAATTGGTGGAGGAGATGGTCAAAAAATCCCATCAGTTGGGCGTACCCGTCATAGACATCGACGGGGAGATCTTCGTGGGCTTCAATCGCGGCGTTATAGCCAAGAAATTGGGGGTGAGCTAGCCCCAGCACAACGAATCATGGGCGCTCCTTTGCGGAGCGCTTGCAGGTCTGGGATATAATATAAGGCAATGAACTACGAACTTATAATCATCGGCGGCGGGCCGGCCGGAGTCTCCGCCGGGATATACGCCGAGCGCAAAAAGATCAAGACATTGCTCATAGCCGAGTCCTTCGGCGGGCAATCAATCGTGTCAGCCGAGATTCAAAACTGGATAGGGACCAAATCAATATCGGGCTTGGACTTAGCGAAGGCTTTGGAAGAGCATCTTAAAGCCCATCAGGACATAGACATACTTGAGGGAGAGAGAGCGATCGGGGTCGTTAAGACGGAAGGCGGTTTCCAGGTTAAGACTTCCGGCGGAAAGACGTTTGACGCAAAAACAGTTCTGGTAGTGAGCGGAAGCCGCAGGCGGCGCCTCGGTGTGCCGGGCGAGGATAAATTCGACGGGCACGGGGTCTCTTATTGTTCGATCTGCGATGCGCCCATTTTCAAAAATAAGGATGTGGCGGTGATCGGTGGAGGCAACTCCGCATTGGAAGCGGTAGTGGATCTTTTGCCTTATGCCAAAAGCATAACCCTTATTCATCACAGCGCTGCGTTGAAGGGCGACAAGGTGACTCAGGATAGGATTGCAAGGGAGTCGAAGGTCAAAATGTATTTCAATGCCGAGACCAAGGAAATCGTCGGTGACGAGTATGTAACAGGCATAAAATACCAGGACACAGCTGCGAATGAGGCGGGGGAGCTCGCGGTGGACGGAATTTTCGTGGAGATAGGCATAGTGCCCAATTCCGAGCTGGTCAAAGACGTCGTCCAGTTGAATCCCGCTGGCGAGATCGTAGTGGACAAGGGGACCCAACGCGCTTCGCTGGAGGGCGTATGGGCTGCGGGAGACGTATGCGACGTGCTGTACAAGCAGAACAACGTGTCCGCCGGCGATGCGATAAAGGCGGTGTTGAACATCTACGCCTATCTCAATAAGTCCAAATAATCGGATGATCGTCATACTCCATAACATAAGGAGCTTGTACAATGTAGGCTCCATATTTCGCACGGCCGATGCCGCCGGCGTGGGGAAAATATACCTTTGCGGGATAACTCCGGGACCGCTGGATAAGTTCGGCCGAATCCGTCCGCAATTAGCCAAGGTCTCGCTGGGCGCGGAAAAGTCCGTGCCGTGGGAGAAAGCCGCCAACACCGCAAGACTGATCGATCGCCTTAAAAATGACAAATGGAAGATAATCGCGATCGAGCAGGATAAAAAATCGACGCCCTACTTTAAAATCAGAGCCAAAAATTTAGGAGCCAAGACGGCGCTCGTCCTGGGGAATGAAGTTAACGGTCTGCCGCAATCCATATTGCGTCGAGCGGATAAGATATTGGAGATACCGATGAAGGGACGAAAGGAATCACTGAATGTTTCGGTGACGTTCGGCGTAGCGATATTCCAACTCATGTACAATTAATTCCATGGATACTAACAAAAAATTAGCCATAATAACTATTTTTTCGATCATAGTCCTTGTTTTGGCCGGATTGATGGTGCGTCATTTTGTAGACGAGCATCAAACGAATATCAAATCTTCGTTGCCGACCACAACGGCGACGATAGGCGGCCAGCAATTCGAGCTCGAGGTGGCGACGACCCAAGCCGAACAGAACCAGGGCCTATCAGGAAGACCCAGTCTGGGCAAGAATGACGGCATGCTGTTTGTGTTCGATGCTCCCGGCATCCAGTACTTTTGGATGATAAATATGGAGTTTCCGATAGACCTAATCTGGATAAACGGAGATAAGATAGTCGGTTTCGAACAAAACATGCCCACCCCTGCGACCCTAAACTCAACCAGTACCGGCGACCTGCCGATCTACACCTCACCTGGCCTAGTGGACAAGGTAATAGAGATAAACTCGGGCGAGGTGGCCAGTCTGGGTCTGAAGATTGGGGACACCGTACAGATGAATCTTGGAAGCTACTAGGAGTCAGCATATAATGTAATCAAATGGCACGGATAGCGATAAATGGTTTCGGTAGGATAGGTCGTTTGTTCTTCAGACAGGCCTTTGAGATCCCGGGCGTCGATGTGGTCGCTATAAATGATTTAGGAGACGTCGAGAATCTTGGCTACCTGCTTAAGTATGACACCGTCTATAGGCGATATGACAAAGAGGTCAAAGCGGATTCACAGAACTCCAAGTTGATAGTGGACGGCAAAGAAATAGCTTTCCTGCAGATCAAGGATCCGGCGCAATTGCCATGGAAGGACCTTGGCATAGACATAGTGGTGGAATCTACCGGATTATTCGACGGCTATGACAAATCAAAGGTTCATCTCCAGGCGGGAGCCAAACGAGTCGTGATAACGGCACCAGCCAAGGATGATGACGGGCCAGATGGCCAGACTGTGCTTATGGGGGTAAACGAGGACAAGATGAAATCCTGTTCAATAACCTCGAACGGATCGTGCACGACCAATTCTGCCTCGCCGGTCATACAGATACTGTCTGATAATCCGGGGATTATCAAAGCCACTCTCTCAACGGTGCACGCATATACCGCAACCCAGAGCATTGTCGACGGGCCGATCCGCGGCGGACACGATTTCAGAAAGGGCCGCGCGGCTGCCCAGAACACAGTTCCGGAGACGACTGGAGCGGCGATATCCGTGGCTAGGGCCATACCAGAGCTTAAGGATAAATTCGACGGAGTATCGTTTCGCGTGCCGAATATCACTGGCTCCATATCCGATATCACTTTTCTTGCAAAGCGAAAGACGAGCGTCGAAGAGGTCAACCAGATATTGACCGATGCCGCAGCATCGCCCAGATGGCAGGGGATAATGAAGGTCACCAGGGATCCATTGGTTTCCTCCGACATAATCGGCGAACCTTATGGCGCAATCGTTCCTTTAGACCTAACGAAAGTGATCGACGGCGATTTGGTAAAGGTGCTTTCCTGGTATGACAACGAAGCTGGTTATGTCAGCACCTTAATAAAGCACGTTCAGGCGCTCTCAAAATTAATATAATAATTTATTGGAATGGACTCTTCTAAAGAACTTCTTCCAGTCGGTCGGCTCATCGGCGGCAGCTGGAAGAGGTATGTCAGTCGGTTCAATGATTTGGTGTGGATACCAATAATCCCGTCGCTGGTACTCGCAATCGGCGATTACCTTAATATTTTCAACAACGTGTTCCTGAAGGGGATAGGCGATTTTATGACCTTCGACGGCGTCCTTCTTTCGCTTTTATCGACGCTGGCGCTGATCTATGCCGTGCACAACAGCAAGCAATTCAATGAAAGCTACCGCTATGCAGAGAGCATCTTCTTCAGGTATCTGTGGGTGGTCATATTGGGCATGGTGATAATGATCGGAGGACTTTTTCTATTGGTCGTTCCAGCCTTAATTTTCACAGTATGGTTCACTCTGGCGGCATACGTCTTCGTGGTTGAGGGCGACCGTGGATTAGGGGCCATGCTTAAGTCAAAGGAATACATCCGCGGATATTTCTGGCAGCTGGCTTGGAGATTCGTTGTATTGATTTTAGTAGGACTTATCGTATCCATTGTGGCCGGCGTTCTAGGCTCTGCCGGAGGCCAGTCTGGGGCGATAGCCTCAAGTTTCATATTCGAGATATTGCTGGCGCCATACCTTGTGATATACGAACTTGGGATCTACGACAATCTCAGACAGTTGCGCCCGGAAATAGTCGGCACCAGAATATTGAACGGCAGGATTGGATTCACTTTCATTGCGATATGGGGAGTCGTCGCGCCGATATTGCTCGGAACGGTATCGATTTTGACCTATGGGGCGGCCGCCCTGGTACAGGCCATAATGAAGTAGTTTAAATGATCATATACATAGGCGCGGACCACCGCGGATTCGAATTAAAGAAAATCATAATCGAATATGTTAAGAACCTCGGCTACTCGGTCTCCGACCTTGGAAATTCAAAATATGAGGAGGATGACGATTACCCGGATTTCGCGGCGGCTGTCGCTGCGAAGGTCAGCGCCGATCCGACCGGCAGCGAGGGGATAGTGATCTGCGGTTCCGGCGTGGGCGTGGACGTGGTGGCTAATAAGTTTAGGGCGGTAAGGTCTGCTTTGTCGTTTTCTCCCGATCAGGCCGGCGCTTCGAAGGCGGACGACGCGACTAACGTTCTTGCTCTGCCCGCGGACTTTCTTGAATTGGACGTGGCTAAAAGGATAGTAAGCGTCTGGTTGCAGACTCCGATATCGACGGATGCCAGATACAAGCGTCGCCTGGATAAAATAAGAGAGTTGGAACAAAACATAAAGAATCAGTGATGCTAGTGCTGCCAGTCATAAATTGCCGCGACGCCGAGACCGCCAATGCCAATATAAAAAAGGCCGCGGATTTTTCCAATTGGGTGCACATAGATATAAGCGACGGTCAATTCGCGCCAGGAAAAACATGGGGCGACCCTTCCGTGCTCAGTGGTCTAAAGCAACAATTTCCAAGAATGCATTTTGAGATACATCTGATGGTCCAAGAGCCGGAGGAAGCAGCTAGGTCGTGGATGGGCGCCGGAGCGGATAGGGTAATAATCCCATTGGAGACGATGAAAGATCCGGGGTCGGTGCTGAACGAATCCCGCAAATACGGGACGGAAATAATGCTGTCCATTTCCCCGTCGACGCCGGCAGAAAACCTGATACCGTATCTGTCTTCTTTCACGGCATTTCAAGTCCTGGCCGTGAGTCCGGGGCCAGCCGGCCAGAAGTTTCAGTCTGGGGCGATAGACAAGGTTAGGTTCATCGAAAAGAGCCGCCCAACGGCAGTAATCGAGGTTGATGGCGGCATAGATCTGGATGTGTGTAGGTCGCTCGGCGCGGCTGGGGCCACGGCCGTTGCTTCGGCAACATACATCTTCAGCGGCCCTGACCCGAAACGGGCGTACAAGGAACTTACAAGCTGCTAGTCGTGCCCTTAAATACTCAGGAGCGCCACAAACTCCTGTGGTATAATTTGACTGCATGGCACTAAGTACGGATAAATTGCATCTTCTCCAAGATACGGCGGTCAAGATTAGGGAAACCGTAATCGAAACTTTAGTAGAGGCTGGTTCCGGGCATACGGCCGGGCCTTTGGGTATGGCCGATATTTTCACAGCCTTTTATTTTCATATCCTGAATCACGACCCCAAGAGGCCGGATTGGCCGGAACGCGATAGGTTGGTCCTGTCGAACGGGCATATCTGTCCGGTCCGCTATGTGGCTATGGCCTATGCTGGCTATTTCCCAATGGAGGAGTTAAAAACTCTCCGCAAAATAAACTCGCGATTACAGGGACACCCTCACCGTCAGGCTCTTCCCGGAGTCGAGACCACCTCTGGCCCGCTGGGTTCGGGGATCAGCCAGGCAATTGGCATGGCTCTTGCGTCGAAGTTGGACGGGAACAAGCATCGCATATACTGTCTGACCTCGGACGGAGAGCATGAAGAAGGGAATACCTGGGAAGCGCTGATGTTTGCGGGTAAGCACAAGCTTAACAACCTTATCGTAGTAATAGACCGCAATAACATACAGATAGACGGATTTACCGAAGACGTCATGCCTCTGGAGCCGCTTAAGGAGAAATACGAGTCTTTCGGCTGGCATGTTCTTGAAATAGACGGCCATAATTTCGAGGAGATAATCAGTGCAGTAGACGAAGCAAAGATCATATATGAGAAGCCGACGGTCATAATCGCCCACACTATTCCCGGCAAAGGAGTAAGTTTCATGGAGGGGGATTACACCTGGCACGGCAAGCCCCCGACCAAAGAGGAAGGAGAAAGGGCCCTAGTAGAACTGAGGGCCGCCCAAGCTAAGATAGAATCGGAGAAGCAATAAAATATAAAATGAAAGTAGTGAATTTCGTTATCGGTCTTGGTACGGCAATCATCCTCGTGGCATTGATCACGCTTGGCATCCAGGCGTTCTATCCTATGCCGCAGCCGCCGACGTTCCCCAACACGCCCGTCGCTCCGATTCAGCAATGCGCTAATAGCGATATGCAATGCATAGCCCAGGAAAATGCTGCCGCAGCGGCGCAAGCGGCAGCCAACAACCAATTCAATCAGGAACAGCAAACTTATTCTAACCAGATACAGATTTACAACAGGAATATATTCATAATAGCCAACATAGTCGGAGTGATCGTTTTCGCCATCGGCTTCTGGCTGCTGTTCGCAACTTCAATCGCCGCGCAGAGCGTTCCGATTGGAATAATGATCGCAGGCCTGTGCAGTATTATCTACGGCTATAGCCGTGGTTGGGGGAGTGTTAACGATCAGTTGAAATTTTTCATCGGTTTGGTGATCGCCGCCCTTGTGATCGGCGGGAGCATATGGCTTGTACAGCGGTATGCCAAGAAACGGGGGAGCGTCCAATAATAAAAAAAAGAATGATAAGGCCAGAAGAGAAATTAAATCCTAAACTGTTCGACACCGACGTCGAAATGAAACCGACCCGGGACGGTTACGGCCAGGGCATAGTTATAGCTGGAGAAAAAGATCCAAATATAGTCGTGCTGTGCGCCGACCTGACCGAGTCTACCCGGGCGGATGCCTTCGCCAAGAAATTCCCAGAACGCTTTTTCGAAGTGGGGGTTGCCGAACAAAACCTGGCGACGATCGCCGCAGGCCTGGGTGTCTCGGGGAAAATCGCCTTTATCTCTTCCTACGCCGCGTTCTCGCCCGGACGGAATTGGGAACAGATCCGCACGACCATAGCTTATAATGGTTCCAATGTTAAAATTGCCGGACACCATGCCGGGATATCAGTCGGCCCAGACGGGGCGACCCATCAGGCAGTCGAGGATATTGCGACCATGCGTGTAATGGCCAATATGACGGTCCTAGTACCCTGTGACGCGATCGAGGCCAAGAAGGCTACATTGGCTGCTGCTCATATGGCGGGTCCGGTCTATATACGCTTCGGCAGGGAGAAGTCGCCGATAATAACTACCGAAGAGTCCCCCTATTCCCCGGGTAAGGCAGAGGTATTCTGGGATTCGGAAAATCCCAAGGTGGCAATAATAGCCTGCGGCCAGTTGGTCTATCAGTCATTGGTGGCCGCGAAAGAATTGGAGGCGGAGGGAATCAACGTCATCGTTGTAAACAATCAAAGCATCAAGCCAATTGATAGCGTGGGCATAGTAGGAGCGGTCAAGCGGTGCGGCGCAGTTGTAACCGTCGAAGAGCACCAAGTTATGGGGGGAATGGGCAGCGCCGTAGCAGAACTTCTAGCTAAGGAACTTCCGGTGCCGATTGAATTCGTTGGGATGCAGGATGTGTATGGCGAGTCGGGCAAGCCCAATGAGCTCATTGAAAAGTACGGCATGGGCGTCAAAGATGTAAAAGCAGCGGTAAAAAAAGCTATAAACAGAATCAATGGCTAAGAAAAATAAATATGACGTCGTGTGTATCGGCGACGTGGTGATGGATGCCTTTATCACACTTGAGGACAAGGAAGCACGCATAGAATGGGACAAGGCGCATGAACACCCGCGGATTTCGATGTCATTCGCGGATAAGATCCCGTATAAATCTCTCACGGTGGCGCCGGCGGTGGGAAATGCGTCCAATGTCGCCGTAGGCGCAAGCCGCCTAGGCCTTAAGACAGCGATAATAACTGCGGTAGGCGGAGACCACTATGGCACCGAAATACAAAATCGCTATCACAAAGAAGGCGTAAGTTGCGAATATGTGAGGGTCAATAAAGACAAACCTACAAACTATCACTTTGTTCTGAATTATAAAGCGGAACGGACCATCCTCATCAAGCACGAGAAATTTGAGTATTACGATCCTCGGAAGATAGATTCAAACACCGGTTGGATATATTTTTCCTCCATCGCAGAGCATACCCTGCCGTTCCATAAGAAGGTCGCGGAATATCTGAAGAAGCATCCGGAGATCAAGATGGGATTCAATCCAGGCACGTTCCAACTGCGCTTCGGCGCGGATAAGCTGCGCGAAATATATAAACACACTTATGTTCTTTTCGTTAACCGCGAGGAGGCGCAGTTCATTCTGCACAGCAAAAATGAGGATATCATGCCCCTCTTTGCGGGGTTGCACAAACTTGGACCGAAGGTCGTAGTAATTACTGATGGCCCTGGGGGCGCGTACGCGTCCGACGGAGCCGATAAGTATTTCATGCCGTCCTATCCCGATCCAAGACCACCAATCTCGCGCACCGGAGCGGGAGACGCCTTTTCAACGGGATTCTTCTGCGGACTGGTGTACGGCCTATCTATTAAGGATGCATTGCGCTGGGCCCCAATAGAATCAATGCATGTTGTCCAATATTTCGGTGCACAGACGGGATTGCTGTCGAAGCCCGAGCTACTCTCGCTCCTCAAAAAAGCGCCAAAAGATTATTTGCCGAAAAAAATATGAAAACTCTCCACGAGGCATTAATCGACGCGGATAGCCGCAAAGTTGCAATCGGTCATTTCAATATATCTGACCTGGGGGCATTCAATGGAATAACTTCTGCAGCCGTAGAATTGAAGCTGCCGGTACTAATAGGCGTCTCCGAGGGCGAAAGGGAATTTATCGGAGTGAAGACGGTGGCCGCACTTATCAAATCATACAGGGAACAATACGATTTCCCGATTTATCTCAATGCCGATCACACCCATTCTCTGGATAAGGTTAAAGAAGCCGCCGAGGCTGGCTTCGATGAGATACTATTCGATGGTTCGGCATTGGGCTTCGAGGAGAATATATCCCAAACCAGGGAGGCTGTACGTATAATCAGATCCATAAATCCAGGTATAGTTATTGAAGGCGAGATAGGCTATATAGGTTCATCTTCCGAGATTATACAAAGCCGCCCCGAGAACTCGCTAAAGCTATCTACTCCGGAAGAGGCGGTTCGTTTTGTGAAAGAAACCGGCGTCGACGTTCTAGCGCCCGCCGTCGGAAACATGCATGGCCTCTTGGAGGCGATGGTGAAGGGTGACATGCATAAGCGGCTCGACATAAATCTCATCGGTGAGATAAAGAAGGCCTGCGGAATATTCATGACCTTGCATGGCGGCTCAGGAACGGCTGACGAAGATTTCATTGCGGCAGTGAGTGCAGGCATGAATATAATCCATGTCTCGAC
>Ga0181520_10011169_pt1 | contig 11856 bp, 7 predicted proteins | sample PEATcosm2014_Bin_29_FD_132451 | JGI IMG/M metagenome (GOLD analysis project Ga0181520, IMG submission 132451) | Peatland microbial communities from MTU Mesocosm Facility, Houghton, MI, USA - PEATcosm2014_Bin02_30_metaG | ecosystem: Environmental > Terrestrial > Soil > Wetlands > Peat | place...
CGGAGGACGTATCCTCTGGCTCCGGGTTCGTCTCTTCCGCTGGTTCGGCTTCAGGGACCGGCAGCGCGACGGGCTCGGATGCGGCTGGCGCCATGCCGGGCTCATCGACCCACAGGCAGGCAATCCACCACACCAGGGCCAGGATGAACACAACTTTGTTGGCGTTGACCAGCTTGCCACCCAGGCCAATGAGGCGCTCGTACTCCTCCTGGGAGTGCGGATGGGCGGTCATGGCGATTACTTGCCAGACGCCCTCGACCAGCAACCAGGAAGCGGCGACCGTGGAGAGTCCAATGACGATCCTCTGCGTGTGACTGTGCCAACCGGCCTTGAAGCGGCGGCCAAAGAGCACCACCAGCAGGCCCAGTTGCACGGTAAGCAGGTCGATGAGCAGGTCGCCTTTTTGCGCCGCCAATTGCATGAGCTTGAGCACCGCAAAGGGCGAGTCGAAGGCCAGGTCTTTGCGCGCAGGCCAGGGGCCCCACACCGCCAGTACGCCGCCTGCCACGGCAAGCAGAACAAAGACGCCAATTGCCCAGGTGCGCGGCTGGGCGCCGGCAAAGGCACGGCGTGCAACTTCCAGCACCACCAGCAGGCCTACTACCGCGGCTACAAAGGCCATGCTTATAAAGATGATGCGCAAAACGGGAATGGCCATCCGACCGGCCAGAAGCACCTCAGTGAGCAGCCGCAAGGCAAACAGAGCAACACCGGCGGTAAACCACGGATAACGCCCCACACGATCCCGCCCCAGCAAGACCACGAGCAGAACCAGTTGCGCCGCAAAGGTCAACGCCCATAGAATCTGGCCGACCGTAAAAGGAAAAGCAAAATGCATGAGTAACCTGTCCGGGCCGTGGAATGCTGCGCGGCCTCAACCAGTTTAAATGGCGCTGGCGGGAGTGGGGATCATTCGCAGACGCAGTCCGCCGAGTCGACTCGGCCGTGCAGGTCGTTGTTCGCCGCCATTCATGCGTCGAGCCTGCCTTGAACCAAGAAAGTTACGACTCTCGCGCGTGTTCGGATGGCGGCGGTGCGGAGGATCTTGCAAGGGGCGCACCCGGAGACCGCAGGCTTGGGCTCGGATGTATTACAGTTCCGGATCTGGTATTCGGGGCCGGAACGCTTGCCGCGCTCTGGGCAAGTCCCTTTAGCCTCAAATGGATTACGACCGCAACCGAGGATTTTGGTCCAAGAAACTGCGCAACCGCAACATTAGGACGAAGAGGCCAGGCAGAGTTAGTGCGTTACGACCGTCACCTTTCGTGCTTGAGGTAAGTTACTCCGGTATATCCAGTCGGTATGTTGGTTGAGATATTTTCTATCTTCGAATCTCCGTATAATCAGACTTGCTAACAGCCCGAGAAAATGGCTGTTCCCATTGAAGAGAGGCTGATTTCGTCAATGGGCCAGTGCCGAGAGGACAGTATGGAATACCGGTTGACATTTAGCGAAGAGCACCCTGTTTTGGTAATAACCGCACTTTCTGTGGTATTCCTTTTCGGAGCAGTTACTATTACTTTGGCCAGCGTGGGCTGGTTCTAGTAAGTGCGTAAATAGATGTAAGTTACACCTCTCGGGCGTTGTTAAAGCGCCTGAGGTTGGTTACATATGCCGTCAATCGGCGTAGGCCGCACATTCCGGCAGAAGCATATCTTGATCTTTTCAACCTCGCACCGGGTCAACTCCTCACCAAGACCGAACGACGTGACCAACCACCTCCATTTCCTAACCCGGAGCGCAGCGCTTCGCCTTTCTGACGTGGTGCGAAACGTGGGAGGTGGTGTGGGGACGCTGGAGGGAACGCTCGGCACCGTAGGGTGCCCTTCGCTTGGCATTTTATGCGCCCTTTGGAATCCGTATTTGAGGACGGCGACGGATCGCTCGGGTGGGCACACAGCCCTGCACAGGCACAAATGCAGCGCAAAACTGGAAGGGCAAAAGATAGAAAAACTGCTGTATCTAAAGAAATTGTATGGTGCGCCCGGAGAGATTCGAACTCCCGACCTAACGCTCCGGAGGCGTTCGCTCTATCCAGCTGAGCTACGGGCGCGCATATCCAGCATACCGCACTTTATGAACCGGGGGCGCGATCAGGTGGCCGGTCCGGCCTCCCGTTGCGCCCTCAGCTCTTCCATGACCGATTGAATCAGTTGTTTGGCACCTTCCATGCCGCCCAGAACGGCTTGCAAGTCGAGGGCGGGCTGGTTGGGGTTGCGGCTGGACACGCAGTAGACGCCGTGCTGCCCGACCAGGATCAAAGCATCGGTGAGCAGGTCGAGCGCTACTGCCAGCCTGCCCCGCTCCTTGCCCATCATGAACTCGTGCCGTTCCAGTTCCGCTTTCTGCTCGTCGAATACGCTCATGCAGTCAGCCTACCTGAAACGGCCCGTAGCTCACACTTGCAAATTCTTCATGTACTCGGCATCCTGATGCACAGCTTCAATGGGTTCGATGCCGACGAACTCTTCCTGCTCGATGTAGTAGTGCTTGAGCCCCTTGGCCGCGCGTACGCAAGCGCGGATGTCCAGCTTTCCATGGCCCATCACTGGCGAGTGAATGACTCCATCGTCGCCCTTCACCATGTCCTTGATGTGCAAGAGCGGGAAGCGCTCCGGCGCCTTGCTCAGGTAGCTCACCGGATCGACGCCGGCCGCGTAGACCCAGCCGCAGTCCATCTCGAAGACCACCAGCTTGGGATCGCAGAGCTTCATCATCTCGTCGTAGTAGATGACTCCGTCTTCCTTTTCGAACTCGGCGCGATGGTTGTGGTAGCCGAAGGTCATGCCTGCCTTCTTCACCATTTCGCCGATGCGGTTGAGCTCGCCGCAAGCCCAGCGGTAGTCGTCGAGCTTCAGCTCGCCTCTTGCCGCCTCATCGCGGTGCCGCAACCCAGGGCAAACAATGTATTCCAGACCCAGCGTGTGACCGTATTCGATCAGCTCTTCTTCGTGTCCCAGCAGGGCGCCCAGCGGATGATGTGTGCTGGTGATGCGCAGTCCGGCGTTTTCAATCGACTTGCGGAAATCAACCGCGGTTCGTTTGTAGTAGCCGGCTGCCTCAACTTCCTGAATCCCCGCGGTCTTCAACTTGGCCAGCGTGCCGTCCAGATCCTTTTCGAGCAGCTCGCGGACGCTATAGAGTTGCAGGCCGATGGGGAACTTGAGCGTCTTGGCCGACAACCGGCCCACGCCCACACAGGCAGCGGCAGCCGCCGCGCCCGTGGTTTTCATGAATGTCCTTCGTGATACACAGCTCATTCTTATTCTCCCGAGGCGGGCCGTTGAACAGCCCCCTCCGTTCATCCCTTGATGGTCTTTGTCGCCGCGTCCCAGGTGGCCACGGAGCGATGGAAGTACGAGTAGTTGGCCATGTGGCAGCCGATGGCGGCGTGGTTGCCGAAGACCTCGTCCTCGACCACGTGCTCGCGGGTCTCGATGGCGTGGAAGAAGTTGGCGAGATGTGCGGCGGTGTCGTCGAATCCTCGCGGCAGTTCGTAGCTTTCCTCAGACTCCAGCTTGGCCGGGGCGGCCGGATGCGCCGCGTGCCATGCGTCGAGATACTGCTTCTTAGCTTCAGCGGTCCAGCCATTCAGCGAGTAGCCTTCGGGTTGGGGTCTGGTGTCCTGCGGAGTAACGGTGAGGTTGTTGCCGAGAATCTGGAGCGTGGCTTCGGAACCGGCGAAGATGATGGGCTCTTCCGAGGCGTTGTTCTGGTTGCAGTGCAGGCTCAGAACGATGCCTGGATAGTCATAGAGCGTGGCCAGCAGGTCGGGGAAATCGCGGCCGTCGTTGAAGTGTGTCAGGCTGCCGGTTGAAAGTGCTCGGGTGGGTGGCGCATTGATGCCGCTGATGCACTGGAAGCCGGAAAGGAGGTGAACGAAAAGGTCGCCACCGAGGCCTTCGCCGTAGTCGGCAAAGCAGCGCCAACGGAAGAAGCGGACCGGGTCAAACGGCCGTGTGGGCGCGTCGCGCAGGAATTCCTTCCAGTCGAGAGTTTCCGGTGTGCAGTCGGGCGCTACCGGATAAACCCAGGCGCCGGAGGGCGAGTTGCGGTTGGTGTAGGCTTCGACAAAGTGAACCTCTCCGAGGCGTCCGGAGGCATAAATCTCAGCAGCTTTCTGGAAGAGAATGTTGCTGACACGCTGGCTGCCGGCCTCAAAGATGCGCTTGCCGGCCTGAACGGCCTCGACGATCGCCACACCATCGGCCACGGTGTGAGAAATGGGCTTTTCGCAGTAAACATCCTTACCCGCAGCCACTGCGTCAAGCACTACGTGCTTGTGCAGGTGGTCGGACGTGGCGACAACGACGGCATCGATGCTCTTGTCGTCGAGGAAACGGCGATAATCGCGCGTGGTGGGAACATCTTTGCCCCACGCCTCTTTGCCCGCCTGCTGGTGCATGTCGTAGAGGTCCGCGATGCCGACACACTCGCCTGTGGGCACCTGCCGTGCCGAGCGCAGCAAGTCACATCCGCGAATTCCGGTTCCTATCGATGCAAAGCGAATCTTGCGACCGCTGCCCGTGGCTTGAGCCGCCAGTGAGGGTGGTTGAAGGAGCGTAGCTTTCACCGCCGCACCTGCCGCCACCGTTGCCGCACTCATCCGCACAAAATCCCGCCTGCTCATTGAAGGTGTTTTCATTTAACCTCTCTCCTGCGCAGCCAATTCTCGCTCCTCGCACCCTTTGGTGTCCACAAACGACAACTGGTTTACTTATCTCCTTTGGATACGTGCAGAACCGTTCTATCTAAAATCACAAGTCGCGACACTGATTATTTGTAAAGCGACCCAACGGCCCTCGTCCTGCGCGGGGATTGACGCATACTTCGAGTTGGTTTCAACTCCAAGTATGCCCGGGGAGAATGGGTGGATCGCGCCGATTTGAAAGGCGGCGCCGGGGTTGCCGGGTTGGGCGCAACGGAACAAAAAGCAGCATCCCCGCGACCGCCAAGCCAACGGGCGCCCAACCATGTGAGAATGGAGGGGTAGACATCATGACCAACGACAACCTTTCCAACGACCTGCCCACCCCCGAAGAAACAACCGAGCCGATCACGGATGCCGCCGCAGAAGCCAGCGCGGAAGCCGTTGCCACTCCCCTTCCTGCCCCGGAGCCAGTTCCGCATGGTGGCGCGCAGCAAGCGCCTGCTTCCGTTCCCGCGCCCTCCGCCGAGGTCGCCGAAGAACCGGCTGAGTCTTTCGCCGACCTGCTTTCGGAGTTTGAGCGCAGCCATTCGCACAAGGCCGAAGCCGGCCAGAGGCAGTTGCAGGGCACCGTTGTTTCGCTCAGTGCCGACCAGGTTTTCCTCGACATTGGCTACAAGACGGAAGGCGTTCTGCCGCGCTCCGCTTTTGCCAACAACGCCGAAGATGTGAAGGTGGGTGATGCGTTCCCGGTGTCGGTAACCGGACGGAACGAGGAGCACTACTACGTGCTCTCGCGCTTCAAGGTGGCTCAGGTTCGCGACTGGTCGGCGTTGGAAGCGGCTTTTGCCGACAAGACCGCTGTAGTGGGCACCGTGACCGAGGTGATCAAGGGCGGTCTTTCGGTGGATATCGGTGTGCGTGCATTTATGCCCGCCAGCCGCAGCGGAGCCAAAGACGCGAGCGAACTGGAAAAGCTGGTCGGAACCGAAATCAATTGCCGCATTACGAAGCTCGACGTGACCGACGAAGATGTGGTCGTCGACCGCCGGGTGGTGCTGGAAGAGCAGGCACGCGGCGCATCGCAGGCACGCTTTGAGGCCATGAAGGATGGCGACGTGCTCCCCGGCACCGTGCGCACCCTCATGCCTTACGGTGCCTTCGTCGATCTGGGCGGTGTGGACGGCCTGCTGCACGTGAGCGACATTGCGCACAGCCGCGTCAGCAAGCCTGAGGATGTGCTGACCGTAGGCCAGGAACTGGAAGTAAAGATTCTCAAGATTGACCCGGAGACCAAGAAGATTTCGCTTGGTCTGAAGCAACTACAGGCCGAGCCCTGGACCACGGCTCCGGATCGGCTAACGACCGGCCAGCGCATTACCGGCACGATCACGCGCCTGGCCGACTTTGGCGCGTTTGTCGAGATTGAACCGGGAGTGGAAGGGCTCATCCACATTTCCGAGATGTCGTATGGCAAGAAGCTTCGCCATCCGAGCGACATGCTGAAGCAGGGTGATCGTGTAGACGCCGTGATTCTAGGCATCAAGCCCGAAGAGCGCCGCATCTCGCTCGGCCTCAAACAGACCCTCTCCGACCCTTGGTCCGAGGTGCAGAAGAAATTCCCGGTGGGCTCGCAGATTCAGGGGCCGGTGACCAAGCTGATGAACTTCGGCGCTTTTGTGGAGATCGAGCCGGGCATTGAAGGCCTGGTGCACATCAGCGAAATCACCACCGAGCGGCGTTTAAGCCACCCGTCGGACATGCTGCGCGCGGGCCAGGTGGTGAAAGCGCAAATTCTTGCTATCGACGAGGAAAAGCGCCAGATCAAGCTCTCGATGAAGCAGCTGATTCCGACTGACATCGACGAGTACATTGGCGAACACAAGGTCGGGGATAAAGTCTCCGGCCGCGTAATCGAGGACTCGCCTTCGCTGACGGTGGTTGAGTTGGGGGATGGCATTCGGGCCAACTGCCGCATCAGCGCCGCCGCCGTGCCAGCAGCCGCTGCCGCATCAGCAGCGCCAGGCAAGGTCGATATGTCGAGCCTTTCCTCAATGCTGAAGGACCGCTGGAAGGGCAACTCCCCTGCCGCATCAGCCAAGCCAGAACCACTGAGCGAAGGCCAGATACGCAGCTTCAAGATTGTGAAGCTAGACGCAGATGCCAAGAAGATCGAGGTGGAGTTAGCCTGACCCTCGCCAATTTTCGAACGTAGCAAAATGCTCGATTGGTAGATGGACTGTCACCTTCTTGCTTCGCCTCCGGCAGCTTGCTCGCGACAGGCGAATAAGAAGAGACTGCGCTTGCTTTTCGCAAAGTCTTGTAGCTACGAACCCAAGTCGGACGCCCAAGAGCGATTCTGTGCCACATGCGAATTCCGGAACCAAGCCATTTCAAATTCCGTTACGTCTAAGAGCGAATAGATTCCGCGCATTGGAGACGACCTGTGGGTAATCTCTGGAATGACGTCAAGCACTCGCTGCATATGTTCATCAAGAGTCCCGGCTTCACAGTCGCCGCGGTTTCTGCCCTAGCCCTCGGCATCGGCACCAACGCCGCCATCTTTACCGTGGTCAACGCAGTGCTGCTCAAGCCGCTCGGCTACCCCAATGCGGATCGTATTGTGCAGTTCTTCACCACTTACCCCGACGGCAAAGGCGACGCGGCGTCCATCACCAAGTTCCACATCTGGCAGCGGCAAACCAGTGCCTTCGAGGAAATTGGCGCTTACGACTTCGCCGGCCCCGGCTTCAACCTTACCGGCGACCGCCCGGAGCATGTGTCCGGTATCCACGTGACCGAGGGCTATTTCCGCCTCTTCGGCGCGCCTGTCCTGCTGGGCCGCACCTTCACACCGCGGGAAGATGCGCCTAATGGCGGCAAAGTGGTGGTCATCAGCTACGGCCTGTGGCAACGCAAGTTCGGCGGCAATCCCAATGTCATCGGCAGCGCGCTCTCGCTGGGGAACGAGGCCTTCACCATCATTGGCGTGCTCGGAAGGGACTTCGTTTCCGATCCCGAGGCCGATCTCTGGATTCCATTCCAGTTCGAACCCAATAGCACCAACCAGGGTCACTACTTCCTCGCCGCGGGGATGCTTAGGCCCGGTGTCACCCTGGCTCAGGCCAACGCGCAAATGAAGCTGGCCGCCAACCAGTTTCTCCGCACCTATCCTGAAGCGGATCCCAAACAGGGATTCGCCGCCATGCCGCTGCGCGACAGTATCGTGCGGGATGCGCGCAAGTCGCTGCTCATTCTGCTTGGTGCCGTCAGCCTGGTGCTGCTGATTGCCTGCGCCAATGTTGCGAACTTGTTGCTGGTCCGAGCCACCAGCCGCAAACGCGAGTTCGCTATCCGTTCTGCTCTGGGCGCCGGACGCGCGCGCATCGTCCGCCAGTTGCTCACTGAGAGCGTCTTGCTCTCTTCTGCCGGAGGCGTGCTTGGTCTGGCTCTCGGCTTTGCCGGCGTGCGCGCCCTGTTGGCCATCAGTCCCGCGGGATTACCTCGAGTTGGCGAGAACGGCGGCGCGGTCGGTCTCGATTGGCGCGTGCTCGCGTTTACCGTTGTGGTTTCTCTGCTTACCGGTATTCTCTTCGGACTTTTTCCAGCCCTCGGCGCGTCGCGCGCCGATATCAACTCGACGCTTAAGGAGAGCGGTAGCCGCACTGGCGCCAGCTTCCGGCAGAGCAAGGCGCGTTCGCTGCTGGTAATCAGCGAGGTCTCGCTGGCGCTGGTACTGCTGGTGGGGGCGGCGCTTCTGATTCGCACTTTTCTGGCATTGCACGGTGTCGGCCCTGGCTTCGATTCGCACAACGTGCTGACCATGGAGATGTCGCTCACCGGCGACCGGTTCCAGAAGACCGCGGGCGTGGCTCAACTCTCGCGCGATGGCCGCCAACGCTTGAATGCCATCCCCGGCGTGGAGGTTTCGGCCTCCACCTGCTGCCTGCCCATCCAGGGCCAGTTTGGCCTGCCCTTTACAATCGTCGGACGTCCGCCGCTGCAGCAAAAGGACACTCCCGGCGCCGGCTGGATGAGCGCTTCGCCGGGCTACTACAGCGTCTTCAAGATTCCCATCCTCCGCGGCAGGGACTTCAGCGAAAATGACACAGCTGCTGCCCCCGGTGTTGTGCTCATCAACCAGACCCTCGCCAAGAAATACTGGCCCAACCAAAACCCGGTCGGCCAGCAGATCGTGATTGGCAAAGACGTGGGACCGGAGTTCGATGAACCCCCGCGACAGATTGTTGGCGTGGTAGGCGACACGCACGAGGGCGGTCTGGGCCGAGACCCCGGCCCCATGATGATTGTCCCGGATGCCCAAGTCACTGACGGCATGACCGCTCTCAACGCGCGCATTTTACCGCTCAGGTGGGTGGTTCGCACCCGTGGCGACCCGCGCCAGGTAATCACTGCCGTAACCGAGCAGTTGCGACAAGCCAGCGGTGGCTTTCCCGTGGCGCACATCCGAACCATGGATGAAGTCGTCTCGCGCTCCACCGCCCGCGAGACCTTCAACATGACGCTGCTCACTCTCTTCGGCGCGGTCGCTCTGGTCTTGGCTGCCATCGGCATCTACGGACTGATGGCCTACTCTGTGCAGCAGCGCACCCAGGAGATGGGTATCCGCATGGCCCTGGGCGCTGACCGCGCTACAATTCGCAAACTGGTGGTCTGGCACGGCATGAGGCTGACAATGATTGGAGTAGTGGTCGGCATTGCGGCAGCATTCGGCCTCACGCGCCTCATCTCCAGTTTCCTTTTTGGCGTAAAGCCCTGGGACCCGGCGGTGTTTCTTACTGTGCCGGTAATCCTCGCCGCCGTTGCCCTGCTCGCCGTCTGGCTCCCTGCAAACCGCGCCGCCAAACTCGACCCCATGCAGGCCTTGCGCATTGAGTGATACGGTAGCCCTTACACCACCCGATACTGCTCCGCCAGCGCGCAATACTCCTGCACCTGCGCTGTGATCCACGCTTCGTCACGGCCCAACTCGGCGGCCAGCAGGCGGGCGACTGGCTCGGCCATGGCAATGGCTGCGTTGGCGTTGAGAAAAAGCGCACGTGTGTGGCGGGCGAGCACATCCTCGACAGTTCGTGCCATCTCAACTCGCGCAGCCCACACGACTTCAGCCGCAATGTACGGCAGAGCCGGATGGAGTTGCACGGCCAGGCTGGGGTCTTGCGCCAGGGTGCGGATGGCCTCGGCGTCGGAACCATACACCTCAAGACTGCCGAACGCACCCGCATCTTCCGTGTAGCCGTGAATGCGCAGATTCCTGGTAACGCACTCCACATCCGGCAGCTTGCCCAGAGTGATGGCGTGGTCCACGCAGTCCTCTGCCATGTGCCGGTAGGTGGTCCACTTGCCGCCGGTGATGGTCAGCAGGCCTGAGGGGTCGACGTGAAGAACATGATCGCGAGAGAGGGCCGAGGTCTTGCCCTCGCCTTGGACCAGCGGGCGCAGGCCCACATATACCCCCAGCACGTCGGCGGGGGTGGGGGGGGGGGTCAGGTAGCGGCCAGCTGTCTCCAGAACAAATTCGATCTCTTCGTCGAGCGGGCGCGGTTCCAGGCTGGGCGCGTCCACCGGTGTGTCAGTGGTTCCGGCCACGGCGTGCCCATGCCAGGGAATCACGAAAAGCACACGGCCATCACTGGTGCGCGGAACCATGAGCGCCGTGTCGCCTTTCAGGAACGACCTCTCGAAGACCAGGTGAATGCCCTGACTGGTGACGACTAACGGCTCCGCGCCGGGGTCGGCCATGCGCCGGATTGAATCGGTAAAGACTCCGGTGGCGTTGACCACAATACGCGCCGGAATGGTGAGAATCTCGCCGGTTTCTTCGTCGCGCGCGGTTACGCCGTTCACGTAGCCGTCGATGTCGTGCAGGAGGCCGGTCGCCGGGCAGTAGTTCACCAGGGTTGCGCCAAGATCGGCCGCGGTCATAGCCAAGTGAATCAACAGGCGCGCATCGTCGAACTGGCCGTCAAAGTAGACCACGCCGCCGGTGAGGCCCTCGGGCTCGAGAGCTGGCAGCCGCGCCAGTGTCTCCTCTTTCGACAGCAGCCGCGATGCGCCAAAGCCGTATTTGCCTGCCAACAGGTCGTAGAGCTTGAGGCCGACGCCGTAGAACGGCGCCTCCCACCATGAGTAGTTGGGCACTACAAAGGCCAGATCGTGAACCAGGTGTGGCGCGTTCTGACGCATCAAACCGCGCTCTTTCAAGGCCGACATGACTAGCGGAATGTTGCCCTGCTCGAGGTATCGCACGCCGCCGTGAACCAACTTGGTGCTTCGGCTGCTGGTGCCCTTGCCAAAGTCGTGGGCCTCGACCAGCGCCACGCTGAGCCCACGCGAAGCCGCGTCCACGGCCACGCCTACACCCGTCGCCCCGCCACCAATGACCGCAATGTCCCAGGGAATTTGCGCTTCAAAACGCTGGCGCAGACGGCGTACCATTTCTTCGCGTCGCATGGCTCCCTCCGATCATTCTGTCCAGTTCTTTGCCCGCTCCACGGCCCTTTGCCAGCGGCTACGTCTTTCCGCCCGCTCGGCCGCGCTCATCCTGGGTTCAAAGCGCGCATCGTTCTGCCGCTTGGCGCGCAGTTCGTCGGGGCCGGCCCAGAAGCTAGTAGCCAATCCGGCCAGGTAGGCTGCGCCGAGCGCGGTTGTCTCCGTCACCTGCGGACGGACCACTGGGACGCCGAGCACGTCGGCCTGGAACTGCATCAGCAAATTGTTGACTGCCGCGCCGCCGTCTACGCGCAGCGCGGCCAATGGGGCGGTCTCGCTTTGCACAGCTTCAAGCACGTCGGCCACCTGGAAGGCTATGCTTTCAAGCGCCGCCCGCGCAATGTGTCCGGCACTGGTGTCGCGGCGCAGGCCTATCAACAGCCCGCCGGCGTGTGCATCCCAATGCGGCGCGCCCAGGCCCACAAAGGCGGGCACAAAGACTACGCCACCGGTGTCGGGCACGCTCAAGGCCAGCGCCTCCGCGTCCGCCGAGGAAGCGATGATCTTGAGATTGTCGCGCAGCCACTGCACCACTGCTCCGCAAATAAAGATGCTGCCTTCAAAGGCATACTCCAGGCGATCCTGGGCGCTGGCCGCGAGCGTGGTAATGAGCCGATGCTTGGAGCGGATGAATTGGGCGCCGATGTTTTGCAACAAAAAGCAGCCGGTGCCGTAGGTGTTTTTGGCCTCACCCG
>Ga0181520_10011170_pt1 | contig 11855 bp, 8 predicted proteins | sample PEATcosm2014_Bin_29_FD_132451 | JGI IMG/M metagenome (GOLD analysis project Ga0181520, IMG submission 132451) | Peatland microbial communities from MTU Mesocosm Facility, Houghton, MI, USA - PEATcosm2014_Bin02_30_metaG | ecosystem: Environmental > Terrestrial > Soil > Wetlands > Peat | place...
ATAGTGATTCCACTCCAGAATGAATTGAAGGACAGGCCGCAGCCGGAGTACACCCCTAGCACGGAGCCAGTGACAAGCACCTGCTGCAAGATGTATTGGGAGAAATCTTACAGAATCTTTATGGCAATCGGCAAGTTCTTCATGGATTCTTTATTGTTTTTGGGATAAAGGTGGAACAAAAAAATTGAGTTTTCCACGAAATAATTCACCAAACCATCTCCTGGACGCGCTATGATCGTGGGCTATGAAAACAAGATCAGTTTTATTTCTATTGAAAGCCACCAAGAGGATTGCTCTCTGGTCAGTGGTCATAAACGGTCTGGTAGTGTCGGGATTAGCCCAAACGACGGGCGCGCCGGCTCAGACGACGGCTGCGCTTCCGGGATACAAGATCGAGGAGACACGTCTGGGGCCGTGGGATGCGTACCCGCTTTATCCCCGCAATTATGCTCTCAGCAGCGATGGTCGTCATGTGGGGTATATCGCCATCGATGGAAGATCTCTCATTGTGGATGGCCAGACACAAAATCTCGTCGTGAACGGTCGCCCGAATTCATTCTCGATTAGTTCAGATGGCAAGCACGTCGCCTATGGTGTTGGGCGGGCTGTCATGATTGATGGCCATACAGACGGGAATTTGTATAAGGTAATCTCCCAGGCAACCATTAGCCCAGACGGAAAACATTGGGCATACGGGGCTTATGGAGCCGTCAAGGGCACCTGGTGGACGGTGGTTGCCGATGGCAATACCACCCAGGAGGCACAATCGAATTTCCTCCATTTGGGGTATAACGAAATCAATACCATCCTCTACAGCCCAGACAGCAAGCGTTTGGCCTATGTAGGTTCCAAGGGTAAAATGACGGCTGTTGTCGACGGTAATGCTGACCCGGCATATGACGAGATTCGAAACCTGCAATTCAGCGCCGACAGCAAACACCTAGCCTATGAAGCCAGGCGCGACAAGTTTTGGTCCGTGGTGGTTGACGGCCATGCTGGTACGGGATATGAGGAAGTCGCAGGCCTGAAAATCAGTTCCGATGGCAAACACATTGCGTATACGGCCAAAAAGAGCAATTCCGATCAGTGGCTTGAGATTGTCGAAGACTGGGAGTTCGGGGAGGGAGGTGGACACCTCACAGGAACGGCGGAAATTGGTGTTGCCGGGGCCATGTTTAGTCAATACATTAAAAAATTCAATGGTTTAGGAGTATGCACACCGAGACCGAATGATATTTGCGCCTATCTCACCCTAGGTTCCACTGCGAGTTTCAGTCCGGATGGCAAGCGTGTGGCCTATCTGTCCGTGCCGGCCATACCGGACAAGCATGAAAAATCGTCTTTTGCGGTGATTGCAGATGGTCAGGCAGGTCCAAGATTCAACGAAGTGGGGCCTCCGGTATTCAGCCCTGATGGCAAGCATATGGCCTATGCTGCAATGACAGAGGCTGAAAAGGTGACAAAGAGTGAGTATTCAGCGAACAATTGGTCTATAGTCCTGGACGGCCAGCCGGGTCCGAAATATACGTTCATCTTGGATGGCTCGCTTGTATTTAATCCCGACGGCACGCTGGAGTTTCTTGCGTTAAAGTCGATATCCCAGAGTGTTGGTATCTTTCTTACCTCCCCGCTTTACCGCGTCAAATACATCCCCACGCCGTAAACCAAGAGGTCTTTGAGGTTTTTGACCTTCTTTAGCCGGTCAGGGGTATAGTAGTCGTATGGCAGTTGCGGCGGAGCGGGACCGGTATCTATTCGGGACAATGGAGAGCAGCGGGCGGAATCGCGCCAAGCTGCAAGAGGTGAACTACGGCTTCGAGGAGCCGGAGGGCATTCTGCTGACCTCGCTGGATTATGCGGTGAACTGGATACGGAAGAACTCGGTCTGGCCAATGACCTTCGGGTTAGCCTGCTGCGCAATCGAGATGATGTCAACCGGCGCATCGCGCTACGACATTGCACGCTTCGGCGCTGAGGTCTTTCGGCCTTCACCGCGGCAAAGCGACCTGATGGTGGTGGCCGGACGGGTTTCGCAGAAGATGGCGCCGGTTCTACGGCGTCTCTATGATCAGATGCCGGAGCCGAAGTGGGTGATCTCGATGGGGGCCTGCGCCACTTCCGGCGGGGTGTTCAACAATTATGCTATTGTCCAGGGTGTCAATCAAGTGGTCCCAGTGGATATATACGTTCCGGGCTGTCCGCCACGTCCTGAGCAGCTTTTATACGCGCTTACACTTCTGCAAGAAAAGATTCAGCGCGAACCACGCAGCTTGGTGAAGACATTGAATCTTGAGTAAACTTGGCGGACCGAAAAATTTTAGACAGGTGACGGGTTACTGGAGTAACACTTTCGCAATGAATCCCATGTCGGTAGAGGGAGCCTAAACGGTAACCCCTTGAAAAAAATCTTCTCCGAGCTAAACCCTTATATGATACGTTTAATAATACTGTATGAATTGCATACGGTTCCTGCTTGTTAATTACTAAGCACGCTCTGGCTGGTGCTGGTGCAACAAGTGGTTGCGTTCATTTGTAATTCCAATTGATTGCGGAGGAAAAACGCATGATCTCTCGTGTATTGAAGTCTGTGAGCCGGTTTATTGCCTTGGCGTCTGTTATATCCATTCCCCTTGCCCTCGGCGCCCAGGATACGGCCAAACCAGCTGCGAAGGCCGCAGTGAGTGATGCTCCCGCTTCAAAATGGGACATTTTTGCAGGTTACAGCTACCTTTCTCCAAGTGGAAAAGTGACAGTCGCACCCGCCTTGTGCGGTAAATGCGGAAGGGATCCTGCTACTTTTTCCTATGATGAACAGGTTGTTGGAGGAGTTTTCAGCGTTACACGGTTCCTGAATCCCTTCGTTGGTATCCAGGCAGAATTGGGCATCCATGAGTATAGCGGTGGCCCGTACGCCCCCGGCGATAGGGCTATCGTCAGCACTGGTGATAACGACGGATTCACTACAGGGGCTTTGGGCGTGATTGTGCGCCGCCCGGGCATCAAATTTACACCGTTTGCCCATGTGCTTGTGGGCGGTGCGGAGGTTTCGGGTCCATTCCACAACCCCAACACTCTGGGCCTTGATTTAACTCTTGGTGGCGGCTTGGATTACGAGACGCATTATTTCAACCACAGACTGGCGTTTCGTTTGGTCCAGGCCGATTACGAATACATGAATCCCAATTTCGCCACCTACAACGGGTACTCAGATGGCGGCAGCGTAAACATCAATGCGATCCGTTTGAGTGGTGGCTTTGTCATCCATGAAGGCGCATTTCCTCCGCCAACCCCAGTCACTCTGGCAGTTTCGGTCAGCCCCGCTTCGGTCTTTCCTGGAGAAACAGTCACCGCGACCGCAACGGCGGGCGCTCTCAATCCCAAGTTGAATGCGGTTTATTCCTGGTCTGGCAAGGGACTTACCAGCAATGGAACGTCCGCCTCAATCGCCACTGCGGATCTCGCGCCCGGCACATACACTGTTCAGGCATTGGTCAAGGAAGGCAAGGCCGGCAAGGAAGGCATGAAGCCCTGGGAGACTGCCAATGCATCGGCCAGTTTCACAGTGAAGCAGTTTGAACCTCCGACACTGACTTGCACTGTTGGCCCTTCGGTCATCAAGCCAGGCGAGAGCGCAACTTTGACAGCCGTTGGGGTCAGCCCGCAGAATCGCCCGCTGACCTATAGCTACACGGCATCGGTCGGTACAATTACGCCGAACGGCAATACCGCGACTTACTCGTCCGTAGGCGCACCCACCGGACCGGTATCATTTACCTGCACAGTTACGGATGACAAGGGTCAAAGCGCAACTGTTGTCATCTCCGCCACTGGCACCCATGGCTTGACGATCACGGCGCCCTATGTGCCGCCGGTTCCAACCGTCAAGGATCTTGGCGCAATCAGCTTTGCTCAGGATAAGGAGCGCCCGACCCGCGTCAACAATGAAGCCAAGGCGAGCCTGGATAGTTTAGCTCTTGAATTGCAAAACAATTCGGATGCCAAGGCTGTTCTGGTGGGCGAATCGAATGCCAAGGAGAAGGCAAAGCAAGCAAAGGAAGAGAAGCTGGCGATGCACAACAAGCACCTCAAGGTTGAGGATGTTGCCGCTCAGCGTGCCGTCAACACCAAGGACTATCTGGTGAAGGAGAAGGGGATTGACGCTTCTCGCATCAGCGTGGCAACGGACACAACCGATGGCCAGAGCGTGGAAGAGTACCTGGTTCCCGCAGGCGCTACATTCTCGGTCAGTGTCACCCCCGTGGACGAGAGCGCTGTCAAGGCCCAGGTACGCAAGCCCCTGCCCGTCGCTCATAAGAAGAAGATGGCTTCTGGAAAGAAGTCTGCCGCCATGACTGCCAAGTAAAGACAGCATTCTGTTGCGGCGGTAAAACTGATGATCCGGTCCCTGTACAATTCAAAGAAGGGGCCGGACATCCACTAGGTTGTGTTAATCCTCACGCAATCTTTGGAGGTTGACCGGTAGGCCGGTCAACCTCTTTTGTTTTTTGGCTTTTCTCCTTATTTTGATCTTTTGGAGTTTGCATCGCGCATGAACTTGCTGCAATTTTTTCCGGAGCATTCCGTCCGGCGCGTACGATTCGCGATTATCCTGCTGTCGTTTTTTTGCGGGTTTATCCTTCCTGGTACATCGGCGCACGCACTCTGGAATAGCATGGGACCGGCGGGCGGTGATGCGCGCGCCTTGGCGGCTGTGCCGGGTGAGCCGCAACATCTCTATCTCGGTTCGACCAATAGCTGGCTCTACGAATCCCGGAATGGCGGGGAGAGCTGGAATCGTTTGACGAAACTGGACACCTTCGACGACCTGATCCTGGATCATATCGTTGTGGACCCGTTGAATCCAGCAACTATCTTTGTTGCGGCCTGGAGACTGGACCACGAGGACGGCGGGCTTTGGGTCAGCCACAATGCTGGCAAGAGCTGGAGCGAAGTGGAGGCATTAAAGGGCCAGTCGATCCGCGCCTTAGCGCAGTCGCCCTCGAATCCCGATATTCTTTTTGCCGGCACGCTGGACGGAGTCTATCGAAGCTCCGATGGCGGTTCCCACTGGTTGCAGATCAGTCCGCCAGGCAGCAAAGAGATTCATGAGGTGGAATCACTGGCCGTCGATCCGCTGGATAGCGATATCGTCTATGCTGGCACCTGGCATCTTCCCTGGAAGACCATCGATGGCGGCAAGAATTGGCAGAACATCAAGGACGGCATAATCGACGACTCGGACGTCTTTTCGATTGTGATCGACCCGGCAAGTCCGCAGACCGTTTTTGCCAGCGCATGCAGTGGAATCTACAAGAGTTTAGATGCGGGTGGATTGTTTCAAATCATCCGTGGAATTCCCTCCTCCGCGCGGCGAACGCGTGCGTTGAAGATGGATCCTCTGCAATTCAACATCGTCTATGCGGGAACCACCGAAGGGCTCTTCAAATCCGCGGACGGCGGCAATAGCTTTCAGCGAATGACCGGACCGGAAGTGATCGTGAACGATATCTTCATCGATCCACGTAATTCGAATCGCGTGCTGTTGGCCACTGACCGTGGCGGCGTTCTACTCAGCCTGGATGGAGGAGTTACTTTTGCACCGTCCAATGACGGCTTCTCGTCGCGGCGGGTAGAGGCTCTGCTGGTGGACGATAGCAACCCGCGGAGGGTTTTGGCCGGAGTGGTGAACGACAAAACCTTTGGCGGCGCCTTTCTCTCTAGCGACGGTGGCGCGCGCTGGCAACAGATCAGCAATGGGCTGGATGGACGCGATCTTTTCGCTCTGGCCGAATCCCCTGACGGAACCATCTTGGCGGGAACCAACCACGGCATCTTTGCATTGGCGAGCGACGATTCCGGATATTCATGGAGCTCGCGCAGCAAGATCCAGAATGTGGAATTGAATGGCGTACCCGCTACGAAGCAGATTGCGGAAGCTTCCCAAGCGGTCTTGCCCCGCCGATCAGCCAAGGCAATTCATCGGAAACTGTCTTCTGCGGAAAAGCTGGCTGAGCCGGCCCCTGAGATCTCCGGACGCGTTTATGCGCTTGATTTATCCGGCACGGTTTGGCTGGCTTCGACCGCCTCGGGACTCTTTACCAGCCAAAATCAGGGCGTCAGTTGGCAGGGCGGCCCTGTGATGAACTCCTTCGAGTTTCGTTCAGTTGCCGCGCACGGAGCGCTGCTGACGGCGGCGCAGCAGGAGGCGGTGGTTCTCTCCATCGACGCCGGAAAGAACTGGCAGTTGATCGGCATTCCGGCGGTGCTGACACGGATTCATTGCGTGGTTTTCTCCTCCGACGGAACTCTCTGGCTCGGCGGGCGCGAGGGTGTGTACTTCTCGCGCGACCTGGGCAAAACCTGGATGTGGGTTCATCGCTTTCCGTTGAACGATGTGGACGAATTATACTTTGACCGAAAGCTTGATAAGGTGCTTGTCAGTTCCCGCGAGAGCGACCAGATCTATGCGATCGATCCCAAGACGCTGGAATGGAAGTGGGCGCAAACCGGCTTTCGCATCGCGCATGTGCGTTCCGCGGGTGAGCGGCTGCTGGCTGCCTCGATGTATGACGGAGTGATCAGCGAACCGCCGGGAGACGGCGTGCAGGTCGACCCCAAATAAGAGGTTGAGACGAATTTACCTCAGCCCTTCGAGGGTGATTTCAGTCCTAGTAACCTCATCGCCATCTGCAGGTCGGCCCAGGCTTCCTTTTTCTGGCGCGGGTCGCGGAGCAGAAAAGCCGGGTGATAGGTCACAATAAGCTGTGTGCCGCGAACCGAATGCACACGTCCGCGCAGACCGGCCAGCGGCTGGCGTGCTCCCAGCAGCCACGTGGCGGCCGTTGCACCGAGCGCCACCAGCACCTGCGGGCACACCGCAGCGATCTGGCGGAAGAGAAACGGCGCGCAAGTGTCGCCCTCGATCTGTTCAGGCACACGGTTGCCCGGCGGGCGGCACTTGACCACGTTGGCAATGTAAACCTCTTCACGCTTCAGCCCCATCGCAGCGACCATGTTGTTCAAAAGCTGGCCCGCCTTGCCAACGAAGGGCAACCCCTGTGCGTCCTCGTCCGCGCCAGGGCCTTCACCGACAAACATCAGCCGGGCGGCTGGATCGCCATCGCCAAAGACGATTTTGTGGCGGCCCTGGTGAAGCGGGCAGCGAGTACACTCGCCGATCTCGTCGCGAATCAGTTGCAGCGCCGAGGCTGGATCTTCGCTTCCCAACCTATCACCCAAAGGTGAGCGAGTGGGTTGCGCACCTAAAGGTTGTTTTGGGTCGTTAGATTCCCCGGTCTCAGAAGCGAGACCGGGGGCACCCTGATTTTGAGATGGATTGGTGGATTCTTGTGGCTCGGCGAGAAGTTGCGGCAGAAGCGTGGAGTCCACGGGACGGCGGTAGAACTCGGTAAGGCCCAGATCACGGCAGAAGCGGAGGTGGGTCAGAAGCGCTGCACGGGTTGTTGGATCAAGATCGAGCGGCACTTTTCGGCTCCACAGGCCATTGTCTTACAGCAATGTTACTCCACAATCAGTTGGCGGCGGCCTGCGGATGCCGGAATGCTCTCGCGCAACACGCGGTCTTGGCGGGATTTTACGCCGGGCTGTTCATCCAGTTCCAGCATCATTGAGTTGGGGCGGCGCAGCGTGAGTACCTCGTCGAGGATGCGGTCGGCCAATTTGCGCTTGGGCATCTGCGGTAATTCGATGGAGGTTAAAGGCGTGAGAAAGGTGGCTGCGTTGGTGTCCACGTCAAAGCCAGTTCCTTGGCCGCTAACGTCGTTCAGAACAATGGCGTCCGCGCCCTTTCGCAAAAGCTTTGCGCGGCCGTTTTCCACGCGGTTTTCCGTCTCTGCGGCGAAACCTATGATAAGTTGACCGGGACGGCGGCGGCGGACGACCTCGGCCAGAATGTCTTCGGTCGGCGCGAGTTCCAGTGTTAGCGGACCGGTACGCTTGAGTTTCTGCTCGGAGACGATGACCGGGCGATAATCGGCCACGGCGGCGGCTTTAATGATCAGTGTGGCTTCATTCATTCGCAGGAGGACGGCCTCGCGCATTTCACTGGCCGTGGTCACACGGACGACTTCGCAGTGTACGGGTGGGTGCAGCACCGAGGGCCCGCTGATCAGAAGGACTTTTGCGCCGCGGCTCTGGGCGGCTTCGGCCAGCGCGTAGCCCATCTTGCCGCTGGAGCGATTGCCGATAAAGCGAACCGGGTCAAGGGCCTCGCGCGTGCCTCCGGCGGTGACCAGAACCACTTCGCCGGCCAGATCGTTACAGCGTCCCATGGCGCAGAGGACGGCTTCGGCGATGACCGCCGGCTCAGCCATGCGCCCCGCGCCCACCATGCCGCAGGCCAACTCGCCCGTTCCCGGCTCGACGACCCGCACGCCGCGCTGGCGAAGGATTTCCAGATTCGCTTGCGTGGCCGGATGCTCCCACATATTGGTATTCATCGCCGGGGCCACCAAGACCGGAGCTGTGGTAGCCAAGAGCATGGTGGTGAGGAAATCGTCGGCGATGCCGTGAGCGTACTTGCCCAGAATGTTGGCCGTGGCGGGAGCGATGACCACGGCATCTGCCCACTGCGCCTCGCTGATGTGCTCGATGGAGGAGTCGTAGGCGCCGTCAGCGGTTCCAGCCTCATCCCACAGGCTGGTGATGACTTTGTGGCCGGTGAGCGCGGCAAAGGTGAGCGGCTGCACAAACTTGCAGGCCGCCTCGGTCATCACGACATGGACTTCGATGGCCTGGCGTTGCAGCGCGCGAACCAATTCGGCTGCCTTGTACGCGGCAATTCCGCCGGAGACTCCGACCGTTACTCTCATAAATTCATTGTAATTGGTTTGTGAATCGGAGTAAGCATCTGGCAACCCCGGTGGTGCGCATCTTTTTACAAAGCCGGTCTTCTCAGTCATGCATTCATTTACTCTGAAATGGATAATTTTTCCAGAGGTTTTTTCGGATTCAGCGGCTTGATCTCGCATTATTTGAAAAATCTTCATGCGTTCCTTATACAGATGACCATAGACTCCAAGAGAGAATCATTGAGGAGTTGCGCTTTTTTTCCCTACACAGGGCTGGCGTGAGCCTCGTCCGTCTCACCTTCAATAGAACATTTTGCGGAACCGGGAGTCTCTGATCTCCATGGAGAGAGCTGGGAACCTTCTGGCCGCAATCTTTATCGCATGGCCTCGGCCCTCTGCATCTTACCGGGAGTGGAAACTCATGTCTTGTCGCGCCCTCAAATTGCTCCTTCTCGTTGTTCTTCTTGCCCTGCCGACGATGGCTGTGGCGATCGCCCCTCAAACTTCGCCGGCTCCGCAATTGCCTGCCACACAGGCGCAGATTGAAGCCCTGCAGAAGGCCGTTGTCGAGGCCCAGGCAGCCAGTTCCAGGGCTCAGGCCGCTGCCATTAATGCTCAGTTCTCCGGCGACAATGCCTGGATGCTGACCTCTTCCGCGCTGGTTCTGCTGATGACCGGCCCCGGCCTGGCGCTTTTCTATGGCGGTCTGGTCCGCAAAAAGAACATCCTCGGCACCATGATGCAGAGCTTCGCCATGATGGGCATCGTAACCATCCTGTGGGCTCTGGTCGGCTACTCGCTGGCCTTCGGTCACGGCAACTGGTTCATCGGCGGCTTTGAACACCTCTTCCTGAAGGGGGTCGGCCTCAATCCCAACCTGGATTACGCCACCACGATTCCCGAACAGACGCTGATGATCTACCAGTTGATGTTCGCCATCATCACTCCGGCGCTGATCACGGGAGCCTTTGCCGAGCGCATGAAGTTCAGCGCCATGGCTATCTTCCTTTCGCTCTGGTCGCTGGTTGTCTATTGCCCGATGGCCCACATGGTCTGGGGCGTCGGTGGCCTGCTCAACAACGCGGGCGGGCGCTTCCCCTCGCTTGATTTTGCCGGCGGCACCGTCGTCCACGTTACCAGCGGCGTCTCGGCTCTGGTCTGCTGCCTCTATCTGGGCAAGCGCATCGGCTACCCGACCACCAAGATGCAGCCTCACTCGATGGTGCTCAGCTTCATCGGCGCCTGCCTGCTGTGGGTAGGCTGGTTCGGCTTTAACGCCGGTTCGGCTCTGGCCGCCAGCGGCTTGGCCACCAGCGCCTTCGTAAACACTCACTTTGCCGCCGCCGCAGCCGCCATCGGCTGGTCGATCGCCGAGTGGATCCACAACGGCAAGCCCACCGCTTTGGGCGCCATCTCCGGAGCGGTAGCCGGTCTGGTCGCCATCACCCCGGCCTCCGGCTTTGTGCAGCCCATGTCGGCTCTGGCCATCGGCCTCATCGCCGGCTTCTTCTGCTTCTTCATGGTCTTTGTTGTGAAGGGCCTCTTCGGCTACGACGACTCGCTGGACGCCTTTGGCGTGCATGGAGCCGGCGGAACCCTGGGAGCCATCCTCACAGGCCTCTTTGCCGCCAGCGTCATCAACCCGGTCTTCGGCAAGGATGCCCCGGTCGGCGCCATCGACGGCAACTGGCACCAGGTGTTGAATCAGTTAGCCGGTGCAGGCATTGCCTGGGCCATCTCCGTCGTCGGTACGCTCGTCCTGCTCGTCTTTGTCGACAAGCTCGTCGGCCTGCGCGTCTCGCCCGAGGAGGAAGCCGCCGGCCTTGACCTCTCGCAGCACAACGAGGAAGGCTACGACTTCGCCACATAACCAACAATCTGTCATCCTGAGCAACGCAGGTCACGCATGTTGTGGCCTGCGCAGTCGAAGGATCAGCGGTTGCCGGTTGCTGGTCATTATTCATGCAGCTGAGTGCCCCGCCCAATCGCGTTTTATACGAATGGGCGGGAGTCGATCACTTAACATGAATCATCTAATTTTCAAGTTGGGCTAGCCCAACCACCCCCATCGCTGTTACGCTGTCAAACGAGGCATTTTTCTCATGATCAAAATTGAAGCCATTCTCCAGCCCTCGAAGCTGGACGCAGTCAAGGATGCGCTGCTCGAAGCAGGCATCGAAGGCATGACGATTCTGGAAGCCCGCGGCCACGGCCGTCAGAAGGGCCACACCGAGTTCTACCGCGGACGCGAGTACACGGTCGATCTACTGCCCAAGGTCAAAATCGAACTGGTGGTCAACGACGACCAGAAAGAGAAGACCATACAGTCCATCATCAGCTCGGCTCGCACCGGCCGCATCGGCGACGGCAAAATCTTTGTCAGCAAAGTGGACGACGCCATCCGCATCCGCAACGACGAGCGCGGCGAAACCGCGCTGTAACCCGGCCCACGAAACTGGGTGCCCCAGCTCCCGATTTTGGGAACTGGGGCACTTTTATCTAAAATGATTGATCTTCTCGACATAACACTTGACCTGAAATAGAATGCCGTGACACGATGGTTTGCATGAACGACCGTGAGACGCGGCAATCCGGCGAAGCTCTCGACTACAGAAGACTTTTTCTATCGGTTACTGGAGCTGTCTTACTCACGGCCTTTGGTTTATGGCTAATCTATTGGCTTATCTTTTGGCTCGTCTCTCACTGGATGATATGGCAAGCTAAACATCCAATTGGATCGATTTTTCTATTTTCGTTTTGGACGTCAATCTGTTTTTTGTTAACCTTATCTTCGATTATTCAAGCAGCTCGCAAGCAAAGATTGGCTCAAAACAAGCCACCCGCCCCCGAATAGTTGATTTTATTTTTGTAATTACTACAGAGGATGGAATTGCACCGTCCCTCCGGGACTCCGTCTCAATCGCGTGGGTATGCCCACCCCACGCTGAAGCGCGGGGCTATTAACCACTGCGCCTACGGCGCGGATGACTCAATACAACGATTACGTAAGTGTTACGCCAGTATCTTCAGCCCATGTTTCTCAAC
>Ga0181520_10011171_pt1 | contig 11854 bp, 11 predicted proteins | sample PEATcosm2014_Bin_29_FD_132451 | JGI IMG/M metagenome (GOLD analysis project Ga0181520, IMG submission 132451) | Peatland microbial communities from MTU Mesocosm Facility, Houghton, MI, USA - PEATcosm2014_Bin02_30_metaG | ecosystem: Environmental > Terrestrial > Soil > Wetlands > Peat | place...
ATCACTATTGTGACAACAGTCTTTGGGGCCGTTGCGGCGCTTCCACTTTGCTGGGCGTTCGGCGCAAACGGCATTGGGTTGGCCGGCATCGCGACGATCGCGGCGTATTACCTATTTATCGCCCACTACACCCGGAAGCGCGCCTTGCCCGTGACGTGGCTTTTGGTGCGGCCATCGCGATGGAAATTCGCGATCACCGATCGATGAGCCTCCTTGGCGCGCGGCTCGTCTCGTTTATGACGATTGTGCCGGCTTGACGCGTTCGTGGATCGTGTGCGCGCGTGATCGCGGAAACGATTGGATGACTTCGGTTGAAGAATCCCTGCGGAGAGACGGATACCATAAGGACGTTCTCGCTCTCGCGCGATTGCGAAATCCGCAGAGGTCCTCGTGATTTCGACGACAACGACGTCGTCAAGGCGTTCTCAGTAAGCTCCACCGAATGCGTCGTCTCGCTGGCCAGAACAACTACTACACCGGAGACGTCAGACCCCGGGTCGCGATCGCTAACTGCGGCGTCTAGAACGGCGGCAGCGCCGTGGCCGTGGCAAAGGCACTGGTTTGTGCAGAACAAACCAGTCGCAGTCTCAGTCTTTTCGACACTTTCGAGGGTGTTTAGGCTCCAACGTCAGCGAAGAGTTCCGCGCAAAGCAAGTGCGCTGTCTGTACAACGGCATCTGGCGGATCGAATACGCAAGCATTTCTCTTGACGTTGTTCAGCCGACCGTCTGGATCCTCGTGTACCGCAAAGACAATTTTCATTTTGTACGCTGCAAGGTCGAGGACGCGATCCCCGATCGGGCACCCGAGCCGATCGTGCTCGCATGCCTCGACGCCGACTGGTACGAGTCGACGCGCGATGAATGCGCTCGTCTCTTCCCGTATTCATCATCGACAACTGCGGCTCGTGGATTGGAGCGCGAAAGGCCACGGAAGAGTACTTCGGGAGAGCGAGATATCCACGCTTCTCAATCGGCTGAGTTACGCGGGGCGGATGGGGTCAAGACGTGACGACGCAGGCGTTTGGAAGCGGGCGTTCACGCTCAACGGTGAACCTCCGTCAGCGCGTATGGCAAGAGGCACGCCACTTCCCAGTCCAAGCCGGCTTGTTGAAACGCGCGAGAGTGCTGCGCCATAGGGAGACGCGCGCGCGATGAATCTGCTCGCTCAATACATCTGGCGCCAGCGCACCCGTTTCAGCCGGCGCATCGATCTCGGCGGGCACCGGATCAGGCTTCCGGCGGGCCACCTCCTTGATTGGCACAGATTCCGCCATCGACGATACGACGAGCCCATTGCGGAGATCGCCGAACTGCTGCGCCGGAAGTATGGCGCGCCGGCGATGATCGACATCGGCGCCAATGTCGGGGATACCGCGGCGCTGATGGCGCGATCTTCCGAAATTGCCGTTCTGTGCATCGAAGGCAACAAGAAATTTCTGCCGTTGCTTCGCGAGAATCTCGCGGATGTTTCGCCGGTGTCCGAAATTGAGCCGAGTTACGTCGGCGCGGGCGAAGAATCCGTTTCAGGCCGCATGTTGACCTACAATGGCACCGCCACCATGATCGAAGGGCCGGGCGTCGTGCCGATGAGAAGCCTTGCCCAACTTCTGGAGGCCCATCCTCGCTTTAGCGACGCCAAGCTGCTAAAGATCGACACAGACGGCTTCGATGCGAAGATCGTGCTTGGCGCATCCGATGTTATTTCGGCGATGAAACCGATCGTGTATATGGAATATTCACCCGCCGATTCCGTGGCGGTCGAGGCCGAATGCCACGCAATGATTGAGCGTCTCAAAGATATCGGTTACGCATTCTTTCACGTATTTGACAATTTTGGCAATCACATGCTTAGGGTGCCTGCCGAACAGTCAGATCACCTGGACGCTTTGAACGCCTACGTGCGATCAAGCCGCAAGGACTTAAGGCCGAGCATATTCTACTACGACATTTGTGCTATTACGCTGGTCGATAAGGATATCTCGGACGAATTATTGAGAAATTATATCGCAGAAGCGCGCATCGTGTGACAATGCATCTTGTTCTTCATCTCCGCGACGCCGTGCCACAACGCGACGCTTCCGCGTCTCGTCGAAATGGGTCCAACTGTATCGAACGCCGGCTCATCCGTTCCAGAGGTGGGCGCTGAAATCAACCGCCTATTGAAACCTGATGGCGTGCCTGAAGCCGTCATTAGCCTGCTGCCGCATGTCAGCCGTCGAGCGTTGTCCGTAGTCAAAGTCCTTGCCCGAATCGTCCCAATTCCAATCGCTTCCGGGAAGAGACCGAATAATACCAAGACTCTCTGATCACGATCTGCAGGCCCGAGCTCGCAGGCCTATGGACATAATTTGCCTCCAGCGGGAAGACCTCGTATGCCGCAGCGAGGCGATTCAAAACTTGCCGGAAGTCACCGCCAATTCTTGCTGATTAGGCTCGCGGAGCGTTGTCTATTTTCCCACGGCTCGCACTTGGTCCGGAGAGGCGGTAACATGGGTGCCGTCGGAACAGCGTTTTTCACCAAAGACGTGGCAAGGCCCGAGATCGAACGAAGATGTTTGGCCATTGTTGTGGCGGCCGCGATCACGACGCTGTCCGTCTTTGCGGTAAAGACCGGATTCGCTTACGACGATGAGATATTCAATTTTCGGCTCGTCTCAGCCAATAACGTTTGGGATATTATAGACATCGTCAATTCGAAAGATGTTCACCCACCTGGATCGTATATCATTAACTGGCTTCTGTTCAAGTTGTTAAGCTCGTGGAGCGCCACGAAGATTGCTGGTGGTGTCTTCAACGCATTTAGCCTAACCGTGTTCTTTTGGCTCGCGCAACCGAAACTCGTTCGATTGCAATCGATTGTGCTGGCACTCGTTCTCGCAACGGAGAGCACCTTTGTGCTCTGGGGCGCATCTGTTCGATGGTACGCGTACTTCAACCCACTATTCGCGGTGGCGCTTGGCATAACGTTGTTCTCTGATCGCAGCATCATGTTGCGCACCGTCGTCGTCGGAGTAGCCGGAACCGTACTCCTGTATTTAAGCTACGCGGCATTCTGCGCGATTCCTGTTTTGGTTGCGGTTCACATAGGACGAATTTTTTGTGACCTTCGTCGACGCGACATCGTATTGCTTGGCGCAACCGCGTTAATCGTGTCTTTCGCGTGTCTGCCACAACTGCTGGTTCTCGCGCGAGTGCAGATTGCCGCGACGAACGGTCAAGTCGCCTCGCCCGCGATCGCCTTTGTGCAGACAGCTACAACTCTGGTGTTTGGCAATGCGATCTTTCCGATCGGGCTCGCCCCCCTGCTCTTTGCGCTGATTATGGTGCCGATAGTTACGACGTTTCTTGCGTCAAGAAAATTCTCTGCGGTTGATAAGTTGGTGATCGGTGGTCTTGCCCTCGGAGTTCTTTGTCTGTCTCTAACGGGACTAGGCGGCAAAGGGCGAAATGCGGTGTTCCTGCTCCCGTTGGTTGCGCTAGTGATTGCCTCGTCGATAAATGCCTTACCAAGGTTTGCTGCTCTAATTGGAGGTGCCGCACTTCTAATTTATCAGGCTATCGGAGTCTCGAATGTGGTCGCGCATGAGGGCACGGCGAAAGGGTCGTACAACACCGACTACGTTGGGGTTCTAAGGCAAATTGTAAGGTGGGAAGAGACTTGTGACAAAGGAGTGGTAGTACTAAATCATGATGTCGTGCTTTCGTATCAGCTCGACCAAGTGGGAATAGCTCAATCATCTCCGTATGTTGAGCCTACGACACCTCGCGTAGACCTCTCGGAAGGTGAGTGCGTCATTGCGGTTAAGAGCTACCGCGGCAATTTCTCACGACAATTGGTCGAAAGGCTATACGACGCATTGAATACCCAATTACTAGAGTCTCACGCGAAAGTCGAAATCGGTCGCGATCGAGACGCACAGTTTAAGACATGGGTAGCGCACGAACTGTTCGCACCCTATTATGTCGAATTGGAGCTCTTCTTAGCGAGAGACCGTATGTCGTTGCAGGGTTGGCATCAACTTGCCGCCGCTTCGCCTTCCGGCGAGTGAGCGAATAATGCGGACCGGTGCGTTGTTCGGGAATTGGCGAAATGTCTCTGCGCGCTCAGGCAGGCCGCGTGGGCAAGGAGTCTAACTCAGAGAGGCAGTCCTCGAAGGCGAACCGTGAAACGTGTTCGCGTTCTGGGCTTGCCGTTTGGCTGATGTGCACGCCTTTATGGATCTTTGCCGCGCCATTGGGACTCGGAAACGATCTCAGCCAGCCGTTGGCGGGCGTTTTAATGCTGCCATGCGTCTTTGCGGCGAGGCGCAAACTGAGAATGCCGCTTTTGTTCATTGCGGCGATTGTCGCAATATCTGCGTATGAGAACGTGGCGTCGGGGGAGGCGGAATTCCCGTTATTTCAGTTCGTTCGGTCCGGCGCTCCATTCTTCTGCGGATGTATCATGTTGGTAGGATATCGCCATATATACGCATGCTTTGAAAGAGTCATTCGTCAGGAGGGGGAAAGAGGCATAGGTGTGTTGCGCAAAGTGATGCTTGCCTTCGCGATCGGCCAATTGGTGCAAGTAGTAAGCGCTCGTCTTGGCATACCGATTGCAAATTCGATGCTTGGTGCAGTCAGCGATGATAGGGTGTCACTATTTCCGTCGGCGGCGGCTCTACTGATATTTTTCTACGCGTGCAACCAGAGACGTCTCGCGTTGACGGTAATCGTGGCGTGCGTATTAATGATGACGGGGTCTAAGACCGTAATTACGACAATGGCGATATTATGGCTAGCCGCATCGTTAACGCGGATAAGAGTAATGGCTGTTATTAAGAGCGCATGCGCAGTTGCCTTAGTCGCCAGTCTTAGCGTATATGCAGGCGCGACCGGCTTTGAGCGCTTGTCGAATTTCGTATCGAACGACCAACTGGAGGACGGCACACGAATGTGGCAGAGCGACTACGCGAAGTCCGCATTTTATTCTGGGCTCGATACGATTATTTTTGGAAATGGACTCGCGAGGCCGGTGACTCCGGGAATTGACACTGTTGATCCCCGGTGGGGCGAAAACTCAAAATACGAAGTTGAGGTCGGATATTGGGGTCTTCTAGCGAAACTGGGAATTCTTGGGACGGCGATATACGGCTGCATGTTCCTCGCGCTACCGAAGAATAATACATTGCTGGCAATAATAATTATTGAGTCCGTCTCATTGCTTGGGTCTAGCTCCTTATTTTTCACAAAATTCGAGGGGCCGTATCTATTGGCGTGGTCGATTGTTGTTAACTACTTGCTGGCCGCCGAGCAGCCAATTCGTGGGGGTATTGTTTTTAAGCCTCCGAGGTTACGACCTGCTGCTGCGATGTTCCTCGGCGCTCAATTGGAGTCCGAGGTGCATGAGGACGGCCAAAAGAAGCGAGCGAGGTTCACGGTGTAGCGGATCGATGGCGCTATTCGCGGGGATGAGGTCCTGGCCGTTGGCCAGGTGTTTGCAGAGGTGTTCAGTTCTCTGAACCCTATGGGGAGGTCCGGGATTACCGAAGGCAAAAATGTCTGAGTCCATGCGCGACGACTCTAACCGGGAGATGTCGGATGCAGGCGTCGCTGCCGGAGATCTTGCGCGTGATCCGGGATCGCAGTTCCGCGGAAGGCTTACGGTTCGATTTGGCTATCGTGTTGGTCTACTTCATTCTCGGCGCAGTCGCCAGCGACAATGTCCGCCGGCAGCCAGATGAATTCATTAGCAGCGCTGAACGAGGCGATCTGGCTGCGGCGACGCCGTTCGTTCTCGTACACCGGCCTACGGTTGCTCTTGCAAGGCATCGATCCGCGCGTTGGAGGCGGCGTCTTGGCAACATACGCCTTCCATTTCAGCGTGAACCGCGACGCGGGGTCTGGTCGCGATCTCCGTCGATGGCAAGGCGCTGCGCGGTAGCCTTGACGTCTTCAGCGACCGCAAGCCGGCGTAGATGATATCGGCCCTGCGGCAGGCCGGTCAGATCGTGCTGGTCATCCGAATGATCTACGAGGGCAGCAGCGAAATTCTGGCGGCTCCGGAACTGAACTGGGCGCGGCGGGGGTCGATCGGCAGACGCCGATAGCACGCGCCGCGGGCATAGCGCGTTTAGTCTTGCCGCCGTGGTCGAGCATGGGTCTCCGGTCCGGCGCGCTGATCTGCCAGACTTCCTGGCCGGAAAAGATCACCGTCCACCGAGAGCTGGCCGATCTTGGTGTGTAGAATCTCGATCGACGGCTCGCCTTCGGCGCCGCGGCCGACTCCAAAGTCGAAAACGCGCGCGGCGCTCTCTGGTAATTCCTTCTTCCTGGTGTACATCTGGTTGGGATGAACTTCGTAGCGTTACGCTCGGTCCGTCACGACGGGCAGTTTCCGCATCGCATCCACGGCGATCTCGCGTTTCAAGGCGGCGTCGATCTTGCGTCTCGTCTTTCTCTATCATTCGCTCTGTCAGCCAAATAGAGCGGACCGGCCAATTTAACTGCTCGTTCCAAAGTGCGGATCCATTTTCAAACCTGCGCGTGACGGTGATCTGAATGGCAGATACACGACGATCTACATTACCGACACTGAGGCATCGCCTGGTAAGTGAGGTTCGCGTTACACCGAGCCAGGGCGGATGGGCGGTGTTTATAATCGTGCTTGCATCTCTGACTATAAGGACAATTTCTATAAGTCTGTTTCTTCCCAATCGAGTTGTATCATTCGTACCAGACGACGCACTTTATTACATTGGTTTAGCGAAAAATAGGGTAAGCACTGGTAATTGGACGTTCGATGGAACAGCGCCAGCGACCGGTTTTCATTTACTGTGGGGGTATATACTTTGGTATATATATAGTCTGGCAAATAATATAAGCTTTGAGACCGTCTTCTATATTTCGGCGATATTAGACGCGATTTGCATTGCGGCTGCCGCAGCGCTGTTAGCGCACATCGTGGTCTCGCGCTTAGGGGAGGGAGCAATATTCGGAATACTTATATTGTTCTTCAATCCCATTGTAATTCAGCAGTCGACATCAATGATGGAGGCGCCGCTAGCAATTCTTTGTGCCGCGGCAATGTTGTTCTGCGTCTTTGAGTCGAAAAGAAGTGAGTCGCCCCATTTCCTCTTGGGCGTTGCGTGCATTGGCTTCCTGGGCATCCTGGCAAGATCGGACTTCGGACTCTTGCCGGTCGCTCTGTTTATAGTGACAGTCTTGGCGCATTCGCGGAGCTGGTGGACGGAGAAGAGAGCCTTAACTGCAGGAGTTGGGCTCATGGGAAGCATTCTCGGGCTCGGGCTAGTTTCGGCGCATAATTACGTCCTAGCGGGTCACTGGGTCCAGGCAAGCGCACTAGTCAAGCGCCATTGGTCGATTACAAATGGAGATAGCATACTGCCGATACTAAGGATAGTGGTTGCGCTATGTGTCCCTTACGTGAAGCTTCTACCGTCCAACAATGACTATTTGCGGTTGCTGGAGATCGTTCCAGTTGGAGTAGCGCTCAGTGTATGTGTCTGGAACTACCGAACAGCAATCCGTGCGCAAGTGTTGGAATGGGGAGTTATCGGAGTGTCGGCGATACTAACGATATGTGCCGATATATGTCTTAATACATTTAACAGCGTTGGCGTACAAGTATGGTATTGTGCGCACCTGGTTGCGCCGCTGAGCCTTATTCTCGCCATTGCGATTTGGCCTGTTGGTCAAACGCACTTCTATAAAGTAGCGGCCACGACGCTAATGTGTATGGGAATTGGATTGTACGCAAGTATACGGCCGACGTGGCCATGGCAACAAGGCATGCGAGAAGCGGGTCTTTATCTCCGGGCTAATCCGCAGATTGGTTCCGTTGCAGGGTGGAATGTCGGCTACGTGTCATATTTCTCCGGTCGTCCGATAATTAATCTCGACGGATTGGTCAACGACGATGTCCTTAGCGCAATAGAGAGCGATGCTCTCGCTGCGTACATAAAGAGTAGAAACATAGAGTACATTCTTGACTTTCCGGTGATGCTCACCGAATCATTGGCGCGACGCGGGGGGTATGGAGATGGTAAACTCGTGTCGTGCCTAGAATTGCAAGGTCAGTTGGCAGACGATAGTCAAGCAAATAGGTTTTACGGCGCCGCAATAAGCTTGTATAAAGTCAACCAACGTTGTCTTGCAACAGTGGTTGGCATCCAGTAGCGGTCAGCCGAACTGAGATCAACGAACTACGAATTTGCTGCGAGTGACGGAAATTCCGATCAACGACTGACGAGTAAGCGTACGGACGGCGCAGGGTTGCCATAAGCGCTCTCCGTCGGCTTCACCATGGCCGCACACAAGAGTCCTGACAGTCCCTGCCGCCCGCCTGCGGTCGTTCGCGTGCAGCTTGATCAGAGGCGACGGTGGCGCAAACGTCCGATACGCCCGATGGCGCGCCGCGCTCAAGCTCAACTTCGTGCTCAAAACGCGCAACTCAACATGAGAACTGAACAGCCGTCCAGCGTTCCCTTGCAACGGCACCGTTGCTTCGTGTGCGCTCTGGTTGAAGCACGATGAAAATTCTCCACGTCATCGCCGGAGTTAACCCCGCGGGCGGCGGACCAATTGAAGGCATTCTTCGGCAGGCCGAGGTGTGGGCGCGTCACGGCCATCAACGCGAGATCGTCTCGCTCGATAATCCGGACGATCCGTGGGTTAAGGATTGCCCGGTAAAGTGCTATGCGCTGGGAATTCGCTCGACAATATACAGACGGATGCAAGGTATCATACCGTGGCTTCGTTATGGATACAGTCCCAAACTGGTGCCCTGGCTTAGCTCGCACGCGGCAAACTATGACGCTATAATCGTCAACGGTCTGTGGAATTACACGGCCTTCGCGTCGTTGCGCGCGCTGGCGGACGCGGGTGTTCCCTACTTCGTATTCACCCACGGGCAACTGGACCCGTGGTTCCGTGAATTCTATCCAGTCAAGAATATTGCGAAGCAAATACTCTGGTTGTTCAGCGAGGGGCGTCTTCTGCGCCGCGCGCGCGCTGTCTTGTTTACGTCTGAGGCGGAGAGGCGCAAGGCGCGAAACGCGTTTTGGCCTTACCAAATGCGCGAAAAATTGATCGGCTATGGCACCGCCGACGTTGTAGACGAGCCGGCAAGGCAAATGGAGGCGCTCTACGCTTGCATGCCGCAGCTGGCCGACAGGCGATTCTTGCTCTTCTTGAGTCGGATCCACCCGAAGAAAGGCTGCGATATCTTGATTCGGGCGTTTGCACGTTACGCTCGCAACTATCCTGATCTCGATCTCGTCATCGCCGGACCGGATCAAACCGGTTGGCGGCTCGAACTCGAGCACCTTGCTGACGAGGCGGGCGTTTCCGGGCGCATTCATTGGCCGGGCATGTTGACGGGGGACGCGAAGTGGGGGGCCTATCGGGCCGCGGAGGCATTCGCCCTGCCTTCCCACTCGGAGAACTTTGGCATCGTCGTCGCCGAAGCGCTTGCCTGCGGGTGCCCAGTGTTGATCACAACTCAGGTCGATATCTGGCGAGAAGTACTGGCCGGCGGCGGTGGATTAGTCAGTCGAGACAATGAGAAGGAGTTCGCGCGAATCGTCGGCGAATTCCTCGAACGGTCTTTGGAAGAGAGAACAGATATGGCGATCGCCGCTCGAAATACGTTTGTATTGCGCTTCGATATCGAATTCGTCGCGATGTCGATGCTTGCTCGTCTTCAAGATTTGGTGGCGGACGACGCTGTTTAGCGGCGGGGGGGGGGGACGGATGTTCGAGAGACTGGAGAAGGTCGCGACAATCTTCGGCAACACCGCTCTTGCCCGCGGGGCGCTGCTCTTTGGCGTGGCCGGCGCCGTCGAGCATTTGGATGTCATCGCCTACCTCCGGCCCCGCCACTTGATCGACGTGGGTGCCAACAAGGGACAGTTTGCGCTTGCCAGCGTTTCGCTCGATCCCGCGATTGAAGTCGACTGCTTCGAACCGCTTCCTGCGTCTGCGATCAAGCTTGAAAGATGGGCGAAGGCGACATCAACGCGTATTCGCGTTCATCGCGTAGCACTGGCCGCCAAGAAGGGAACCGCAGAATTTCACGTCACGACGCGTGAAGACTCGTCATCCCTCTTTCGGCCTACGAGCCCACAAGAGGCGATGGGTGTTCGCGTCAAGGACACTATCGAGGTCGCGACCGATAGGCTCGATACTCAATTGAGGTCAGAAGAAGTCCTTCGGCCCTCAATGCTGAAGATCGACGTCCAAGGCGGAGAACTCGGAGTCCTTCAAGGCGCAAGCGAGCTCTTGGACGTCATTGACCATATCTATTTGGAAGTATCGTTCATAGAGCTGTATGAGAATCAGCCGTTATTCGCGGAAACGGACACCTTTCTGCGATCGTATGGGTATAGCTTGCGCGGCATCGCCAATGGCCACGTCAGCCGCGCGCTTGGCCCTTTGCAGGCCGACGCTTTGTATTCCAGATAGCGCGGATGGCGAGAGCGTCGAGGCGTTTCGATCGCAGCGCTCCCTTGAAAGCCCGTTGACGAAGTCGCTTTGACCTGATTCCGTTGCCTCATCGAAGATTCGCCGTTGACTGCAACGATGGCGATGCGACGGGAGACCGGGGCTCAGGGCGATCTGGTCGTGACATGGGCGGAGAGGCCGAGTTCGACGCCTTCGTCGAACAGGTCTGCAAGCTGTACTGCGCGGCGAGGATGAGCGCGCCGTCGCTGCCGCCGGGCTGCTATTTCCGCATGCACATGATCGGCTACTTTGAAGGCATCGACAGCGAGCGCGGCCTTGCCTGGCGTTGCGCCGACTCGCTCTCGTTGAGCAACTTCTTGCGGCTGTCGAACCGCGACAAGGTTCCCGATCTTTCGTGGCTGTCGCGCATCCGCTCGCGCCTGCCGCACGAGGCCCACGAGAAGGTGTTCGGCTGGGTCTTGAGGCTCGCGGCGGAGCGCGGCCTGGTGAAGGGCGAGCGGATCAGGGTAGACGGTTCGACGGCGGAGGCCAACGCGGCGCTGTGCACGATCGTGCGGCGCGCTAGCGGCGAGAGCTACCGCGATATGTCGAGGCGGATGGCGCAAGAGAGCGGCATTGCAACGCCGACGGTGGAGGATCTGGCGCGCTTCGCCCGCAAGCGCAAAGGGAAGAAGCCATCGAACGCCGACTGGGAAAGCGCGACCGACCCGGACGCCAGGATCGCCAAGATGAAGGACGGGACGACGCATCTGGCCTACAAGCCGGAGCACGCAGTCGATTTCGACACCGGCGTCGTCGTGGCGGCGCCGATCCACCCCGCCGACGCGGGCGACACGCCGACGCTCGCGCCGAACCTGGAAGCGGCGGCGCGCAACCTCGACGCGGTCGGGCTGGCACCGAATGAGGTGGCGCCCTGCGTCGTCGTCGCCGACAAGGGTTATCATGCACGCGAACCGTTGAAGTCGCTCGAGGCCAGCGTGTGGAAGACGCGCATCGCCGAACCCGAGCCGGCCAACTGCGATTTGCGCCGACATGGCAACGAGACGGCGCGGCAGGCCGTCTACCCCACCCGCGCGCGGTTGAAATCCGAAGTCGGGCGCGAAACGATGCGCCGGCGCGGCGAGCTGGTCAAGCGCTCCTTCGCCAATGTCCTCGACCGCGGCAACATGCGTCGCGCGTGGCTGCGCGGACGCGAGAACGTGCATAGGCGTTACCTGATCCATGTCGCCGGGTTCAATCTCGGCGTCCTGATGCGCGCGCTCTACGGCCAGGGGACGCCGAAGGAGGCCGCGGACGCTCTGAACGCCTTCGTTTTCATCGTGCGGACCGACGCCGCGCTGACTTTCGGCCTGATCGCCGTCATCGACGGCAAACCCGCCGCGCTCGTC
>Ga0181520_10011172_pt1 | contig 11854 bp, 12 predicted proteins | sample PEATcosm2014_Bin_29_FD_132451 | JGI IMG/M metagenome (GOLD analysis project Ga0181520, IMG submission 132451) | Peatland microbial communities from MTU Mesocosm Facility, Houghton, MI, USA - PEATcosm2014_Bin02_30_metaG | ecosystem: Environmental > Terrestrial > Soil > Wetlands > Peat | place...
CTTGCGCATTTCCCGCCTGTCTATTAAAAAGACCTCCGCTCTCAAGTGGGGGCTTTTAAAATACGAAGTTAATATGGTTTGGGCTAGCTCTTGGAGACGCCTCCCTTCTTTAGGCATCACAGAAATTTTTTCACCACCGCACTCACCCGTCCGGCATCGGCTTTGCCTGAGATCTCTTTCATCGCTTCCTTCATGGCCGCACCCATATCCTTCGCCCCGCCAGCTATGACCCTTTTAACTATTTTCTCAATCTCGGCGTCATCCATCTCTGCGGGAAGATATTCCTGGATTATCTTGAGCTCTTTGAGTTCTTTACCCTCCAGGTCCTTTCTATCGGCCTTGCCATATATTTCCGCTGCCTCTTTGCGCTTCTTTGCCTCCTTGCGCAACACATCCAGCGACGCCTTGTCGTCTAGGACCTCAACGCCTTTGGCGTGTTCCTCGATTTCACGGTTATGCATAGCGGATAGTATCATCCGCAAAGTAAGAAGTCGCTCGCTGTTTCCAGCCTTCATACTTTCTTTTATGTCAGCTTTGAGTTTATCCGAAATAGACATCTTTATGTTGGCGCTAAACGCGCCGTATCTGCCTAAAACGCGCCAAGCTTGCGGGAACGCTCTATCTCTGCCGTGCGCTTAATTTTGTACAAGCGCGATTTCTTAACGCTTGTCGCATTAGGCGTACGAGAAGAGAAACGGCGCTTCTTTGACTCACGCAATACGCCACCCTGCTGCACCCTCTTAACGAAGCGGTAGATGAGCGAGTTTGCGGATTCGCCTTCCTTCTTTTTGATTAATATAGCCATTTTCTAACGAGTTAGCCTCATTCTTTAGTTTTTATTCTTACTTCGCAAACTGTCGACGGCCTTCTTTAGCTCGGACCGAACCTGTTCTAGCGGCTCGGACGGTGGATTTTTGACCACTGTATGTATTGATCCTCCGTTATCCCCCTCATAACGGGTGATAATGTGCACATGGAGGTGGTCAACTGCTTGCCCGCTCATCCTACCGTGGTTTATCCCAATTGTAAAACCCTGGGGTTTGAAGGCGTTATTCATGGCTTCGGTTATGATTTTGACCGCCCCAAAGAGCCTCCCGACCTGATCTTGGGGGAGGTCGATTATGTTGTTGGCGTGCTCCTTGGGTATGACCAACGTATGCCCCAGGGACAGCGGATGTACATCCAGAAAACCAAGCGACCATTCGTCCTCGTAAACTATTTCGGAGGGAATTTCTTTTCGAGCTATCTTGCAGAACAGACAATCTTCCATGACTACACTGTTTTAAGTCTCTTCTTGACCTCTTCAACCACCATTGTGATCGGAACGGCCTCCTGAACCCCGGTAGTCATGTCGCGGATTATTATATTCTCCTCAAAAGCCTCCTTCTGGCCGAAGATGAGGGCGAGTGGAGCCTCCATCTTTGCTGCGCGCTCAAGTTGGGTGGACATAGAATCCTTGCCCAACGCCTCGGAGATACCGACACCGCTTTTTCTGAATTCTTCAATGAGATTGAGCGACTTGCGTTTCGTTATCTCCCCTACGTGAACCAGGAACACGCGCGGTTTTGACTTAGGTGCGGTAAGTCCGCCTGAAGCCGTAGCGACTTCGATGGCTCTCTCTATTCCAGCAGCCATACCCACGGCCGGAGTTGGTCTTCCGCCAAGCATTTCGAACAGATAGTCATATCTCCCCCCTGCGGCGATGGCAAGATTGCCCCCTTCGGGGAACATCTCGAATACGGTACGGTTGTAATAATCCAAACCGCGTACCAACAATGGGTTTAAGGTGTAGGGAATGGCGACTTCATCCAAATACTCCAGCACGCCTTTAAAGTGAGTCTTGCAGTTGACGCAAAGACTATTCAGGATACTGGGCGCTCCAGCCTTGATCGGCTGACAAATCTCGTTCTTGCAATCCAACAGGCGCAAAGGATTCTCCTTCAATCTCCGATCGCAGTCCTTGCACACCTTTTTGCCTTTGTAATATTCGGTCAGGCGCCTTATGTAATTGGGGCGACAGACCCTGCAACCTATTGAGTTGATCTGGACAGTCGTGTTTTTCAGCTTAAGCTCTTCGAAGAAACGGTAGGCGGCGATTATGACTTGGGCGTCATATACCGGGTCGCTTTCCCCTCCCAGGACCTCCAGGCCAAATTGGTGCAGCTCGCGATAGCGGCCGGCTTGAGGGTTCTCGTGGCGAAACACTGGGCTCATATAGTACAGCCTGACTGGCTGAGGCAGTCTGTTCATGCCGTTTTGTATGTAACTCCTGACAACCGGAGCGGTAAGCTCTGGACGCAAAGAGAAGTGGTCCCCGCCTTTTGTCCTCAGGCTATACATCTCTTTCTCGACTATATCAGTCGATTCGCCCACGCCACGCACAAAAAGGTCTGTGTTCTCCAGGATAGGCGTCTCGATCCTGCCGAAGCCGTAAAACTCTGCGACCTCCTTGCCTACCTTGTACACCTTATCCCACAACGGCCAATCGGTCGGAAGGGTATCCTTCATTCCCTTAGGGGTCTGGAAAGAGACTTTTTCGTTGCTATTTGTTTTTGTCTTAGGTTTGGTCATATATAGATAAATCTGGCGACCATAGTCTCACCCCCGCGCGGACTACGCCGACTATTGCATTGCTCTTAACGGGGCCCCAACTTCTTGAATCGAAACTTTCGAGACGATTATCTCCCATTACAAAATATTCACCCGGTCCGAGTTTGGGGTAGGTTGACTGCCCCTCCGTGACTACGCCGGCAGGAAGATAGGGTTCAGGCAAGACATTTCCATTGATATAAACCTTCCCATTGCTTATGGATACCGTGTCCCCCGGCAGACCTACGATCCTCTTTATGAAGAACTCGCTGTAATCCAATGGGTCGTGGAAAACGATTATCTGACCCCTGGCTGGATTGTCAAAATGATATGTCACCTCGTCAACAAGGACGTATTCGCTGTCATACCAGGAGTTGCCGCTTATAAACGTGGGCTCCATGCTTGCGCCGTTAACCACGAACGGCTTGGCTATGAACTGATATATCAGAAAAATGGAGATGACTGCCACCGCGAGGATCTCTAAAATTTCCCATAGCGGCATAAGAGATTGCTTCATCGAGGCCATTCTAATACAATTTTATCGATGAGGGCAAGCGATCAAGGATTGATGGGCGTTAAGCTTGTGCTGGGATTGCGCAACCCGGGCGAGGAGTACAAGGGCACTTACCATAATGTTGGCGGGCTCTTCGTAGATTACCTGGCTTCTGTGCTGGGCGTCAGCTTCAAGAAAGCCCGCTATTTCGAATACGCCAAATCTAACGGACTTATTTTAGCCAAATCGCTTGTATACATGAATGAATCGGGTATAGCCGCAGCCGCAGCCGTGAAATATTTCGATTTGGCGGGAGACCAATTGTCGGTTGCCCACGACGATTCCGACCTGACCCTGGGCAACTTCAAGATATCCGCGGGACAAAGCGCGGCTGGGCATCATGGGATAGAGTCCGTTATCGTCGCGTTGGGCACAAAAGATTTTTCACGCATACGCATAGGGGTGAGACCGGGACAAGAGGTGAAACGTAAGAAAGCCGGCGAATTCGTGCTCAATCACATAAGCCGCAACAATTCTAAGATATTAGAGGGGGCCTTCGATAAGATCTATCAAGATCTGAAAAATTCACCGAACTAAGGAACGTAGGTGAAGTTAATTGAATACACAATCCTGCCGTTACTATCTATAGTCTCTGGGGATATCTGAACATCGCTGAAATGCGATGACTTCTTAAGTGCGCTGTTAAGTATATCGGCGGTCGTCTTGTCTGCGGTGGACACCTGTACCGTAATTGGTGCGGATATCGACGTGAATTGTAAATGACTGAAAATCACTGGCTTTACATTGGGATTATTGTCCGGCACCAATTGAGTAAGGCTGGATAGCTGTTGTCCTATGCTCGCCGTGTTGGTCGCCGTTAGAGTGTTGTCCAAAGAACTTGTAGTGGTCGCCGCAGTGCTATTTATAGATGCCGGATTATAAGCGGCCGAAGGCACGCCCCAGCCGTTAACCTGGAAAGTGATCGTAAAATTGACCGAGCCGTTGGTGGCTATGGTTATCGTCGAAAATGGTATCTGCACCTGGCTAAGTTGCGGTATGCCAGCAATTTTGTTCTTGAAATCAGCCGCGACATCCTCACTGCTGGCATCGCCTATTATGACCCCGGATTCATTAGAGGTCTGAAGCGACACGCGACTTATGGAAATATTGTCCAGTGCGGCTGCGGCGTTTATATCGCCTATAAGCCACGACACCTTGATCTGGCCGCTCCTAGCCTCTGCAATCATTGAAACCATGCTATTGAATTGGGTCGCGCTGGTTTCAAGGCCGGCCAGCTGCTCCGATTCCGTCTGGCTTAAGCCGGCGTTCTTGCTCTTAGAGACATCATTTGCGATGCTGTTTAAATAAAAATCTGAGATCATAAATAGGATGAGTAGGGCCGCGAAGATGGTTATCACCACGCTTCTCCAGAACTCAAGGTATTGGAGTATCTGATCTCCGCGATAGGCCTCGTGAGCGGTTACGCTGCTCAAGCTTATATCGGTATCCTTTGATCGCGGAACCAGCCCGCGCAACGCTGCGCCGTAAATCGCACTCACCCTTTCATTATCGATAATGCTGACCGTGGCCGATGGGAAGCGGGCCTTCACGTCAGCCAACAACTCATCCCTCATAGAAGGCAGCATAAGGGCGATATCGCCGATCTGACCGCCCCAATGGCTGGAATGGAAATTAAGCAAACGCCTTATCTCAACTTCCATAAGATTCTTGACGCTATCCAATGTTATCGTCTGGTTTTGCCCTTGAATCGAAGCCCACGGCGAGAAGAAATTGAATGCTATGCTATTGTTTCTGAGGATCATAAAATATATCCCGGCGGGCTGGAATTGTACGACGAGATAGGGAGACGTCTTATTTATGAGCCCGCTCGAATATAGGCTACGCCCCAGACTTATGGTGGAAGACTCTACCGCGGCTACGTAATAATTTGCTTCTTGAACGGCCTTAACGTATTCATCGATAACCTTGCGATCCGCGAAAGCTGCCAATAATTCAACTTGGTCGGATAAATTATTAGCCTCTCTGGTCGGAATGTTTTGCCAGCCGTAATAAGAAGTGTTGACGTCGATCGGTGAAACCATCCGCATATTCAGGTCTGCTGCCTCAGAGATGTCATCACCCATCGTAGGGACGTTAAAAGTCTGAACATAGACATCGTTGGCCGGTATGGTGAGTATGACGTCTATGGGCCTTGAATTGGTCGGCGTTATCTGTTTGTGCAACATGCGCAGCGCCGCGACAAACCTCGCTCCGTCTTTGACGATGCCCGATTCTATCACCCCAGGGGGCAAACGCAGGGATATCTGGGTCGCCCTACCCTTCTTTCCGCCGCGCAGTTCAAGATATTGCAGGGCGGTGTCTGAAACCTCAAGCCCACCCAACGGCTTATTTGGATTGAATGCCTCTATAAATTTGGCCCAATATGTTTTTAGATTATCCATTAAAACGTCAGTCTGGGATTTGTTTCGATGACTCAAGGTTAACCAACCCCGTGGTGCTATCGACTCCGACTATAGTCTGTAATTTTACGCGTCTGCCCAAGGAAACCCCTTCGGATGTTATGGTTATTACGCCGACAGCAGCACTGCCTTTTATTGTAACATTAGCAACGTCGTTTGGGCCTATGGTCAACGTGTAAGCTGACGGACAGCCGATAGTGGCGGGGCAGTTCTTATAGCGGATCACTCGCATGAAGGCATCGTCCGACCCAGCCTTGGCATCAGACAAAGCCTGCGACGCTATACGCTGGCTGTTGGCCGTTGTGGCCAAGCTGGCTGCAATCCCTACCGCAGCGACCGCCACTACTATTATTATTGCCGACAAAATCAATATAGTAGGCAAAGTAGCTATGCCGCTTTCTCGGTTATTTACTGACATATATATAGCTTACCTCTCCCAAAAGTAAGTTGCTAATCCATTACTGGCTTAGCTGCAGCACTCCAGGGCTGGTCACTATGGATCCTGTAGTGGAAGAATATTGATTTGTTGGTTGGGTAAACACAGTGCTTGAATTGGCGATCAGTCCCCCACTCCAATCGTTGAAACGTATGACTTGATCACTGGTTCTAGATATATTCTGACTGACCACGTATGAACCTTGGGCTTGGCCCGTACTCCAGGTTATATTGACCGTCACTTGGAGTGTGGACGGATCCTGCAATATCCCAGTCAGATTTCCGGTGGAAGTAGCCACCGTGCAGGCCGTAGCTGTAGCGGTCGATATCGCACCGGTGCCGCAGGTGTCACGGAATATATTTTGTATTGAGAACCATCTCGAAAAGGTGATCTTATTGGTGGTTATGGTCTCCACTCCTGTCCTGATCGAGAAATTGCGATATAAAAGTGCTGTGGTGGAGGTTCCAGAATAGGATGTGTTTAAAGTAAGTGTGGAGGTTCCGTTAATTACGCTGACGGTAAACGGCAGCGAATTTATTAGGATGTTATCGCCGGCATAGCCGCTGGTCGCCGCGACCAGGCTTGTATTGAAATTGGTGCTGGTGCTGTTGGCTGTAATGGTCGGCGAATTGAACGTTACATTAAACGTGCCTGGAAGCTGCTGGAACGTGGCCAGATAATACATCGAACCGGTCCCCTTGTTCAGGTTATATATCTGCGACCAATTGCTTTCAGCGACCGAGCGCAGATTGTTCATCAATTCCTGCTGATATTGCGTAGCTAGTTCCGTGGCGCGATTTCTGCTATTGCTTGCCGTAGTCAATAAAAGAGCGCCCACCGCCGCGCTCGTCACTATTGTAGCGATGGTGATGGAGATCAATATTTCCATCAGAGATTGCCCGCTGCTTGGGCTATTCCTTATCGAGTTGCGAAGCCAATCGATTCTCCTGCCTATCTCAGAAGTTAATCGTCCCATTTGTATCTATAGTTATGGTATGTGAAGCCTTGGGATTGGCTATGGTTATTGTCGCCGAATTTAACGGCAATCCAAGCGGCTTGGTGAAGATGATATTGGTTGAAGCACCAACGGCTGGATTAGTAAAATTCAGAGTAGTGCCGCTGAAAGAGACTTCGTCCACGTTTTGTTGCGGCGCATTAGGTATCTCCGTCACAGTACCGGTGCCGTTTATCACCCACATATTGGCCCCGTCGAACGTGATTGCCGACGGCATCCACCCCACCCCGGAATACGTGGTCATTTGGCCCGTGGGACTTATTTTAGTCACGGTGCTGTTGGGGTCGGCTGCATTTGTCGTCCACATATTGGTCCCGTCGAAGGCGATGCTGTATGGATACGTGCCCGTTCCCGTATATATCGTCATCCCGCCCGTGGGAGTGACCTTCGTAACGCTGTTATTATAATTCGTCACCCACATATTGGTCCCGTCGAAGGCGATACTTCGAGGAGCGGAATTCATCCCGGTATATGTCGTGATCACGCCCGTGGGGGTTATTTTGGTGACGGAATAACTGGGGTCAGCGGAGTTTGCCACCCACATATTGACCCCGTCGAAAGCGATACCATCTGGGCCCCATATATAGCCTGAACCTGTGAGGGGTATCGATGTCGCCACGCCCGTGGGACTTATTTTGATTATGGCGCCAGTACTATAGTCGTCCGCCCACATATTGACCCCATCGAAAGCGATACCGCCAAAATAAACCCCCGGAGTGGAATATGTCGTCATCACGCCCGTGGGACTTATTTTGGTGACGGTACCATTGGCATTTGCCGTCCACATATTGACCCCGTCGAAAGCCATAGCATTAGGCTGAGTATTTAATCCAGAATATGTGGTCATCGAACCAGTAGGAGTTATTTTGACGGCACAACTGCAGCTATAACCCGCCGTCCACATATTTACACCATCGGAAGCCATAACCAGAGCTGGCGACTGCCATGATCCATATGTGATCTGCGGCGCGCCGGTAAAGATAGTGTAGTAATCCTGACCCGCAACGGTATTGTCAAAATGCATGCCCCATTGTTGACTGTTCGCATCTGCGGCAGTCTTACTCATCGTCGCCCGCATATCCGCGACGATACGTTCGGTCATTGAGCTTACTTCCGTCTGTTCACGTAGATTGTAATAGCTGGCCGAGCCTATCCCAGCTATGACAGAGACGATAGCCACTACCATCAATAATTCGACTAGAGTGAAACCAGAGTTGTGTTTTTTCATGTTCATTAATATATTAACCCGTACTCGCGGTTAATTGATATACCGGGACTATGATCGACAACGCAATAGTCCCCACGATTAGTCCGATGGCGACGAGCAAAACCGGCTCTATGAATGCGACCAACGTCTTAACAGATGAGTTTATTTCACCCTCATAGAACTCAGCTAAGGTCCCCAAGATATTCTCCAAATGTCCGGCCTGTTCCGATATCGAGATAAGGTTCACGACCACCTGCGGGAAATACGGCTCCTTGCGGAAGGCCTCGCCGATAGTAAGGCCCTTGGCAATTCCCTCACGCGATATGCGCAACAACGCCGCCTTCATTTCATTCGACCCCCCGGCTTCGGCAGATATCTCCAAAGACTCTATTATAGGCATCCCGGCATTCATCAACGAAGATAGGGTGCTGGCAAAACGCTGCAGGGCTATACGATGGACCACCTCATTGATTACTGGTATACGGTCCACCATACGGTTGAATATAAACTTGCCGAAATCGCTGCGGAAAAAGAACACGCCTCCGACTATCAAAACGACCAAGCCAATCATTATCTCAACCACGTATTGGCCCATAAACAGGCCTATAGCGAATACAACCGCCGAAAAAGGTGGCGGAGTGATGGCGTTGGTGTAAAAGCTCGCTGCGATCTTGGGGAGAATAAAAGTCACCATTCCTAAAACTATTATTATGGCCATGCACACCAAAATGATTGGGTAAATAAGCGCACCCTTTATATTGCCGCGCAATTCCGCGTCCTTCTCTAGGGTAGTGCTTAAGTTGTCGAAAACGCCTTCAAGATTACCAGACCTCTCGCCCGCTTTTACCAAATTCACAAAGACTGGAGAGAAAAACTTAGGATATTTGGCGAATGTAGTATAAAAAGGTTGACCCTTACCAAGATTGTCTCTTATTTCAATAAGCAGGGCCTTTACTATCGGCTTATCAAAATCGGCTATTAGAATATCTATCGCTTTGAATAGGTCCGTTCCCACCTTAAGCATCAGTGCCAAATATTTCGTCAAAAATACCTGGTCCTCAATTGTTATCGACTGTCCGAATATACCCTGAATCCCCTTGGCCTGAAGCCCGCCCGTTGCCTTTAGAGACACGGGTCGCAATCCCTGCGTGGCCATCCAAGTCAGGACGTCTGAAGGCCCCTGAGCTTCGACATCAGCCTCGACGATCCGACCATTTGGTTGTGACGCCACGTAATGGAATCTCATTATTCTCCTATAACCCTAAGCAATTCCTCGACGGTCGTAATACCCCGCTCGACTTTGCGGAGACCGTCCTCGAACATCGTTATCATACCCTCTTTTTTAGCCAGTACGCGCAGGTTATCGATCATGAAACTCGGGTCGATGATCAACTTACGGACGTCATCGCTGACATTGAGCACCTCATATATACCAAGTCTCCCACGGTATCCGCTGCCCCCGCATACCGGACAACCCTTTCCGGCGTAAAGCGTCTTAGGCATTCGCGCTCCAGACAATCCCGACGCCTCGGCTTGTTTTTCAATGGCCGCTATCATTTCCGGGGTCGCTTCATAAGAATATATGCAAGAATCGCATATCTTACGCACCAAACGTTGGGCTACTACGGCATCCAAAACGGCCGCCACCAGGAAGGCTGGAACCTTGAGGTCTATGAAACGTGGGATGGCCGTGGGTGCGTCATTCGTGTGAAGCGTAGATAGGACTAAGTGGCCCGTGAGTGCGGCCTGCACGGCTATGTCGGCAGTTTCGCTGTCTCTGATTTCCCCCACCAGTATTATGTTCGGGTCCTGACGGAGAATGGACCTAAGCCCCTCGGCGAAGGTTATCCCAGCAGCATCGTTGATTTGCGTTTGATTGACGAACTTTATGTTGTATTCGATCGGGTCTTCGACGGTCACGATATTCACCTCTGGACGGTTAAGTATGTTCAGAACCGAATAAAGCGTGGTCGTCTTGCCTGATCCTGTCGGGCCGGTCACCAACACCATGCCGTAACTTCTCCTCACGTTGTCCTCGACTATCTTGGCTGTATCGTCGAACATGCCCAGCTCCTGGAAAGAAAGCGGACGGTTGGTCGATGGCAATATACGCATTTCCATCTTCTCGCCGTAGAAGGTTGGTATGTCCGACACACGGAGGTCCACTAGGTCCGAACCTATCTTGTATCGGAATCTTCCGTCCTGCGGCTTGCCATGCTCGTCGATCTTCATTCCGGATAGCAGCTTCAAACGGGCCACTATTGCGCTATGTATCTGTGTGGGCATACGGAAAACCTCTTTGAGTACTCCGTCTATCCGGTAACGGATATAGATGAAGTCCTCGAATATCTCGATGTGAACGTCCGACGAGCCTAGGGCCATGGCATAAGAGATAATGTTATCGACTATGGCAACTATCGGCACTACGGTCGCGGCCTGCTCCCCTCTTATCTTGCTGCGAAGTGATGCTTCGAGGTTGTCAGAAATTATTTTCTTGAAATCGTGTGCCGTTGCTTGGCTGTAAAGTGCAAATCCTTTGTTTAGATCGACATCCCTGGCCAGGAATGGTTTTATAGGGGCTTTGAGATGGCTTTCCAAAAATTGCACTGTGACCAAATCCGATGGGTCTTCCATTGCCGCTTTAATCGAACCGTCCGGATTGCGTCCGAACAGCACGACGCGCTTCTGTCGGGCCACATCCTCCGTAAGCAAGGTCAGAGCAGAGATATCAATGTCGATCTTATCCAGGTTAGCTAAAGCTGTGTTGAAGTAGCTAGACAAGACCGAACTATAATAAGAATCGGTCATTAGGCCGCGCGAGATTATACTCTCGGCAACGCTTTGGCCAAGTCTTTTAGCGTCGGAAGCTATGGCATCGAATGTCTGAGAGTCGAGGAGCCCGTCCTTTAGCAGGATTTCTTTTAGCTTATCTTCGGGTATCTGAAGCATTACGTTGTGTTAAGTATAGCAAAGAAACATGCCTCTAAATAGGCATGTTTCCGATGACAAAGGCATATCGGCTTTGATTGAGTTACAACCCTAGATTGGTACCGACCTGATACCAACAATACGAAGCTGTGCCATTCGCTGGCGTGCAGTTTTGGGTTGAAGTCGCCGCGCTATATTGAACTTCCTTCCCGACGAATTTTACGCTCTCAAGATGAGCCGCAAGCTTGTAAGTATAGTTTGTCGTAGTGCTGTCGTAGCCATACATATAGTACGTGCTGTTTGTCGGATCTACCGGCAATAGCGTTAACGGCGAACCGCCGGGTAGGCTGGTAAAGTTCACATCAACCCAGCCATAACCGTTCACACTCCTCATGGTCGTTGTGGGCGTCGATACGGGAACCGTACACGGGGTTGTTGTTGAGTTGTTGTTGAACGGATACTGCTGCGGAGTTCCAGTCGCAGTGCATCCGCCCCCAAGGCCGAAACCGGCAAAATTAAGGACCGGTGGGAATGTTGGCGACTCGGACAGATACGTGTTTAACGCCGTCCTTAAGGTGTCTAGGTCCGAGATTCTCTGGCCATCCCTGGCTTGCGCCAAGAGTTCGGCCGGGTTGAGGATAATGGTCACGGCTGCGGCCAAGACCCCTAAGATAGCGATGACGATCAAGAGCTCGATTAGGGTAAA
>Ga0181520_10011173_pt1 | contig 11854 bp, 6 predicted proteins | sample PEATcosm2014_Bin_29_FD_132451 | JGI IMG/M metagenome (GOLD analysis project Ga0181520, IMG submission 132451) | Peatland microbial communities from MTU Mesocosm Facility, Houghton, MI, USA - PEATcosm2014_Bin02_30_metaG | ecosystem: Environmental > Terrestrial > Soil > Wetlands > Peat | place...
AGGGCGATGGAAACGATGGAGGTGATCCAGACCAGCGAGGTCAAGGGCGCCTCAAAGTCCATCTCGTCGGAGTTGCCGTATTTCATCTTGGCGATAATGCCATTGAGGAAGTAGGCGCCCGAGCTGGAGAGCAGCATGGCCACGCGCATGACGAAGATCCAGACCAGCAGCTCGGCCTGCGTCGCGGGGCTCTTGACGGCCAGCAAAATGAAGGTGATCAGGGCCACGCCAGTAACGCCATAGGTCTCAAAGCCGTCAGCGCTGGGTCCAACCGAATCGCCCGCGTTGTCGCCCGTGCAATCGGCGATGACGCCAGGGTTGCGGGCATCGTCTTCCTTGATCTTGAAGACGATCTTCATCAGATCGGAGCCGATGTCGGCGATCTTGGTGAAGATGCCGCCTGCGATACGCAGAGCCGCCGCGCCCAGAGACTCGCCGATGGCGAATCCGATGAAACAGGGGCCGGCATACGTGGCCGGGACGAAGAGAAGGATGATGAGCATGATGAGCAGCTCAACCGAAATCAGCATCATGCCGACGCTCATACCGGCCTTGAGCGGAATCGCAAAGAGCGGATACGGCTTGCCCTTCAATCCGGCGAATGCCACTCGTGAGTTCGCATAGGTGTTGACGCGTATGCCGAACCATGCGACGCCATAGCTGCCCGCGATGCCGACTAGGCTGAAACCCAGAATGATAGGCAGGGTAACCGCAACATTTCCCACCGGCGACAGCCAGCCGAAGTAAAGCGAGATAATGACCGCGATGAAGACCCAGAGCAACATGATGAATTTGCCCTGCGTGATCAGATAGGTCTTGCAGGTCTCATAGATCAGCTCAGACATCTCGCGCATCGACTTATGAACCGGCAGGTTCTTCAACTGCACAAGGATCCCGAGTCCGAAGATCAGGCCGAGAACGCAGAATGCCAAACCGACCATCAACAGAGCGGGGCCTGAGAGGCCGAAATGATTCACGACCGACAGGTCAGGCAGCTTCAGGCTGGCTTCGCCGCCCGCCGATTCCTGCGCACCGGCGAATGTGGGAAGCAGCAGGCCCATAAGAGCCGCTACTGTCCTGTAATGACACTTTAGGAGTGTCTTAACGCGTGTAAAATTGAAGGCCACGAGCAGCGAAAGCGCGCTCAAGGCCATAAAGAAATACACCAGATACTGTGCAGTCACAAATCCTCCCAAGCTGTTTTTAAGCTGAATTGCCGATGGCTTACCGCGAACGAAACCGGAAAATACAACGAAAATTTTCCGCAAGAATAGTCATCCGAAGGCTATCACCCGGCCCGGACACTGTCGAGTGATTGCAGTCACACCATACCGGGGCTTCCGGGAATAGAGACACTGCCCAGAATGGCGTGGCATAACGCTTTATTTCACTATTGGATAGGAATATCGATCTTATCGCCAGGCAACGGGATCTGAAGATTTTGATCGCCAGGCGAGCGTGTCTTGCCACCGGCAAGCGGGTGCAGCTTGAAGAGCACCAGCACGTTACGCTCCGGGTCGTCAAAGGCGCGGTAGCTGGCCACCTGCTCGAGCGAGTAGTGCGTGTGGATGTCCTCCAGCGTGCCGGCATCGATATCGTTCCATGTGGCCCACCAGCCGGGTTGGTAGCTGGCCAGCTTTGTAACCAGATCCTGCGTGCCGAAGTCGTCGCACAAGGTGGGCAGGTGGGTGACCAGGGTGATCTGATCGCTGCTGATCGAGACAAGCAGCCGATTGCCGTTCGGGTGGGTATCAATATACTGTGTCAGCCGCCGCGCTGCCTGGACAAAGGTGTATTCGGGATGGGTTGCGAAGTTCAGGGTCTGGAGGCCGTTAAAAGCCGCGGTAAGGCTGGCCACGGCGACCACCGCCCATCCGAGCAGGCGTTCTTGATGGCGACGTGGACTTTTCTCATTGGCCGAAGTGCTTTGCCCGAGCAACGCACCAGCCCCCTGCGCCAGTACGAAGAAGCTGAAGATCGCCACCACCGCAAAGTAGCGGGGCTGAGGATGGTTCTGGTAGGTCATGAAGAAGATATAGCCAGCGACGGCCAGGATCGAAGCGCCAAAGACTGGGTCCTGCAAGAGATTGTGAGCCCACTGATTCCGACGAGCCAACGCCGAGCTTGGCGCAACCACAGTCGCAATCGCAGCCACAATCACAACCAGGGTCAGCAGGCCGGCGAGCGGAACCAGGATGCGGCCCACCCAGAGTCCGCCGTGGAAAGACCACCAGAGGCTCAGCAAAGGCCAGTAAAACTCCTTCGGCTTGGTGTAATTATTGACGAAGAAAAGATACTTATAGTCGGCATAGAGACCGAAGTGGACAATCAGAGCCATCCACAGGCCGAAAGCGGCAGCAAAGGTTCCGGATGCCGCCAGGCCAACACGGACGCACAGCTTGTGGTTGGCCCAAAGCGGCAGCAGCATCGCCCAGGCCAGTGCCGGCAGCAAGAAGATGGCGGTGGTCTTGGTGAGCATCATCAGCGTGAATAGCAAGCCAACTACGACTGACGCGACCACCGGACGGCGCAACCGTGGCAGGCGCACCGCGAGATTCAGAACCGCCAGTGTGAGTGCGGTCAGCATGGGCTCGAGAATCGCCAACCGGCTGAAGCAGTAGAGGAATGGGCTGGTGACGATCAGAGTCACCGCAAGCAGCGCCACCCAGCGCGATCCGTTCGCTCGCAATAGCAGGTAACTCAACAGCAGATTGCAAAAGAAGAAGGCAACCGCAAGCCCGCGCGCCGCCTCCACAGTGACTCCGGTAAAGAAGAAGAGCACCCACTCGAGGAAGGGCCACAGGGGCACGGCCGGGGCCGGATTGAAGTCTCCCGCGAGATACCAGTTACCAAAGAGGTGGGCGCGGATGGCTGCGTTGCCGTACCAGCCTTCGTCGGTGTACTTGGCCCAGTCCATGTACCACGGAGTATGGTTGGGAAAGTCGGCGGTTAGATGGAGCGCGTGCACCAGGGCGAAACAGACGATGAAGAGCAGCCAAAGAAGGGAAAGCCAGCGCTTCTGCGAGATGGTCAACGTCTGATTCTCCACAAGAACGGCACGCCCCTGGTCTTTGATCGGCGAGGCGGCTCAAGGCGGTTTCCCCATGCAGGCGCGGGCCCGCAGTTTCGGGATCAAGACGCCTCAAAGGGGGAAATTCAAGTATAGCGCGGCGTGCTGTCCTCGCCGGTCGACCAAAAGTTAGGCGGCTGAATCGCAAACGGCACCGAAGCATCCAAGATGTTAGTTGTTTGAACAACTATCATGTCGGCTCCATGGATCGGGCCGGGATGCCCCGAGGTTAAGCCGATGCCCGCGAAGCCGCAACGTCAGCCCACAATCTTTCTTCCCCACGGCGGAGGGCCCTGCTTTTTCATGGACTGGACCTGGGGCCCAGCCGACACCTGGAATGCCACGCAGCGGTTTCTTGAGGGGCTCGCGGCTACGTTGCCTGAGCCGCCCAAGGCTTTGCTGGTCGTCAGCGGCCACTGGGAGGAGCCTGCCCTCACGGCCAGCGCCGCAGCCCGTCCCAAGCTGATCTTTGACTACTCCGGCTTCCCCGAGCACACCTACCGTCTCACTTGGCCAGCGCCGGGCGAGCCTGAACTGGCCGTGCGCGTGACGGATCTGTTGAAACAGGCGGGCCTGCCGTCGGTGGTCAGTGAAACTCGCGGCTTCGACCACGGCGTCTTTGTGCCACTCAAGGTTGCCTTCCCCGAGGCGCGGATTCCGGTGGTCACGCTCTCGCTGGCGGCCTCGCTCGACCCGGCTTTGCATCTTGCGGCTGGACGGGCGCTCGCTCCTCTGCGCGATGAGGGTGTGTTGATCATCGGCAGCGGCATGAGCTTTCACAATCTGCGTGGCTACCTTCGCCCCGAGACCCCTGAGCGAGCAAGGGCATTTGACGCATGGCTGACGCGCGCCGTCGAGTTGCCTGCCGCGGAGCGAGATGACCTGCTGACCCACTGGCGCTCAGCTCCATTTGCAGTCTTCTCGCATCCCCGTGAAGAGCACTTGATTCCGCTGATGGTGGCCGCAGGCGCTGGTGGAGAGGCACCCGGCAGCCGCATCTTCACCGATGAGCCGTTGGGAGCAGCGATCAGTGCCTATCGCTTCGGCTAAGAGGGCAGCCTTCAGGAGACGGGGTGACCAGGGTTCGTGGGTTCCCACATCTGGCGCGATAAAGCCGCACTAGATATGGGTCACCCAAATTTTCAGGAAAGCCCCTGCAGAAGAATGCCAAGGCCCGCGCCGCCGAGAATCAGCCATGTCGCATTGATCTTGTAGCGGACCAGCAGGATCGCGCTCGCCAACCCCAGCGCCAAAGTCCACCCATCGACCAGCGTAGCGCGGCCCAGCGCAATCGCCACAGCGGCCATCAGTGCCACAGCGGCGGCATTCACGCCATTGAGGAAGGCTGCGGCCAGCCTGGATGTGCGAATGCGCTCGGCCAGCGCCCCTACAACTCCGGCCATAAAGAAAGAGGGAAGAAAGATGGCAGCGGTCGCCACGGCGGCACCGATCCATCCGTGCAGTAGGTATCCCAGAAAAGTTGCCGTGGCGAAGACCGGCCCCGGCGTCACCTGGCCAGCCGTGATGGCGTCGAGCAACTGCCGCTGCGTTACCCAGTGCAGCCGGTCCACCAGATCGGCCTTGAGAAAGGCGACCAGGACATAGCCGGAGCCGAAGACCACCACACCCAGCTTGAGAAAGACGAGGAAGATCGAAGCGACCCCGGCCGTACTTGCCGTGCCGCCCGCTGCGAGAGGCAGACCGGCAAACCCCATCACCGCGCCACGCCGGAAACGTGGCCACGCCGCCAGCAGCGTTAAACCGCCTGAGGCGAGCAGCACCGCAATTGGCGGAATTCCTGCGAGAGCGGCCACAAAGCAGACCAGCCCAGCCGCCGCCATTTGCCAGCGGCGATAAGCTGTCTTGCCCAGGTTCCAGACAGCCTGAACGATTATGGCGACCATGACAGGTTTGGCTCCGTAGAGCAGTCCCTGAACCTGGACAAGGCTGCCATAGCGCACGTAGGCCCACGCCAGTGCGAGGGTGGCCAGCGAGGCAGGCAGAATGAAGCACCCGCCTGCAACCACTAACCCCAACCAGCCGCAGCGACTGTAGCCTAGAGCCATCGCTACTTGCGTCGAACCGGGGCCGGGCAGCAGGTTGCACGCGCCAACCAGGTCGAGGAAATCTTCGTGGCTCATCCATCCTCGGCGCTCGACGGCCTCTCGCTCCATCAGGACGATGTGCGCCGCCGGACCACCAAATGCGGTCAACCCCAGGCGTAGAAAGAGCTGGAAGATCTCACCCAGGGAAGATTTGGCGGGGACTGCCATGCTTTGCGAGCCAGCCTCTTCGATTACGGTGTGCCGGGAGCTTGATGCGCCCGCAGAACTACTCATGATCTCAGTTGGCACTGCACATGAATCAGTCTGTGACTCGAAAATGCAGTCTAACCTCTGCCCTGGTACCAGCGTCTCTTGCGGCCCATATGCACGCCTGAATCGATAGCGATGGCCAGCAGGCCGAAGATCATGCTCAGGTCGAGGCGGGCCTCGTGAAAGAATGTCAGCCAGCCATAGTTGTTGAGTTTTTGGAGCGTAAACGGACCCAGCGGCCTGCCCAGCATAATGGGAATCTTGGTGGTGATCAATGCCGCGAAAATGACTACAAGCAGAAAGATTGCGGCATCGCCGGCAAAGAAGTCCAGCAAGATGGCGGCGCCACAGCCGATCTCGACACCACCCACCAGTGGCGCAAGCAGATTGGGCATAGGCAGGCCGATCGCGGCAAAGCGCCCAACGCCCATGGCATCGGGTTGGGCAAACTTGAGGACGCCTTCGAGCACAAACACCAGACCCACGATCGTCCGGATGAGAATCATGGGAAGATTTTGGCGCACCGCAACCTCCATTTACTGGTTCTTCCGAAGAGGCCTGCTCTGAAGGGGATCGCAGACCAGACAAGAAAAAGGATAACGTAGGGGCCAAACAGAAAGAGAAAAAAGAAATAGATCCGCGAAGATAATTCGGAAAAACAGTTCATTTCATGCGAGATACAGGCCGTTGCATTGCCTATTTGCTATCGAGCAGAGTTTCAACGGCAGCGGACAGTGACTTGGGTTGGGTCGAGGGAGCGTAGCGACGTGCTACGCTGCCGTGCCGGTCGATCAGGAATTTGGTGAAGTTCCATTTGATGCGTTCGGTGCCGAAGATCCCGGGTTTGGCCTTCTTCAAAAATCGATAAAGGGGGTGGGCATTGGGTCCGTTGACCTCGATCTTTGCGAAGAGGGGAAAGCTGACGCCATAATTCCGTTCGCAAAAGGAGGCGATCTCGGCGGCCGAGCCCGGCTCCTGGCCGCCAAACTGATTGCAGGGGAAGCCAAGCACCGTAAAGCCGCGAACCTTATAGGCGCGGTAGAGTTGCTCCAGGCCGGCGTACTGCGGGGTGTTGCCGCATCGGCTGGCAGTGTTGACGATCAACAGGATCTTGCCCCGAAACTCATCCAGGGAGACTGGGCGTCTGTTCGAATCGCCATCCAGCAGTGACGCCGAAAACTGATAGATGGTCTCTCTCGCTTCGCTCATTGCCCGGCAACCTCCGTTCAGAGAGAATGTCATACGCGCCGGGCAGGCGTCCAAAAGGAATGTCACCCCGCACCAGTTGGACAGAAGGCCCTCCCAACCCGGCTGCGTCCGGTAGACTGTGGTTTGGGTTCCTTTTGGACCCGGCCCGAGTCCGAAGGCGGTAGGCGCGGCAGGGAAGTTTCGGGAGAGAGACGGATTCCGGCCAAAACTTCGGTCTAGTGGTTTGGGCGGGGTGGCCGCGGTCCAATATAATGAATCTTTCCTTTATGCAGGATCAGATTTTTCAGCAATGAGGGTGGCGATATTCTTCCCGTGAAGCCGAACCTGATGGCGAACTATGGACCGCACCAGAACGTGTGCTCAACGCAGGGCTCAGGCCCGGTGAAGATCAAGCACAATCCCGTCACCCGCACGCTGCGGACCACGAGCCGTCTTGCGCGGATGATGATGCTGATCGCGTTGATGCTCGCCGCCGGCGCAGCCCTGGCCCAGCAGCCGGAGACCATCGATTCGATTCGAGTCATCGGCAACCGGCGCATCCCCAAGGAGACCGTGCTGGCGCGGCTCTTTACCCATCCGGGGGACACCTACGATCCGATCTCGATCGAGCGCGACCTCAACTCGTTGTGGAACACCTCGTACTTCGATAACGTGCGCATCGAGCGCGAGGATACCGAGAAGGGCATCATCCTGGACATCTTTGTCGTGGAGAGGCCCACCATCCGCGAGATCAACTACAAGGGCCTCAATGCGGTCTCTCAGTCAGACGTGCTGGACCGCTTCAAGAAAGAAAAAGTAGGCATGACCGTCGAGAGCCAGTACGACCCGACCAGGATCAAGCGGGCCGAGACGGTGCTGAAAGACATACTCTCAGAGCACGGCCACCAGTTCGCCACCATCAAGACTGAAGTCAAGACGATTCCTCCGGCCTCGGTGCAGGTGAACTTCAACATCAAGGAAGGCCCGACGGTCAAGGTGGGCCAGATCAAGTTCACCGGAAACGAGCATCTGAGCAGCCTGACGCTTCGCCGCTCGATGAAGAACCTGAAGCCCATCGGCATTCCCTATTCGATCATCTTTGAGAACCTTTTCGCGCAGACCTTCGACGCCGGGAAGCTCGAGGAGGATTCGGAGCGGGTGCGTCAGGCCTATCGCGATCACGGCTATTACAACACCGCGATCGAAGAGCCCAAGACGCAGATTCGCGATCAGGGCGGACTCAACCTTTTCACCTTCCGGCCGAACAAGGGCAAGCGCATCGATATTCAGATGCCTATCGAAGAGGGAGCGCGCTACCGGCTGGGCACGATCACGTTCACCGGCAACAAAGCGGTGCGCAACGAGAAGGCTCTGCGCGGCACCTTTGCCGTCAAAGACGGCGACTGGTTCAACGCCACGATGGTCGGCAAGGGCCTGGAGAACCTCAAGAAGGCTTACGGGCAGTTGGGCTACATCAACTTCGGCGCCATCCCCAAGCCTGTCTTCGATGAACAGAAGAAGACTGTTTCGCTAGTTGTCGACATCGATGAGGGCAAGCCATTTTATGTCTCCCGCATCGAATTCCAGGGCAATACCATCACCCGCGACAAGGTCATTCGCCGCGAACTGATGCTTGAGGAAGGGCAGGTTTACAACTCGCAACTGTGGGAGTATAGCCTTCTCCGCCTGAACCAGCTCGAATACTTCGAACCGCTCAAGGTCGAGCAGGACTCTGAGGCTCACCAGGATCCCGATGCAGGCACCGTTGACCTGCTGCTGAAGGTCAAGGAGAAGGGCAAGAACTCCATTGGCCTCAACGGCGGCCTCAGCGGCCAGTCCGGAGCGTTTCTGGGCGTGAACTACCAGACCAACAACTTTCTCGGTCTGGGCGAAACGCTCAGCCTGCAAGGCAACCTGGGCAGCGTAAGCCGCACATTCACCTTCGGCTTCACCCAGCCCTATGTTCGCAACCGCCCGCTCAACCTGGGCTTTCAGCTTTACAACAACAAGCAGGACTTCAACTCGGCCAAGAGCTTGGCGACCAGCGCCGGTCTTTCGACGAACCTGACCCAGGCGCAGCAATCGCTGACGCAGAACTACAACCAGGCCGCCACCGGCCTGAACTTCTCGGTCAGCTATCCGCTCAAGCGGCACGCCTTCCAGCGCGTAGGCCTCACCTATTCTCTGAGCAGGTCGTCGATCACTGCGTTCTCCACCGCTTCGCAGACCTTCTTCCAGACCATCAGCTTCCGTTCGGGCATTCAGGGCTCCAACGCGCTAACCGGCATTATCAACAGCTATGCCTCGTTCAGCTACTCCTATAACACCATCAATAATCCGATGCGTCCGCGCACCGGCAAAGAGTACACAGCGGTCTTCCAGACCTCGGGCATCTGGGGCAACCTGCGCTACTTCACGCCGCTCGTAGCCTACAAGCAGTTTCTTCCAATGCACTATCTGATCCCGTCGGCGACTGGGCGCAACGTACTGGGCCTACGCGCGCAGTTGAGCTATGTACAGGGTTATGGCGGCGCCGTGGCTCCGCCCAACAACCGCTTCTACTCCGGCGGTGAGGCCGAGATGAGGGGCTTCGACACTCGCGGTGCAACTCCCTACGGCTACGTTCCAAATCGCGTCACCGTGCAGTTGACTAATCCAGACGGCAGTTGTGTTCCGCGCGACACGACCAACACCCAATTGAATCAATGCGTCCAGGTGCCACTGCCGATCTACGGCATCTCATCGATTGGCGGCGACACCAATTTCACGGCCAATGCCGAGTACAGGATTCCTATCGCCGGTCCGGTGACTTTCTCGTTCTTTAACGACTTCGGCATCGACACAGCCCTCAACAAGGGACAGTTGAAGCAGAGCGTGCAGGGCTTTGCCACTCTCACCGCACCGCTCTATGGCTGCCCAGTTGTCAACACTGCTAATGGCACTTGCGAGTATGGCATTCCGGGATCACAAGTCGGCTTCCAGAGAGACATCCGGCCAGTCGCCGGCACCAACTTTGTGCCGCGTATGTCCACCGGAGCTGAGCTGTCGGTAATCATGCCGGTGGTCAATGCGCCCTTCCGCTTCTTCTTTGCTTACAACCCCCTGAGGCTCAACGAGAGCCCGTACTGCAACTCGGTGAACCTGGGAGGTAACAAACAGAGCTGTTCGGCGCAACTGATTACGCCTGCCATGTTCCCAAATGCCAGCTCTGACTGTTCCGCCCCCACCAACGCGGGCACCTATACCTATTGTCAGGCGATCGAAGGTTACGGGGCACGAGACATCTTCCGAGAGCCGCGCAAGACCTTCCGCTTAACGGTGTCAACCACCTTCTAAGGCCTCACTTTGATCATCACGTCTTTGGGCCGCTCGCGAAGAGCGGCCCTTTTGTTTGGGAGTGTCGGCAATGTTTAACAGTTTTGGGCGAGTCCGCTTTAAATCCTGATGGAGAAGAAGTGATAGCTAAGCGCAAAACGCAATCACAACGCCAATTCCATTCCGGCGATCTCGGCTTCCAGACCGCCGTACTCGGGATGTTCGTTCTCGCGGATGCGGTAGGCGAGGTCGATGAGGCTTCCCTGCGCGAGGCCGAGTTCGGCGGCGCGGGCCGCCATATTCCAGCCAATAGCGCGCAATGCTCCGCTGGAGCCGGGCAAGGGGCGCGGCTGACTGGAGTCTTGCGCCAACTCCAGTCTCAAATGACGCTCTTTCATCAGCCGCGGCGCGGCGAGCAGACGCACTCCGCGAGCGACGAAGACCGGCTCGGGGTTGCCGTGGCCAAAGGGCTCCAGCTTGCGCAGCCAGCCGGCCAGCACCGGCGTAATGCGGTCCAGCGGCAGTTCGGCGTGGATCTTGAGCAGGCATTCGGGCTCGCGGCCGGCCAGATGTTCCTCGGCGTAGAGGCGAAGGCGTTGCTTGAGTTCAGGCAACGTAGCGGCGGGTAGAGCAAAGCCTACGGCGAAGGCATGTCCGCCGAAGCGCGTGAAGAGATCGGCACAGCTTTCAAGTGCATTCAATAACTGGAAACCATCTACGGAGCGGCCGGAGCCGTACGCCACACCCTCCTCAACACTGACAACAAGGGCCGGCTTGGCGGTGCGCTCGACCACTCGCGAGGCGAGAATGCCGATGACGCCCCGGTGCCAGCCTTCGCCATCAATCACCAGCATGCGATCGGCGGCCACGTTCGGGTCAGTGCTCAGCAGTGTCTCGATGGCTGTGAGGGCCGCGGCTTCAGTCTCGCGGCGCTCGCGATTGAGCCGCTCTAGTTTGGCCGCAAGTTCGGTGGCGCGTTTTCCATCGCGCGTGGTGAAAAGCTCAATCACCTCCGAAGCGACATCCATACGTCCTGCTGCGTTGATGCGTGGCGCCAGGCGAAAGGCCACGTCAAAAGCTGTGATTGCTCTGGCTGCCGGATCAAGAGCGGCGGCGGCGAAGAGGGCACGCAGACCGGCCCCCGCAGGGCGTCGCAGCTCCTTTAATCCCAGCGCAGCGATTACGCGATTTTCGCCTTTGAGCGGAACAGCGTCGGCAATAGTGGCCATGGCAGCCATCTTCAAAAAACTTGGCAGGGTCTTTTCGCGAGTGCGCGTTTGATCGCGGCGCTCTAGCACTGCCTGCGCCAGCTTCAGAGCGACGGCCGCTCCGCAGAGATATTTTTCAGGATAAGCGCAGGCGGGCTGGTTGGGATTGAGAATGGCCAGTGCCGGTGGCACTGCATCGCCAGCCTCGAGCAAGTGATGGTCGGTAATGATCAGGTCTAGACCCAGACGGCGGGCGGTCTCAGCCTCGGTAAAGGCCCTCATTCCTGTATCGACTGTGATCACCAGCCGGACGCCCTCGGCGGCTGCGGCTTCAAGCACGCTCGATTGCAGACCGTAGCCCTCAAGAAGCCGATGCGGCACGTGGAAGCGGGCCACTCCACCGAGCATCTCGATGGCCGTCTTGAGCAGGACAACGGCGGTCGTGCCGTCCACATCGTAGTCGCCGTAAAGCAGCACGGGCTCGCGGGCGGCAATAGCCAGCTCCAGCCGAGCGACAGCCTCGGACATGCCCAACATCAAAAAGGGGTCATGGAGGTGAGAGACTTCAGGATTGAGAAAGGCGAATGCATCAGAGGCTTCGGTGATGCCGCGAGCGATCAGCAGCTCGGCCAGAACAATAGGCAGGCGGGCTGCCTGAGCCAGTGCGGCGGCCTCGGCCGGATGCGGCTCTACGAAGCTCCAACGCTGGCGAGGACGCTTCGGCGCTTCTCCCTGCGGCAAGGCTGACGGCGCAGCAA
>Ga0181520_10011174_pt1 | contig 11853 bp, 12 predicted proteins | sample PEATcosm2014_Bin_29_FD_132451 | JGI IMG/M metagenome (GOLD analysis project Ga0181520, IMG submission 132451) | Peatland microbial communities from MTU Mesocosm Facility, Houghton, MI, USA - PEATcosm2014_Bin02_30_metaG | ecosystem: Environmental > Terrestrial > Soil > Wetlands > Peat | place...
CTCCAGGATATCCTAGAATGAAAGAGGTTAAAACTTCTAGATCCACATTTTTTGCACTTTTAACAGCATCTTCTGCTTGTTTTAGAGTTATTCCTTTTTTCATTAGGTCTAATATACGTTGTGATCCTGATTCTACACCGTAATATATGGTTTTTAATCCAGAATTTTTCAGATTTTGAAGTAAATTTTGGTCTACACTGTCAACACGGGATGATGCAACGAAGCTTAAATCTAGATTTCTGGCTTTGATTTCATTGGCAATATCATTAACTCTTCTCTTGTTGAGCATGAATGTGTCGTCCATGAATCCTATATCTTTTATTTGGTATTTATTTATTAATTCCTCTATTTCGTCCACAACATTGTCTGGACTGCGTGTTCGGAATTTTTTACCCATGATAAGTGATGATGAGCAGTAGTTGCAGTTGTATACACAACCCCTGCTGGTTATTATACCACCAGTTTGTTCTTTAGAAGCACCATATGAATCAAAAGGAACAAGATGTCTTGCAGGGAATGGTAATGTATCAAGATCCTTTATCAATGGACGTTGTTGTGTTGCTTTTAAATTTTTAGTCACTAAATCCTTGTAAAAAATTCCCTTAACTTCATCAAGACTATGGTTACTTTTGGTGGAATGTTTGGCCAAATCCACCATTGTTTCCTCACCCTCACCTATAACCACTACATCTAGATTTTCAGAACTTTTTAAGGTTTCTGATGGCATGAAAGTAGTATGGGGTCCACCCATTACAGTTAATGAATTAGGTTGAATGTTTTTGATTAATTCCACATATTTCAATGCACTTTTTATAGTAGATGTGGTCGCAGTCACACCAACTAATTGTGGATTGAGTTTTCCTGACAGTTCCGAAACCTTTTCGTATCCCATCTGGAGTAGATCATCATCTACAATTTTAACAGAGTAAGACTCTTTTTCAAGTGATGACGCCAAGTACATGAGATTTAAAGGAGGAGTTATGAAACCAAGAGCATTCTTCAATGCATTCTCATCATAAGGATTTATTAGCAGTATATCAATATTTTTATTCATTTTTTACCTTTTTTAGTTCATCAATCAAATAGCCTATTTGAATTTATTAGATTTTTTTCATTATATTTGAAGATTTTTTCGATGTTTATGGCATTAAAACAGGGATAATTCTCGTTTATCCCTAAATAATATCTAAAAATCTTAAAAATAGTACAATAATGATTATGATGATAATATAATAGAGAATGTTATTCATCTTTTATTATTCTCTAATTTTCATCTTTTTAATTTATTTCACAATTAATAGTCTTAGTCTCTTCGATCTCTATTATCTCTGTCCCTTCGGTCACCATAGTTTCTTCGGTTTCTTTGATTTAATCTTAGTATTAGAGCGCCCACTGCACCACCTATGGCGCCCACTACTATTACAAGTACTATTTCTTGCAGTGAGTTCAATGGTAGATAAGTAGATAACTGTGCAGAAAATGTAGCAATTTGACCTTTAAATAAACTTAGTATCCATAAGATTATTGCACCTGCTACACCCATAAGTGCTCCATTAATCGTCCCATCTATAATATCGCCATTTGAAATGTATCCAACAATTATGCCTGCTACTAAAAAACCAACTAGGGCAACTGGTAATCCTAGAACTGATCCAACTCCCAAAATTGATAAAAGTACTGTAAATATGATTGCTAAAATAAAACCAGTAACCACTGCACCAACACTCACCATTATCTTATACCCTCCAACATTATTTTATTTTTTACAACCGACATTACCCTCAACCAGCAAATATCGAGCATTTTTTTAACCTAATTTTTTAATATGAATCCTATCCTTTAATAGAAACTTATTAATATCAATTTTCCTCTATCTATATTTATGTAATTCCATAGAATTAAGTTTATGGATAATATTAGTAATTTATGGGAATTATTAAACAATGTACTTTTTTAATGATATTACCAGTGATTGGATTTTGGTGAATATAGTATTCCTGTGGCGATGGAGATACTTCATGCTTCTAAAAAGATTTGAAATTGATCGACTCCTTCTATGAAATCGTAATGTGTTATTTTTTTAGAAATCTAACAATAGAATATATTTTTTTTATTTAAACCCTTTATTTATTAAAAAATTGATATGAACGACCAAATTATCCTTCTATAAGTTTAATTAATATCGATAATATTTTTTTTATTAGATTAAAATAAAACTCGAAAAATAAAATGTGATACTAAATAAATTGAGATTTTAAAAAAAAAGTTATTAGAAGAATAATGAAATTAATGAATAATTAGTTAACTCATTTCAATAGATCTTATAAGTTTGCTTGCTGCATTTTTAACTTCTGTATCTTTAATTTCACCACTTTCTCTCACTTTTAAGGCGAGTTCAAGAACTTTAGGAATGTCTTTGGAAGAAAGATTTTCAGCCATCATCAAATAGGTTTCATCAGAATTATCTTCTAATTCAACGTCTTTTTTAGCCATAACCTCCAACATAACCTTACAAGAGTCCATGACACTACCTTCTTCAATATTTTTACACTTCTCTAATAAATCATCATTTTTTTTAACCATATATATCACAATTACTAATTTGTTATTTAGAATATAAATATTGATTATGTTTTATTTTTGTAAGATGAGTTTGTAATGCATGCGCATCCTATACTGAATGTATGCGAGGTGGAGTAATGGGAGTATTCTGTTCAACCGGTAGTGCAGGCTACTGTGCAATGATGGAAATAGAAGAATTTATGTGCTCAGATTGTATGAATGAAAAATAATTTAGTTTAGACGGTAACATGTACTGCAAAATGCCCGCCGAAATGAAAAAAATGATTTATTAAAAATAAAACTCTTTTTTTTTAATTATAACAGAAATATTCTATTAATTTAGTTTTTTTTTAATTATAACAACTAAATTTCCATTTTTAATCTCAAAAATAGGTTCTGATAGACCGGTTTTTAATGTAGAATTTAATTATCCTTTGAGTTCCTGTCCCCATGGTTCAATAAAACTATATAAAAAAACATTCTGTAATCAAAGGATTTCTTTATAAAGAATCATAGTGTATTTTCAAATCTTCAATTGTTAATGGTCTATATCATCAAATTTCAATTCGATCATCAAATATGCGTAACTGAAAAGATCAGCTCACCCTAATACTCCAAAATAATGGACTTGATTTGAATTTATCTGGTTTGAGATGATTGTATTATTAAATTCAAACTCGTTAAATACATATTTTTAATATTCCCAATTATCATAAACCATTTTTTTTTAAATAAAACTTTAAATGAAATTTGAAAATTTTGTTATTAGTAAGATTTAAGTACTTATAATATAAAATTTATTGACTGACTACTAGTCATAAAACCAAAAAAAATAGGGGGTAAAAATTTTGAAAATAGAAAAAAATGTATATGCTTTAAAATCAACAAAAGGTAGCTATGCATATTTGATTAAGGATAAAGAAACTATTTTAATAGATACTGGACAACCGGGGAAGGTTAAGAATATTTTAAAGGAAATTGATTCCATAAATATAAAACCAAAAAATATAAAACACATTCTATTAACACACCATGACGTGGATCATATAGGAAACGCGGCATTACTCCAGGAAGAAACAGGAGCTACACTCTGGGCATTAAAAGAGGATATACCCTATATTCTTGGGGATAAAAGCCGTCCTGGACTTAAAAAGATAGTAGCAGGATTGTTGATGAGAGTAAAAAAACCTGAAAAAGTAAAAGCATATAATAGTCAAGAAATAGACGATATAAAAATTATACAAACACCAGGCCATACCCCGGGACATGTATCTTTTCTCTATAAAGATATTTTATTTGCCGGTGATCTTGTAAGAAATGATAAAGGTGTACTGAAAAAAATACCTTCGTTTCTCCCCGGCATGAATGCTGATGAAGAATCACTTAAAGAATCAATACTCAAAGTGAGTGAATATTCTTTTAAATGGGTCTGTCCAGCTCATGGTGAACCTTTAAAAGTAAAGGATGAATGGAAACAGTTATTAAATAATATCGCAGGAAATTAAACATTACGGTGGATTGATTATGGGAAGGATATCAAAAGACCCTGAATTAAGAAAGAAAGAATTCATTGAAACCGCGGATAAATTATTCCGAGAAAAAGGATTTGATCAAACATCCACAAGTGATATTACCGATAAAATTGGACTTTCCCATGGATCATTATTCTATTACTTCCCATCCAAAAATGAATTGATGAAAGCAGTAATATGTAATCGATTAGATCGTGGGTTCCAGTCTCTCAATAATATTGCAGCTGATCCCGAGAAAAATGCTCTTCAGAAAATAAATTCAATCTTTAACTTGTTAATTAATCCTAATCATACTAAAGGTACAATGATTGATTTTTTTCAAAATGATAGTAATGCAGCCTTACATAGAGAGTTTACTAAGAGATTTCGTGAATTATTTATTCCATTATTCTCTAAAATATTCGAACAAGGAGTAAGGGAGGGTTTATTTAAAGTAGAATATCCCAAAGAAACTATTGAATATTTGAATTATATATTTGAAAATCTTTTTGAAAATGTAACATCATCAAAGGATAAGAATGAACATTATAGGAAAATAAAAGCTTTAGAAATCATTATTGCTAAGTCACTAGGAGTATCAGAAGATAAGATGAAACTCCTACAATATTGATTGAACGATTGATAATCCATCAATATCATGACTAGGGAAGAAATTACGAATAGCAAAGTCACAAATGATTGGTAGAATTGATCAATTAGCTAATGCCGGTTTAATGGATCGAATACCGGATGAAAAAGACCGTAAAATACTTAAGATTAAATTATCACCGTATGGAAATAGTTTCATAAAAAATATCGTTTTAAAGATCCCGGATACAAATAATAGATGATAAGGATATTAGAATGGACAATAGATTAATGAAATTTTTATAATCAGAAGATTTTATCAGATGAAAGACAAAATGGGGTATTTAAATGTTTGATATCAATCTAATTTTGCTTCCATTATTCGGATTGCTTATAGGCCTCTCGGTGTCTATTTTTGGTGGTGGTGGTGGTGGATTCTATGTACCGGTTTTGATATTGATTTTCGGTGTCACACCACAAGTAGCTGTCGCTACTTCTCTAGCATCAGTGTTACCCACCACAGCTGTAGGCGCCTTCAGTCATTATCGTCAAGGCAATGTAGATATCCGCACAGGATTAATTCTAGGAATCGGAGGAATAATAGGTACACTAATAGGAGCTAGTATTGCAAATATTATTCCACCTAACCTTTTACAAAAGATTCTAGGCATATTCACGTTGATAATGATAATTCCAATGTTGAGAAGTTTAGTACAAAGACGTCAAAAACTGAAAGAAAAAAATCGTGATAAAGAGAAAACAGTAACCCTTACCGGTCCTAAAAGAATTATAGCCTCTTTTTTTGGAGTCGCATCCGGATTAATGGCAGGAGTTTTTGGAATAAGTGGAACACCACCAGTTATTGCAGGACTTTATAGTTTAGGCTTACCCGCTGTGATGGTTGTAGGTACCTCTGTATTCGTACTTATATTCAACTCAGTTGCAGGTATAGGAGGTTTTTACCTGTTAGGACGGTTGGATCTGACTTTGATTATTCTCCTTGGTGGCGGAGCGGCTGTGGGTGCATTTATAGGGCCTTTACTGCTTAAAAAAATTAATCCTAAGACTTTTGAGAAAATCTATGGACCTTTGCTTGTAAGTATAATGCTTATTTTTGGCTTAGGGTTAATACTGGCATAAAAAAAAATTTTAGAAATTTTATCTATTTTTTACATTAAAATAAGATTATATTAATTTAAATAAAAATTATAACGCTGAATCTCTCAAAAGAATAAGGAGGTGATTAGGAATAAAACATTATGTGAGGAATGTTAAACTACACTTACCGACGTATTAGATTAAGAAGAAGCGGAGCTAAAAACAGCTATAGGTTCGTTTTTTAATCCGAAGGTTTTTTTAAAATACTTGGTTTGTTCATTATAATTCATCCAATATCAAGACTCCTAAACTTTATATATTTCAATAAATGTGGAAAATATTTTAAGCATAAAAAAAATTAAGGGTTTAATATTGAATTTTGTTATTATAGATTCTTATTTTTTTGGTTCAATTAATTTTTATTATATCTTTTAATGAATTCATATAATCCAAATCATTATATAAGAAACTATCCAATTTTTTTTTTATTAATTGAATTAAAATTAATGATTAATTAATTAGAATAAAAGAATATCCAAATAAACATTTTATGAAATGGGAAGAAGTAGCTCTTAAATATATTAGGTGGTAATTATGATGGTTAAAGAATCAGTAGATGCTTTAGAATTTGTTAAGGGTCTGGAAAAGCCTAAGAGGAATATGGTTTTGATTAATCCAATGGAACCGGTTAAAGAGTTAACTAATTTAAATAAGTATCTTGGATAAGTAATTGGCATAATAAATGATAAAGATATAGTTAGAATGATATAAGATGCATATATATACAATTGTGGAACGGATATGGAAATGAACAGTTATCAGGACGTGGTTCTGCCCCTATTAACGAAATTATTGACATTCCGGTCTCATGAATTTTAATTTTCTTTTTAAATATGATAATATAGAACTTCAAATCCCGCTAGTATAACTCCAATTACAACTACAGTTATAACTGCGATACTAATATCCCTCTTATTTTCGTTGTAATAACGTTTAAGTATCTTTATTATTCCCTTTCTTTTTTTATCTATATCTTCTAAATTTAATTCATCTTCAAGGACTGAAAATGTATTTTCTAAAATTTCTTCAGTTAGTGCTTTTATATTAAGGTGAAGGGAAGCCTTAAGGGGAAACATTATAATAGACAAATTTTTACCATTAAAAGAATTTTCAATACTAAAGGAAATGTAATCATCTCCTTTAAATGCTGTAATCAAATCTAATTCTGAGAATTTCAAGTTTCTTGTATCTATTATCCCCTTATTATTAACAAACTTATAGCTAATAGAAACTTCATCAAGATTAATATTATAGATTGTTAATACTTTTTTTATAGCATTAGATATTTGATTAATTTCAAAAGTTTTAAGTTTATATTCTTTTTGATATTCCATATAAAACTCTCCACTTGATCCATGAATTGCTATAAATAAGTATAATTTCAATCCTTATATACTTTTGCAAGTTTTTAAAGCTTAAAAAATAACAATTACTACTATCATAACTACCATTTCAAATTTAAACTCATAAAACTTGTTTTACTAAAATTAAGTAATTTTAATGCTAAATAGTTAAATTTATTTAAAATTAAATTCTATTTTTTTATTAATTAATCTTTGAAAGTTTTTCAAATGGATGATGAAAATAAGGAAATTAAAGAATGACTTTTAGCTAAATTTAAAGATTGTTAAATAGTAGATAAAATCTTTTTAGTATATGATCGTATTTGAATGTGACTAACTAAAGAAGTTACTCCTACTGTGTCATAAACGGCTTTTATGTTCTTTGCTTCGCGTACTTCTTTCATTTCAAATATAAAGCAAGTTAAGATCTTCTTATCTTATTGGTATTGTATGGAATATTTAAAGGATATTGTCCTGAATTTGTTATGTATTTAGTAGTGTAATGGGAAGTAATTGATGGATAATTTTTTTTGGAATTCTATTTTTAAATTTTAAAAATTTTTGGTACTTTTATGACGCCATATTTATGAGGAGAAGTTTTAATCTTAAATTTTTATATTATTATTAAATATTTTTTTTTATTATCACATTATAAGACAACCAGACCTTAGGTTAAGGTTAGGAAACCCCAAATTCAACATTATTTTTTTTTAATTTGTTAATTGAATTAAATGAATTTATATTTTTAATCGAATTTTTTAGTTCATTTTTTTTTTAACTTTCAGGTTTGCAGATCTTATTTTTTGGGGGTTATAACAATGTAATTTTTAGATTTTTTTTTAAAATCATTTTGAAGGTTTTTTAGAAATTTTATAATAGAATTTTTTTAACTTGTTTTATTAGTATAACTGAATGAATTATCAAAGGGAGTTGGTTAATTTATGGTTAAGTTTGATAAGATTAAGATGGATATTAAGGATATTACTGGTAGTTTATCAAATGATGAATTAGCTGAGCTTTATTTTAAGGAACGTAAAAAGTATATTAAACTTAATTTTAAGGGATTGAAAAGTAAGGCTTTAATGGCGTTGAAACGTGGTAAAAAGATTTATAAGAATGGCTATCGGAAGGATCCTAATCTTTTTCATGATACTCATTATAAATTTATTTATTGGACAACTGATTACATGTTTTTTCAGCAGCTTCAGGCGTTAATTGCAAGTGCTGATAGGGAGAAGAGTATAGTTAAATTTGATTTAAAAGTGATGGAGGCTTTAGAATATTTTTTAATTAATTATCAAGAGAATAGGTCTGAAAATTCTATTGTAAGAGCTTTGAATGTTGTACAATCAGTTAAAAATAGATATGTTAAAGGTATGAAGGAGTTTGAATGGGTTATTCCTGAATTGGAAAGACAAGTTGAAGATAATGAATATTTTAAGCAGAATAATTATTTTGAGGATGTTGATGAGTTAGGTTATAAAAATTTGAGTTGGGAGTGATGTGAAACCTGAAAATTAAGAAAAGTGAATAAAAAAATCTTGATTTAATACATTTTAGGGGTGTTAAACTATGAATGATAATGATGAAGATTTAATTTTAAGTAAGAATTTAGAGATTTTACAGGAGCAAATAGAGCTTATATCAGATAAAATAAAGAATGGGAAAATAAAGGACATTAAAAAAGAAGAATTACGAATTAAATTGATTAGGACTCTCTGTTATCTTTGTAAAACTCATGCTGATATTAAGGAGAAGCAGGAATTGGAGGAGTTACGAATTGAAGTGGAAGACCTTAAAGAATCAATTGGAAAATTATAATGAACTACTATTATTATTTAATTGTGAATAAGTAGTGAGAATATAAAAATCCCAATATTTATTTATTTTATTTTTTAATATGTGTCATTTAACGTGTTTCATATCCTAAAATACGTGTCATTTATGTGATTATACTTTTACGTGTCATATTTTTGATTAATTTATAAATTATTAGTAAGAAAATTTTTTTAGATAAATGTAAGTATAAGTCGGTGTAGACCTACTACATAGAAATCTAAAATTATAAAAAAATCTATGGGTAAAAAAAAAGTGGGGGAGTGAAATAAAAATGATTACAACTAAATTTAGTAAAAGTAATTCAATAAAGTTCGGACTTGTTTTAATAGGTTTAATTATGGTATTCTCTTACGGCACGGGACATGCCGCAGCCGCAAACAATAACACCATCATAATTCCCATACACCCATTTCCAAGTCAGTTTAATAATGAGTATGTTAATAATACGTCAGGAAACGATAGTAACTGGGGTATCAGCCCAAGCTCACCTAAGAAAACCATAAATTCCGCTATAGGGGCTGTGAATGATAATGGAACTGTGCATATAGCCAGTGGAACATACAACGGAAGTAGCATCACCATAAACAATAATATGACTATCATTGGAGAAAATCAAAGTAACACTATAATCAACTTACAGGATAACCTCGGTAGTTTCATTATTGGTAAAGGAGTTACTGTCACTTTTGAAGACTTAACAATTGAAAACGGATACGGTGGTGGTGGTGACGGTGCAGCGATTTACAATAATGATGGTACTTTAATTATTAATAACTGCACTTTAACAGACAATGGAGCTGTGAATGGTGGTGCTATATGTAATAATGAGGGTACTTTGACTGTGATGGGAAGTACATTCACCAGTAACCAAGCTTATGGTACTGATACAACAAATGGTGAAGGCGGTGCTATATACAATTATAAGGGTACTTTGAATGTTACAGGTAGCACTTTCACAGGCAACACCGCATTATGGTATGCTCCAAGCGGTGCCATATACAATTACGATGGTACTGCAACTTTACGTTTCAATCGTTTAAGTGGAAACGCTAACCCCGAAATTTATAATAATGGCGGTTCTGTGGATGCATTGTATAATTGGTGGGGTACCAATACTAATCCTACAGGAGAAGTTAATACAGGTGTATCTGATAATCCCTGGATTATATCAATTATCACTGCAAACCCCACCATGAATTATGGTGAATCTTCAATAATCACAGTAGATTTAACACACGACTCAAATGGAGATGATACAATCGGGCAAGGAAACATACCCGACGGAACACCAGTAACATTCACTACTAACTGGGGAACCATTACCCCTACATCTACCACAGTAAATGGAGAAGCAATAGCAATTTTCACTGCTAATGGAACTACTCTTACAACACCAGTTCAGATAACTGCTACAGTAGACAGTGCCTCAGTTAATTCAATTATTAACATTCTCAAATCATCAACCACTATTACCGTGGGTGCGGTGCATAATTTCGCAGGTCAAAACGTGACCTTAACAGCTCATGTGAACGATTTCCATGGTAACCCAGTGAATGAGGGACAAGTCAATTTCACGGTAGGAACAGCTACACCGGTTTCGGTTAATGTTGTTAATGGCTTGGCGAGCATTAAATGGTTAATTCCATCATCTTGGACTGTGGGAAACTATTCCATAGTTGCCAATTATCTAGGAAACACTAATTATGTGTCATCTGTTAATAATAGTACTTTAACGGTGGCTCCACCGCTCATCGTGAACTCAATTGATCCTGCTAAAGGTGCTGTGGACGTGCTTAATAATCAATCGGTTAATGTTACTTTCACGGAGCCTGTTAAATTGGGTAATGGTGATATTGTGCTTGAAACTAGCAATGGAACATAGTAAATGTTAGTAATAGTATCAGTGGTGATGTGTTAACTATTACACCTACTAATCTATTGACTAATGATACCAAATATAATGTAATCATCCATACTGGTAGTGTAACTGATCTTGAAGGTGATCCGGTTGCGTTGTGGAGTAGTAGTTTCAGTGTAGGACCTGCACCTACTATAACCAGCATTGACCCTGCAAATGAAGCAACTAATGTATCAACTAGCAAAATTATTACTGTAAGCTTCAGCGAGCCTATTGAAGTAGGCAATAGTGATATTCAGTTTACTAATAGTAGTGGATCAGCAATACCATTTACTAAAACCATCAGCGGTAATGTGTTAATTATAATACCTACTAATCCATTAGCTGAATCAACTAAATATACCTTAACCTTACATACTGGCAGCGTAACCGACTTAACAGGTAACCCACTAAAATTAACCAGCACCACCTTCACCACAACCAAAACATAAAAAAATGTGCTTTAAAAAATTAAGGGGAAATAAATTAAATACAAAAAAAATATTCACCTGTTAATTTCTTTTTTTATTTTTTTTTATTTTTTATAATTCATAATTTAAAAAATTTTTTTTGTAAGATGACATATAGTGTACCTGAAGTACCTCCGAGAGTAGAATATTCATTAACCAATTATGGGAAATCATTTATTCCAATTCTTGAATCCATTATTGAATGGGGATCTACTATAAAATAGTAACATCTACTCTAATTGAAGCTTAATTTTAGATAACTAACTTTTTTAAGGTCTTTTGTAGCTGTTTTGTTATGCATTAAATGTTTTTTTGTAGGAGTCTATTGTTATATTGTGACTAAATCTACCTTGAATTATCCTGAATTCATCCATTTATTGATGGTAATGGTAGAACTGCTCGTATTATGGCTACTTTGGTGCTTTTTAGGAGTGGTTTTGATTTAAAGAGATTTTTTGCTTTAGATGATTATTATGATCATGATA
>Ga0181520_10011176_pt1 | contig 11852 bp, 10 predicted proteins | sample PEATcosm2014_Bin_29_FD_132451 | JGI IMG/M metagenome (GOLD analysis project Ga0181520, IMG submission 132451) | Peatland microbial communities from MTU Mesocosm Facility, Houghton, MI, USA - PEATcosm2014_Bin02_30_metaG | ecosystem: Environmental > Terrestrial > Soil > Wetlands > Peat | place...
AGAAATTCGGTGTATATAGTGTTCTTGCAGTCTCTGCGTTCAGCTTTGTGTCTTGGATCAGTCCCCTGAAAGCCCACGCAGGCCCCGTCACTGACACTATGACATTCGAAGGTAATACATACAAAGGTAAGGGGGGAAACAGTTCCGGAGGGTACGCGACTTACCCCTACTATTTCAAGATCAACAACGCCACGACATATGTCCCGCTTTTGTGTGTCAGCTTTCAGGACCGGATCACGAACGGCGAGAAGTGGACCGCCGATGTCTATGCGATCGGTACCACCTATACAATCGCTACTACCCCTACATCTACTCCCGGGCTCACTCCCAAGGAGCAAGATGAAGACGCATATCTTGACAGCCTGATCCCGAGCACAAGCTCCCCGACGGGAATCGAAGAATTGCAGTGGGCGGTTTGGGAAGTGGGCGATCCTAGTTATTTCACTACTGCTTCTGACACCGGCAGCACCAACCCTGTCCTCAAGAGCTTTGGCTTAACCAACAGTGAGATTACCGTGATCAATAGCGACTACGAGGCGGCGGTTGATTCTGTTGGCAATGAGAAGGCAAGCTTCTATGCCGGCTATGAACTGTTTGTTCCGGTAGCTAACTCGTGGCCTAAGGGCGACGGTACTCCTCAGTCTTTCATTGGACCTACCGTGGTGCCTGAGCCCAGCAGCCTCGTCTTGCTCGGCAGTGGCCTGCTCGCCGCCGCTGGCGCCCTTTACCGTAGAAAGCGGCGTTCCTCTTAGGCTGGAATCTCCTTTTTCAGCTCTGATTCGCCGCAGGTCGGGTCATGGATCAGTGGGAAGCGTCCCTACCAGGAGCTTTCCCGGCGTCCATGACCCGTTTTCGTCTTGGTTTGCCGCCAAGGCCGGAAAAGCGGCCTCAAACCTGCTCGGGCCGATCAGCCTTGACAAGAGGATGCCGCGCAAGCCAAAGTGTCTAATTTCTGCTCACATGGTGTGCAAAGAATTGCATTTGGGCATTTTTCGGTGCCATTATCTCCTTGTTTTTGTGCAAAAGGTACGGCCCTTAGATTGCATAGAACTTATGTGGGAACCAGTGCGGCTATGCTGGAAGCATCAGCGCTATGCTCGCGCAACGTCTACGAAGACCCTCCGACTTCGCAGCGTCGGCAACTGTGATATAACTCACATTCAACGACAGTCGATGACATGTTGAATCATATGGTGCGTAAAACGCCAGTTTCGGAAACCACAATCGATCGCCGGAGCATCCCGCGTTTTCGGGTTCGCGCACCACTGACCGTCATCGCAGGTGACCGCGAGATTCCAGCCTATACCAGGGATTTGAGCAACCGGGGCGTGTATTTTTATCTGGCCTCAGACGATGGCGGGCTGATCGAGCGCGACTTTGAATTTCTGGTTGAACTGCCTCCGGAGGTCACTCTTTCGACCTTTTGCCGGATTCGATGCCACGGGCGGGCGCTCCGCAAGGAGAAGGCCAAGATGAGTTTGACGGGTGTGGCCGCGGAGATTCTGGATTATTCGATTCTCAAGGAGGCTGTGTCCAGCGCTTAGAGCGCTTTGGCCGCACTTCTCTTGGCATCGCCGACATCGTTCGAGATGGCTTTTTTTTGAGGAAAAAGCCCCTTAGCATCACTTGTCCCGTTTAGAGCAGAATCGAAAACAATGTTTAGGTTGCGCGTGCCGAGAACGCGATGGTCGGCGAGCTGGCTCTTCGAAACGTAAATAAGCCTATTGTTGCTGCCGGGATGGGTTGGCACAAGAAAGAATCCGGGGTCAACCAAATAGCGCATGGAGTTATGTACGATCCCCTCGATCACTTCCCCATCGAGAAATTGGACCCTCATCCATATTCCATGGACAATGGGCGATTTACCATAAAAACTCATCTCTTTGTGATTTGCGTCCCCGTCGAAGTTGTGTACATAAAAGATGGCCTTGACGTCCTTGATTGAGATCTCCTCGACGGTATTCGAATCGAATAAGCGAACATGCAGGGTCTCAGGAGTGCTAAGGGGAGCACCGCTTAGCAACTCTTCGATGGTGTTCCAAGCCGGGGATTCCAGGTGGCCTTTGACAGTTCTGCCCCCAAATTGGATCACAACTTTTTCCGATTTAGTTGTATCCCTCTCGATCATGAGTCGCGTTCTCTCTCATTTCGTCAAAGCGGGTGATACGGCGCAGCATAGACGGCGCATATAGTTCATTCTGCGCCGGTTTTGAGCGTTGAACATTACAGTTTTGTGCTAGATCAGAGAACATTGGTAACAATCCTCGAAGTACCGAGGATGTAGTCCCATCCGTGAGAAGAAGTGGATGGACGTGACGGCTTCGCATGCAAGGCAACACTTTAGCTATCTTCCAAAGCGATAATTAGAGACAATCCTCGACAAGCCTGACGCCGAATTGCCGTACAGTTTTCCGCCTTGGACGAATTTCCGCCATTCGCGAATCAGGTCAGGCCGTTTGTGTCGTCCGATTGGGGCCGTACGGTTTGGGCGGTGGAGTGAGATTGTACTGTTTGATCTTGTACAAAAGAGCCTTATAACTGATTTGCAGATCGTTTGCCGCCGCCTTGCGGTTCCAGCCCGAGGTTTCCAACGATTGTGCGATCGCGGCAGCTTCCGCACCTCCCTTCAGGTTTCGCACCAGATGCTTCAGACTCTTCTGGTCGCCGGGGTGTTCGGCGGCAGAGGCGGCTGATCCCGCACGGCGCCAGGGGATGAGCTCGTTCATGATTACCTGCTCGTCGGCCAGGACGAGATAGCGCTTGACCACGTTCTCCAGTTCACGAAGATTGCCCGGCCACGTGTGACTGGTGAGAGCCTGCATCAGGGCAGGAGAAATGGGCAAGGGGTCGCACTCGTACTTTGCGGCCACTTTGCGCATAAAGTGCTGGCACAGGATCGGGACCTCCTCAATGCGCTCTCGCAGCGGCGGCATCTCCAGAGTGAATCCATTCAGGCGGTAGTAGAGGTCCTCGCGAAACGTCTTGCGAGCAATTGCTTCTTTGATGTCGACGTTGGTTGCGGCAATCACACGCACATCCACTTTGACGCTGGCGCGGCTGCCCAGGCGTGCGAAGCTCCCATCCTGAAGAACCTGTAACAACTTGGCCTGCAGAGAGGGCGGCATTTCCGCGATCTCGTCCAATAAGATTGTGCCCTTATCGCAGATCTCGAACTTGCCGGGCTTGGACTTGACAGCGCCGGTAAAGGCGCCTTGCTCATACCCGAAAAGTTCGCTTTCGAGCAGGTCGGCAGGCATGGCCGCGCAATTCACCTTCAGGAAGCCGCGCTGGCTGCGTGCCGACATTTTGTGAATCAACATGGCCGCGACTTCTTTGCCGGTGCCACTCTCTCCGAGTATGAGAACGGGGATGTCGGCGCGCGCCACGAGCCTGCATTGGGATTCGATCTCCCGCATGCGCTTGCTGGACCGGACGAAGGATATGTTCTCGTCAAGGACAATCTCGTCATTGTCGTCGCCGGCGGGTTGCTTGTCAGGCTTCTTGAGGCAGCGCTGCACAGCAAAGTCGATGTCACTTTCTCTAAATGGCTTGAGGATTACGTCCACTGCGCCCATGCGTGCGGCCGCCAGGACCTGGTTCAATTCTCCCTCAACTGAACAAGCAAGCATGATGATGGGAAGCGATGGGTTGGACGCATGAACATTCGCGAGCAAGCCGAGGGGATCCTCGTCCACTTTATCGTCGGCAATGTTGCAGTCCACCAGAAGCAGATCAGGCTTGGCGGATTCTTTCAGACTGCGGCAGAATTCGGGAGCCTCGGTATAGAGGCTCACGTCGAATTGTTTCGCAAGAATCCGGTGCACGTAATCCAGAATCGCCGGATTGGCGTCAAGGACTGCGATTTGTGACTTGCGTGGGGCCGGAACCTTTATAGGCCGCACATTTTGTGTGCCCGCCATTCAGCCTCCTTCATTCCCGACAAAACAAGTTGTATGATTTTTTCTTTCCTGATGCAGGCATCATGATAACGAAGGAACAATTATCTCGCATGGTCCGCAACAGCGAGGTGCGGGAGGTTCCGCCTGTGGGGACAAGTGTACCACTAAAAGTGGAAAAACAATCCACACAAATGCAAGTTCTTGCACTGCCTGGTGGACGAGTTTCCTGGAAATGACCCAGTTTGCCCCTCATTGGGTTACTATTTATAGCTCATTATAGATTACTTTAGTCACATTCTCTCGCTTTCCGCTCAATACACAGAATCTGGTCTGGAAATTGCAGTGAACTACATGGAATCAGGCTCTGGATTGGATCAAACATGCCTTTGGCACACGCCACCGAATTTGTCGATCTTCGCGACCTCCCGCCGATGGATATGATTTTCGGTCAATCATCCTCGATGGCGGCTGCCCGCGAGAAGCTGGAACGGGTTGCGGATACGACCGTCCCGGTTCTGTTGCAAGGGGAGAGTGGGACGGGCAAGGAAATCTTTGCCAAGTTGTTGCATGCGCGCTCCAATCGGTCGAAGTGCGCCTGGGTAAAGGTGACCTGTCCGGCGATTCCACTTTCTCTCATCGAGTCAGAGCTGTTCGGCTATGAAAAAGGCGCCTTCACCGGCGCGTATGCAACCAAGCGCGGACGCGTGGAACTTGCGCATCTAGGAACCCTGTTTCTCGATGAAGTCGACGGCCTGGATACGTCAATTCAAGCAAAGCTGCTACAGGTGCTGCAGGATGGCACCTTTACGCGGGTAGGAGCGCAGGAGTCGAGAAGGGTCAATACACGGCTGGTTTGCACAGCCAATGGGAACCTTCGGCAACGGATCGAGGATGGAAGCTTCCGGCTGGACTTCTTCTATCGCATCAATGCTGTGACCTTCGATCTGCCGCCATTGCGTCAGCGGGCCGCGGATTTACCCATGCTGATCGACTACTTTCTCCGTCTTCATGCGAAAGCCTACCGTGTCGAGCCGAAGCCGCTTTCGCGCGAAATAACAAGCATGATGCAGCGATATGCCTGGCCAGGAAACATTCGTCAACTGGAGAACATGATTCGCGGCTACGTCCTGATTGGCAACGAAGAGGCCCTGGCGGCGGATCTGGCTCCGGCTACTCCGACCGGGATCATTCCCGAGATTGATCTGGCTAACCCCATCTCTTTGAAGGAAATTACCAGGGCCGCCAGGCGAGGTTTAGAGCGGGAGATCATGCTGAAAGTGTTGCAGGTGAATGGCTGGAGCCGCCGCAAAACGGCCAAATGGCTCAATATCAGTTACCGATCGCTTCTCTATAAGCTGCAGGAAGTGAAGCTGCACGCACGTCCCGCCCGAGCACGAATGAACAAATCCTGAGGTCCGCCCGAAGTGACCATATGGGGACAGCGGGCGTGTGAGGCAATGCGCGAACGCCCGATCGATTCCCTGCCCGCGGGCGCCTAAGTCTATGGATCAGCACTTTACGATATGAGCGGCGGCAATGCCTTTGGTGGCATTGCGAGTATCTACGACCAGCTTCGCCTCTTTCACGATGTTTGCATAATCGTACTGGGAATGGTCGGTGACGATCACAACGCAGTCAAATTCAGGAATTCGCTCCAGCGGCGTGCAGGTCATATTGAGCTCGTATCTGCGCCCGGTGCCAACGAAGGCGAAAAACGGGTCGTTGTATTCGACATGCGCACCGCGCTTTTGCAGCAATTCGATAATGGTGAGTGCGGGCGACTCGCGAAGGTCGTCTATGTCGCGTTTGTAGGCCACTCCCAGTATCAGGATGCGTGAACCGCGCAGGGGCTTGCCGCGCTGGCTCATAGCTTCGACGACGTTTTCGACCACGAAGTACGGCATAGCAACGTTGACCTGCCCAGCCAGCTCGATAAACCGCGCGTGAAAGTCAAACCTCTTGGCCCTCCAGGAAAGGTAGAAAGGGTCGATGGGAATGCAGTGGCCACCAAGACCGGGCCCCGGATAAAATGCCTGGAAGCCGAATGGCTTGGTCTTCGCGGCGTCGATCACTTCAAACAGATCAATGTCCATGCGCATGCAGAGCTGTTTAAGCTCGTTGACCAAGGCGATGTTGACACAACGATAGATATTCTCGAGCAGTTTGGTCATCTCCGCGACGGCGGGCGAAGAGACGGGCACGGTGCGGTTGAAGATGGATGCGTAAACGGCGCAGGCTAGATCGCGTGCAACGGGACCGCAGCCGCCCACCACTTTCGGAATATCGTGCCGCGCGACCGTGTCGTTGCCGGGGTCTTCGCGCTCCGGAGAGAAAGCGACATAGAATCCCGAACTGGAAGCGTCTCGCGCCACCTGCAAACCGGATAGATTACCCTGCTCCAACAGGGGCACTACGATTTCTTCCGTGGTGCCGGGATAAGTGGTGCTTTCCAAGATAACCAGTTGACCTTGCTTCAGGTGGGGAGCGATGGCTTTCACAGTGCCGGTCACATAACTGAGGTCGGGTTCGTGATATTCGTCGAGAGGCGTGGGCACACAGATAATGACGACGTCCATCTGGGCAATTAGGCTGTACTCGGCGGTGGCGGTGAAGCCATTCTTCTGAGCCGACTGAATCTCAGCTCCGGAAATGCGAACGATATACGAACCACCCCGATTCAGCGTAGCCACCTTGCTGGAATCAATGTCGAATCCAGTAACGGAAAAGCGCTCCTCGCTGAACAGCAGCGCCAGCGGCAGGCCTACATACCCCATGCCGACAATGCCGACGCGGGCTTCTCGGGTTTCGATCTTATGCTTGATTTCTGCCATCCTGTCCAATAAGGGAATAGTCATCGCCGACTCCCAGCGTGAGCATTTGCGGTCTCAGCGGCCGCCTTGTACCAGGCGACTGTGCGCTCGATGCCCTCGCGGAAATCGACGAGCGGCTCGTAGCCCAAACATTCCTTTGCCCGGCTGATATCGGCGAGTGAATGCTTCACATCGCCGCTGCGCTCCGCAGCATACAGTACTTCCCCTGTGTAGCCGGTGGCGCGCCGCAGTATCTCAACTGTCTGGTTCAGTGTTACGCGATTCCCTGTGGCTACATTGAAAACCTTACCGGATACTCGTTCAGCAGGAGCCTCAGAGGCTAACAGATTGCCGTGAACCACGTTCTGAATGAAGGTAAAGTCCCGGCTCTGCTCCCCATCTCCGTAGATGGTGGGAGTTTCGCCGGCCAGCATTTTCATCGTAAAGATGGCTAAAATTCCGGAGTAATGTGAAGTTGGATCTTGCCATGGGCCGAAGACGTTGAAGTAGCGGATAACCACGGTCTCCAGACCGTATACCCTGGTGAAGGACTGCATGTAAAGTTCGCCGGCCAGCTTGGCTACCGCATAGGGGGAGATAGGACTGGGCTGCATCTGCTCTTGTTTTGGCAGGGTGGGGGTATTGCCGTACACGGACGATGAACCGGCATAAACCACCCTTCGCACCTTTGCGTTCTTTGCTGCAACCAGCAACTGAACGGTTCCCGAAACTCCGGCGTGATTTGAGGCCACTGGATCCTCAATGGAACGCGGTACAGAGGGGATCGCTGCTTCATGAAAGATACACTCGACGCCGCGACATGCCTTGGCCACGGCTGCAGGATCGTTAATATCGGCCTCAATAAAGTCCATCGCCTCCAGCCCGAGCAGATTCTCTCGCTTTCCGGTGACAAAGTTGTCGATACCACGGACTTTCTTGCCTTGCGTTAAAAGTTCCGCGGCGATCGACCTGCCTATGAAGCCAGCGGCGCCAGTCACTAAATACGTTTCCATTCATTCATCCTTTCAACAGGCGAATACTCTTAATTCGTTATCTCCACGATCAAAGCACCGGCGTTTCCCGTGAAGGGCCAGCTTTCAGCTTCCATCAGGGACTTCCCGTGGCTGGTTGTCACTGGGCGCCCCTTCGCAGCACGATCGTCTTAATCGTCTCGAAGATAATGAGCAAGTAAAGACCTAGCGATACGTGTTTGATGTAGTAGAGATCGTACTCAAGTTTTCGCTTTGTTTCTTCGAGGCTTGCGCCGTATTGATATCGAACCTGCGCCCAGCCCGTGAGCCCCGGGCGGACAATGTGCCTTATCTCATAGAAAGGAATTTCTCTGGTGAGCCATTGCACAAACTCGGGGCGCTCCGGGCGGGGCCCGACAAATCCCATTTCTCCACGGAGGACGTTCCAAAGCTGGGGAATCTCGTCGAGGCGAGTCCTACGCATGAATTTGCCAAGCGGCGTGACACGAGAGTCATTCCTGGTCGCCCACATAGCTCCGTTTGCCTCGGCGTCCTGCCGCATGGTCCGGAATTTAAGCAGAGAAAAAGGCTGTCCATGTAGTCCCACGCGAGTTTGGCGGAAAAGGATGGGGCCGGGTGAAGACAGACGAATGGCTAAGATGATGAACGGAATGAACGGCAAGCAGATCACCAACCCCACAAAAGAGGCAATGATGGAAATCAGACGCCGCACAATCTGATGCGACACCTTTACGTTGAAACCGTGAGTGAAGATGAGGGTGCTGGGATTGAGCCCGTCCAGCGGCAGTCTGCCCAGGAGGCGCTCCAAGAGTTCGCTGGTATCTTCAATCACAACCCCCCGAAGCCGAAGATCAAGGAGTTCACGAACCGGCAACGACCCGCGCCGGTCTTCCATGGCAACGATGACGCGGTCAATACGGGTCTTCGGTTCGTAAAAGGCACGCAGATCCGCCGCAAAGCGTTCTGGGTCCCCGTTGAATACGCCTTTGCTCTCTCCGTCGACGACTTCCATGCCGGCATCGCGTCTGGCGCGGAGGGTTTCGACAACGGCGCGGGCTCGCTCGCCGCTACCGAGCACATAGACGCGTTCGCGGAACACCGAAAGTCCGATGATCGACTCATATGCTGATCGCCAGATAACGAGGGCAATCGCGAGGATAGCGGTGCCGACGAGAGGAACATTCGAGCCTATGCTCATCTCAGGAAAGAAATATAAAATCGCCGCAAGAAAAAAAGATAGAACGCTAAGAACCAGCAGGAGCCGGAAGTAGATTTCCCAATGTCCTGAGATGCGCTGCGGCTCGTAAAGATCAAAGTAGTACGAGAGAAGCAAGGTAAGAACTGTAATGCCTGCAATCTTTATGATGCCGTTTTCATAGAACAGAACAATGTACGTATCCGGCCCAGCGAGGCACACAGTGGCAAGCAGAAATGAGCCACTCACGAGGAACACTTCGCAAAGAAGCAGGACCAGGGTCCGGGTCGGATAGTAAACATTAAACAGCCTGATCATTCCTTCCTGTCCTTTAACTTCCTGGCGTGATCGGTGCCTTCCGACTCACTGTGGTAGTAGTAATAGCCGTAGTCGTATGAATTCTTGCGTGGAGCATCCTTGACAGCATTAAGCACAAAGCCGAGGATGCGCGAATTGCTGAAGGCGGCCTGGGTGCGCTGCGCCACATCGTAACGCGTGCTTGCTTCACGCGCGACGAGCAAGATTGCATCGGCGGCGCGGGCAAGGTCGACCGCGTCGGTAACCGCCAGAACCGGCGGAGAGTCGATCACAATCCAATTAAAATGCGGTGAAACTGCCGCAATCAGTTCTTCGATGCGGTGATTGGCTACCAGCTCAGAAGAGTTGTCGCTGGACTTGCCAGAAGGGATAAAGGTGAGGTTGGAGATGATATTCGCGTGGCCGTCCCCTGCAGTTTCGGGACTACCGTAGCGCTGCATGACGTCAATCAAACCAACGGTGCCCTCCAAGTAATCCGATAGTCCTGGGGTATTGGGGGCGCCAAGCAGATCATGAAGCGTAGGACGACGCAGATCGCCGTCGATGAGCAGAATGTTATTGACACTGTTGCGCGCCATGCTCATGGCCAGATTCGCCGCGACGAAGGTCTTTCCTTCCGAAGGCATGCCGCTGCCAATAAGAATCGTCTTCAATGGAGTCTCAGCGTGAGCCTGGTAGACGTGCGAGCGGAGGCGACGAAACTGCTCGACGACTGCGCCGCGGTCTATGAGGGTAGGAAAGGCATCGGTATTTGGCTTCCACGGATGTTGCGCAATGTTCTCCAAAACCAATTCGGGTTTGACGAGGGACGGCTCCTCCGAAGTGGGGGTGATTGTCAGCTCGGCAACCTGATCGTCTTCTGAGACCGGCAATTTCCCGCGCTCGCGATATGCCCTTTGAAGTGCTTCATGTATGCGGCTCATAGCTCAACTGTCCTTTAGGAAATCGGTGAAATCTGCGACGGGGTTGATGGTGCTGGTGATTGCGGTTGGCAAAGAATCCTCGGGCAGCCCGGAAATATCCGTGGGTGAGATCACAAAGGGCTGCTGGGCCAGATCGAGTTCGGCGCTCACCGACTCAACGATGTTCGCCGGGACGGGCTTGATCTGCTCCACATAGGCACTGATCAGTGCATGCTCGCAAACCAGATTGATAAGGCGAGGAATCCCCCTGGAATAGTGATAGACGAGCTGCACCGCCTCCGGCGAAAACACGGGCTGGCTCGCGCCGACGATATGAAGTCTTTTTGCGATGTATGCGCTCGTCTCCTCGCTGGTCAGCGGCCGCGTTCTGCACCACAGTGAAATGCGCTGACGAAGCTGGCGAACGCAGGGGTTGCGAAGCTTCTCTTCGAGTTCCGGCTGCCCGGACAGCACAATCTGCACCAGCTTTTCCGACGAGGTCTCCAGATTCGTGAGTAAACGAATTTCTTCAAGAAGCTCCCAGGTAAGGTTCTGAGCATCATCGACCACAATGGCGCACAATTCCCTGTTGCGGAAGCGGTCGATAAGCCAGGAATTGAGCTGCAGCAGCATGCCGGACTTGGTTCGCGTGGTGGACGGAATACCAAAGTCAGCGAGCACAAATTCGAGAAAGTCGAGAACATCGAGACGCGGATTAAACACAAAAGCTGTCGAAATGCGTTGGTCGACAAACGAGGTGAGGACAGTCTTGAGGAGAGTTGTTTTCCCTGTGCCCACTTCTCCCGTCATCACGACAAAGCCCTTGCGCGCCGCAATGCCATATTGCAGGCATGCAAGAGCTTCCTGAATCTGCGGCGTCATGTATAGAAACCGCGGATCGGGACAGGTCCCGAAAGGTGAGTCGTTCATGCCGAAGAAGTGTCTGTACATGGTTATCCGAGCGCGCTCTCAACGGGCTTATTGGTTCGTGAAAAAAGCTTCCACCGGGTGCGAGGTTTAACAGGCTGGGGAAGGTCTTTAATGCGGGAGATCACTGCCAAGGTTGGCAGCTTGGTGAAGGCCCAAATATCCCTCTCACTGCGCATGGAAGTATCGCGATACTCGAGCAATGCCGCAAAAAGCATACCCAGTAAAAGGCCAAGCGTAAAGCCCCCACCCGCGAAGACAAACGGGTTCGGGAATGTCGGCTCGTCAGGAAGATTGGCAGGATCCAAGACGCGGAACTGCTCGCCCTGCTGGGCTTGTTCAAGGGCGGTTGCCATGGACGATTCGTTAATTTTCCTCAGCAGCGAGTTGTAGAACTCCAAAGCTGTCTGATGGTCGCGGGTGAGTTGCTCGTGCTCTGCTTCGACCTGTGGTCTCGCCTGAATCCGGGACTCGTAAGTGCGAATTAGCTGCTCGATCCGAGTCTGTTCCTGCTTTGCGGCGGCCATGGCCGCCTGCGCCGCGCGAAGCTGCGCCTTGAGCTGTTGGAGCCGCGGCGGGTCAGAACGGCTGGCGGTGGATGCTGTCGGAGCCGAGGCCGGGGACGAAGCCGGGGCCGGCTCAGCCGAGGCGCGCGCGATCTCAGCCTGCAAATCGGCAATCTTGCGCGAAATCGCGACCACATCGGGATGGTCAGGTGTGTAAAGCGCCTCTAGCGCCTGCTTCTGCTCGATGAGAGCCTTCAGCTCTGTTTTGCGCTCATCCACTGAGACACCGCCGGCCGCGGGCTC
>Ga0181520_10011178_pt1 | contig 11848 bp, 10 predicted proteins | sample PEATcosm2014_Bin_29_FD_132451 | JGI IMG/M metagenome (GOLD analysis project Ga0181520, IMG submission 132451) | Peatland microbial communities from MTU Mesocosm Facility, Houghton, MI, USA - PEATcosm2014_Bin02_30_metaG | ecosystem: Environmental > Terrestrial > Soil > Wetlands > Peat | place...
CGACACTGGGTTTGCTGGGCGGCAGCGCCGGCGGCCTGCTGGCCGAGGGCGCAATGGTGATTGCCGAGCACCGCAAGAAGGAAAAGCTTGCGCAGAGTTACGGGGCGCTCAAGCGCACGCGCCTGCTGGAACAAGGGGATGCAGCTCTGAGCTTCTATGCGGTGGAGGCGATCGGTAGCTGACTTCAAATGCTCGATAGGTTGGTGTCCCATGTCCTGGGGAAGCCAGTTACCCCACTCACCGTGGGTGCCCCAGGTCCCTCGCTTTTGGGGACCTGGGAAACCTCAGACCTCGACCGCTTCCGTCCGGTTTTTCCAATTCTTTCGCGTAGTCACTTCCCTCATCCCGCAGCCCGCTGAGCCATACTTTTACTTGCTTCGATCGGAGGCTGCGCCATGAACTTCCGTGCAAATTACGCGCTGGCGGTGTTGCTCTGCGCCGCGGCATTGCCTGCCCAAACCAGCCAGCCCTGGCAAATCGGCCCGTTCGCCCGGCCGGCCAGCGGAAACCCCGTCATCCAGCCGCGGTCCGAGTCGCTATTTACCGACCCCGTCCTCCATGCACCCGTGCGATGGGAGGCGCTGCACACCTTCAACCCGGCAGCGATGGTGCGCCATGGCAAGGTCATCGTGCTCTACCGCGCCGAAGACAACTCCGGGTCCATGGCCATTGGCGGTCATACCTCGCGCTTGGGGATGGCCGAAAGCCGCGACGGCATCCACTTCACACGCCGCGCAGCCCCGGTTTTCTTCCCGGCTGAAGATGCCCAGAAGCCGCGCGAGTGGCCGGGCGGCGTCGAAGATCCACGCCTCGTCGAAGCCGAAGACGGAACCTATGTGCTCACCTACACTCAGTGGAATCGCGAAACCTACTCGGTGGGCATTGCCACCTCGCTCGACCTCCTCCACTGGACCAAGCAAGGCCCGGCATTTCTGACCGCGGCCGGCGCCAAGTACGCTCACCTGCAATACAAGTCGGCCGGCATTGTCACCCGGCTCGACCCGGCCAAGGGCCGGCTCATCGCGGCAAAGATTCAGGGCAAATACTGGATGTACTGGGGCGAAGGCACGATCCATCTGGCCACCTCGCCGGATCTCATTCACTGGACGCCTCTCGAAGACCCGCAAGGCCGCCCGATCGAGCTGCTGAAGCCGCGGGCAGGCCACTTCGATAGCAGCTTTCCCGAGACTGGGCCGCCGCCGGTCGAAACCAGCGCCGGCATCGTCCTGCTCTATAACGGCAAGAACGCTGAGCAAGGCGGCGACCCCGGCATCGGCCCGTTTGCTTATGCTGCGGGTGAAGCACTGTTTGACAAAAACGACCCCGAGGACCTCCTGGCGCAGACCGATCAGCCGGTGCTGAAGCCGGAGTTACCCTACGAGAAGACCGGCCAATACATCGCCGGAACGACCTTCGCCGAGGGACTGGTTTACTTCCGCCATCGCTGGTTTCTTTACTATGGCTGTGCGGACTCGCTGGTAGCCGTGGTCACCGCAGAGCGGTAAACCCATTGCGCTCACAGAACTCTGAAAGGGAAAACAAAAAATGCGCACTTTGAAGCTCTTCTGCTGTTTTGCTCTGGTATCGGGCTGGCTGATGCCGGTGGCGCAAGCCGCGGGTCAGACGGTCACCGCTCCAGGTTTCTATCTCAAAAACAACGATACCGTGGTGTTTTACGGCGACAGCATCACAGAGCAGAACTACTACAACCAGTGGGTAGAACTCTACGTGGCTACGCGCTTCCCATCCATGCGGGTGCATTTTTATGGCGCCGGCGTTGGTGGCGACAGAGTCTCCGGAGGCGGTGGTGGAACCATCGATGAACGGCTGGCGCGCGACGTGTTTCCCCTCAAGCCCACAGTGATCACGGTCATGCTGGGCATGAACGACGGCGCCTATCAACCCACGACCGATGCCATCCAGACTGCCTACGTCACAGGCTACGAGCACATCCTCGCGTCGATCCATGCCAATGCGCCGGCAGCACGCGTACGCTGCTGGGGCCATCGCCGTTCGACGATGTGAGCCGCCCCGGCTGGTTCCCCGGCGGCTACAACAGTGTCATGATGCACTTCGCCGACCTCGACCAGGAACTGGCGCGCAAGGCCGGCGCCACATTCGTCAATTTCAATCCTCCGGTGGTTGCGGTGATGCAAAGGGCCCTGGCCCTTGACCCGCTGATGGCCAAGCTGATTCTTCCCGACCGCGTGCATCCCGATCCGTTGGCACATTGGGTTATGGCCGCGGCTTTGTTGAAGGGCTGGAACGCCCCGGCGCTGGTTTCCTCCTTGACCATCGACGCGCTGGCCGTGAAGGCTGAAGCCCAGAATGCCATCGTCGGCCCCATACAGCGCGACAAGGACACGCTGAAGTGGACCACGACTGAGCTGTCCCTGCCGCTGCCGTTGATTGCGGACAATCACAGTCAGGCCCTGCTGCTGCAATTGACCGACATCCAGCAGCAATTGAACCAGGAGTCGCTCGCCGTCACGGGGCTTGACCCGGGGTCCTACGAGCTGCTTATCGACGGCAAATCCTTGCGGACCTTTTCTGCCGCCGAACTGGCCAAGGGCATCAACCTGGCCGACTATCAGACTCCCATGCGCGCCCAGGCCCAACGCGTTGGCTGGATGGTCCGCGACCGCGATCAGGCCCATTACATCCACATGCGCATGGAGATCAAAAAGGCCGACATTGGAGCGCAGCCCGGCAAACCGGACGTAATCGGCGCGTTCGAGAACCTGATGGAAGACGAGATCTACCAGGAAGCCGCCCCCAAGCCCCATGAGTTCCTCCTGCGGCCCGCTTCGGCGCCCCTAAATTGACGAGTGTCATCGACGGAGTCAATTGCCTGGACGGAAGTTCTGACCCTCCCAAAAGGTTGGGTGCCCCAGGTCCCGATTCTGGGACCTGGGAAACCCCGATCTCCATCTTCGTCTTTCGGACCATTGCCCGCCCTTCTCGGATGCAGCTATCCGCAAGACAAAGGAGCCACCTTCAGCGTTGCATCAGTTGCCACTTCACGCGTGTATAAGCCACGCGGAAGCCTTTCCGCTCCGCGTTGCGCTGCGAGTTGCTTCCGGCCTCGGCCACCATCATGGCCAGATCGCAGCCCTGCTCGAATGCGTAACGCATGCGTTCCTCGAGCAAGGCAGCCTGCAGGCCGCGGCAACGCAGTTCCGGAATCGTAGCGGAGCCGCCGAACAGCGCAACCCCTTGGTGCAGGCAAAGGACGCCTGCCGCCCCAGGCACGCCGTCAATCTCGGCAAGAAAGCAAGGGCTGTTTTCGCGTGCTGCGCACAACTCGGCGGCCTGCAGCATGAAGTCTGCCAGTTCGGGATGCTCATACGTCCATCCACGGGTGCTGACACTGCCCCAAAGCGCAGCCTCTTCCTGACCCGTCACGCGGACGCGAATGTTGCCTGCAGCTTCTGCTGTGGGGTCCTCGACAGGCCGATAGAGGACGTTGCTCACCTCGATGGGCAGATAGCGCCGCGCGCACAGCAGATCGAGCGCCAACGGTCCCACCAGGGGACTTACCTCGTGGTTGACAGCGGCGCCATGTTCAAGAAAAAACTTCTCGATGCGGGCAAGTCCCGTAGCGCTCATCTCTTCGAACAAACCCAGCCCGAAGGTCTGCGTCGTAGGCGAGTCGACCCCATCGAACACCACGTGAGCGCCCGCCATCTCCAGCCATTCCGAGCCGCTCTGGGGAAAGAGGCGATTGCGTGCCTCGGCGAATTGCGCGCAAGCATAGCCCTCGGCGCGCTCCAGTCGTTTGGCAAGATCGAGATCGGCAAATATCAAGTCAGTTCCTGTTCCTTTTGGAATGCGGCAACGGGTTTGGCCAGCAGCGCGGCGGCCAGCGCGCCGCAAACCAGAAAGGCTGCGGTCGAGGCCAGGCCGGCCACAAAATTGGTGGTCAATTTGTGCAGCCAGCCCATGAGCGTGGGGCCGAAAAAGCCGCCCAGGTTGCCCACTGAGTTGATCACGGCAATGTGCGCGCCGACCATCGGGCCGGCCAGCCGCACCGTGGACGCGCTCCAGAACACGGGCATCGCCGAGAGCACGCCAACCGCCGCCAGCGCAAAGCCTCCAATGGCCACCGGGGCGCTGGGCGCCAAGGCCGCCACCAGAAACCCCGCGGCCGCGGCGAGGTAGGCTGCGGTCAGATGCCAGCGGCGCTCGCCCATGTGGTCGGATCTTCTGCTCCACAAAATCATGCCCACAATCGCGGCCAGATAGGGCAGAGCCGTTGCCCAGCCCAGGCTCTCCGGACTCATGCCATGCGACTTCAGCACCGTCGGGATCCAGAAGCCAAGCCCGTAGAGGCCCAGCATCAGAAAGAAATAGGCCAGGCTCCAGAAATAGACAGATGGCTGCCCCGTCAGGGCCCGCACCAGCGAGTGGGGCTTTGAGGGCCGCGGGCTTGCGCCCTCCCTCAGGTCGCGCTGCAGGGCGTTCTTCTCCTCGCTTGAGAGCCAGGTCACATTCTCCGGCCGGTCCGGCAGCAGCACAAACACCAGGGCGCCCAACACAATCGCCGGCGAGCCCTCCAGAATGAATAACCACTGCCAGCCGTGCAATCCGCCCGGATGCACATGCAGCAGAATCGCGTTGGAAATGGGCGCGCCCAGCAGGTTCGACAGCGGAATCGCCGTGACGAACCAGGCCATCACGCTGGACCGCACCGATGCCGGCAGCCAGAAAGTCAGATACAGAATCACGCCCGGGTAGAATCCGGCCTCGGCCGAACCAAGCAGAAAGCGCAACACCAAATAAAACGATGGCCCGGGGACAAAGGCCGTGGCCACCGACACCACGCCCCACAACATCATCAAGATCATGATCCAGCGCCGCGCACCGACCCGCAGCAGCATCAGGTTGCTGGGTACCTCGAAGAAGAAGTAACCCAGGAAGAACATTCCGGCCGCCAGGCCGAACAGATCGTCGCCGATGTTCAGGTCGCGGTTCATCGTCAGCTTGGCAAAGCTGATGTTCACCCGGTCCAGGAAAGCGACCAGGTAAAGCAGCATCAGAAACGGAACCAGGCGGCGCGAAATCTTCAGATACAGAGGATTCATGGGTTTGGGGACGATTGGCGTCCCAGGGGATTTCAGACAAAGGGAGTATTGCAGGTGAGACCGGTATGTGCAATTGGGGAAAATGTCGGCTCGCTGTGTGGCGGCCCGCGCTGGTTTCAGGCCTGTCCCATCGGCATCATTTGCTGAAAGTCCTTGAGCGGCACCGGGCGGCTGTACAGGTAGCCCTGAATGGTATGACAACCGAGACTGGCCAGGAATTCCCTCTGCTCCTCGGTCTCCACGCCCTCGGCGATAACCGGCAATCCCATGGCGCGGCCCAGAGAGATGATGGTCTGGGCAATGGCTCCGCTCGAAGCATCCACCAGGATGTCGCGCACAAAGGCCCGATCGATCTTCAACTGGTCCAGCGGCAACCGCTTGAGATAAGACAGCGACGAATAGCCGGTGCCGAAGTCGTCCAGCGAGAAGCGCAGCCCGTGCGATTTCAACTCGGCCATCTTGGCAATGACCTCTTCAATGTTGTCGGCCAGCATGCTCTCGGTCAGTTCCAGCTTGATGTGCTCCGGACTTGCACCGGTGCGCCGCAGCACTCCCAGCACTTGCTCCACAAAATCCGGCTGCCGGAACTGCCGGGCGCTGATGTTCACAGCTACCGAGATAGGCGCCGGGGGCGTCATCCTCTCCCATGCGGCCACCTGGGTGCACGCGGCCTCAAGAACCCAATCGCCCAAGGGCAGAATCAGTCCCGTCTCCTCGGCCAGATTGATGAACTCGCCGGGCAACAACAACCCGCGCCGCGGATGCTGCCAGCGCACCAGCGCCTCGGCCCCGATCATCACCCGCCGATTCACCTGCGGCTGGTAATAGAGCAGGAACTGTTTGCCCTTGATCGCCTGGCGAAGATCGTCTTCCAGCGAGGCGCGGGCGTTGACGGCGGCCTGCAGGGCCGGTGCGAACTGCCGCATGGTGTTGCGCCCAGCGGTCTTGGCCTGGTACATGGCCAAATCGGCCTGTTGCAGGAATTCATCGGCTCCTTCGCTGGAATCGCCAATGAACGTGACTCCGATGCTGCAGGTGCTGAGGCACTCACGGCCGTCCAGCATATAAGGCGCCGATAGGCTCGCAAGGATTCTCTCGGCGGTGGCTTTTACCTGGGTTGCGGCCTCTTCGACTACTTCGCTGAGATCCTCGAGCACCACCACAAACTCATCGCTTCCCAGGCGCGCCACGATGCGGGCCTCGGAGACGCCGACTTGCAGCCGTCGGGCAACCTGCTGCAGCAGCAGATCGCCAATCTGGTGACCGAGCGTGTCGTTCAAAGTCTTGAAGTGATCAAGGTCGATAAAAAGCAGCGCTTTCTGGTGAAGTGCGCCGTCGATTTCGGCTGGATCCCGGCGCAGGTGCTCCAGCAGAAAGCGGCGGTTGGGCAAGCCGGTGAGCGGGTCAAAAAACGCGAGGCTGCGGATCTTCTCCTCGGCGTCCTTGGCGCTGGAGAGGTCGCGGGTCATGGTCAAGGTGCAAGGGACGCCATCGACTTCAATCGTTGAGGCGGACATGAGGCCCCAGAAAACTTCGCCGTTCTTGCGAACGAATCTGGCCTCGAAATCGCGGACACTCGAATTCTGTCGCAATGTTTCCATCAGCCTCAGGCGATCGCGGAGATCGGCCCAGATGCCAATTTCGAGCGAGGAGCAGCCAATCACTTCTTCCCGCCGATAGCCGACGATATCCAAGAAAGACTGATTCAAATCGATGTAAGTGCCGTCGTCGATGCGGTTGATGGCTATGCCGTCGAGACTGTTTTGAAAGACCGTACGGTAACGAACTTCACCGGCCAGGAGATATTCGTCCGAGTGCTTCCGAGCGGTGGTCTCGCGAAGCTTTTCATCGTCAGCAGCGACAGCGAGCCGTCGCGAGGCGCGGCGGTAGCGGTCGGCCAACAGGTTCATGCAGACGCCCATGCCGCAGTAGATGGTCAGAGCCGTGGCGCTGGAACCGTGGGCCTGTCGAAGGTATCCCGATTGCGGCAGCATCCACCCTGCCGAAAGGCTGGTGCTGAGGGCGACGGCCAGCAATCCGGGCCCAAGGCCGCAGAACAACGCGGCCAGCATGATCGCCGGATAAAAGGTGATGAATGGGGGCAGTTCGGAGCCAATCAAAAAGCTGGCCAGATTGCGCAGCAAAAGGGCCGCGATCACAACGCCGGTGGCGAGCGCGTAGCAGAAAAAAGGGCGGTAGACGCTGTGTTCCGTATTCGCAGACAAGGGCCCAACTCCGGGTAGTGGTCTCAGCGGTGCGGAGCGACCGGCAGCGGTGCAAGGATTTCAAAGGTGATCGTTACGAGGAATATAGGGGGGCTGCCTTGCAATGTCAACAAATGGAGCGAATCCGGGCAAAGCATCCGCAGGGCCCTGCGATTCGGCCGGCGCGGTTCGTTCAGAATTTCGTTTTGCCGCTCCCCGCCTTCGCGACAGGGAATCGCGGAGAACGGGAGACGTTGTAGAGTGTTGTGCATGACCCATCGGCGGATTTTGAAGGCATTTCCAGTTGCTGTGGCGTTGTTGGCATTTGCGGCGGGGGTGCGCGCGCAGTCTCCGGCCGCTGCCTCGACAGGAACTGAGGCCGCGCCGCAATTGGCGATTCTCGATACCGATATCGGCGACGACATCGACGACGCCTTTGCCCTGGCCCTGGCCTTGCGCAGCCCGGAACTCAAACTCATCGGCATCACCACGGCATTTGGCGATACGGAACTGCGAGCGCGGCTCCTCGATCGTTACCTCGATGCAGTGGGCAGCAAAATCCCGGTCGCCACAGGCGTTCCCACTGGGCACGACAATGTGTTCACGCAAGCCGCCTATGCCCGCCGGGCGCCTCGCTTCAGCGCTCTCGACCCGACCAAGGAGCCGAAGCACCCGGGAGGAGTCGAGTTCCTGCTCGCACAGATCCGCGCCCATCCGGGCCAGATCACGCTCATTGCCATCGGCCCCGAGAACAACATCCAGGCAGCCATCGAAGCCGACCCGGCGACCTTTCGCAAACTCAAGCGGGTGGTGCTCATGGGCGGAAGCATTCTGCGCGGCTACGACGGTCGTAACGGCGAACGCCGCGAGCCCGACCCGGAGTGGAACATCAATCGCGACCCGGCCGGACTGCGCGCCTTGCTGGCCAGCGGCGTCCCGGTGTTCATGATGCCGTTGGATTCGACTCAGGTGCATCTGGAGACCAAGGAGCGCGAGGCGATCTTCGCGCACGGCTCGCCGCTGACCGATCAGTTGACCCTGCTCTACCACCAGTGGATGGCGGGCACCGACGGGCACCCCGCGACGCCTACGCTGTTCGACCCGGTAGCCGTGGCCTACGCGGCCCGGCCCGAGCTGTGTCCCATGACCCCCATGCGCATCGAGGTCGACGACAAAGGCTACACGCGCGGTGTGCCGGGCGAACCCAATGCGCAGGTCTGCCTGGAATCGAACGAGAAGGGCTTTCTGGAAATGCTGGTGAGCAGGGTGACGGCTGACCCGGCGCCCTAGCAAGCGGCCGCGCGCATCTTTTGGCGAGGATTGAAACCCCGAATCGCCCCTTCCCAAATTGGTCGTAAACCGCTTTGCTAAGGGGAATTGCAGGCCAACACAAGAGAGGTGCGCTCCATCACTTGCAAACCGATTGACACTCGGCGAAAGTAGGTGAAAAATGGCGGGTCAACTCAAATTGAACAGTTGGACGCGTTGTATGGAGGAAATGTGAGAATTGGAAGCGAAATGAAGTTCTTTGGCGCGTTGGCTTTGTTGGGTGTGAGCTTGTTTGCTGCCGGGTGCAAATCCACTCCGGAGCTGACGGCGGCCAACGCACAGGCGTTGATTCAGGCCAAATACGATCAGAGCCCGGCAGTGGGCGCCAACATCGTGGTCGACGACACCGGCATGCAGCAGGGCGTCCGCGCCAAATACTGGGACATCAGCAAGGCCTACTCCAACAAGTTCTGGGCCGATTTCAAACTCACCCCCGAAGGCAAGAAGGCAGTCAAGCTGGCCAACGGCGGCGACACCATCGAGTGGCGTCCGGAAAGCACCCAGGACAAGAGCTTCTCCATTACCGTGGTGTCGGTGGCCGCCAACCACCTCAAGGCGCACGACGTGAAGGACCCGCAGGACGAAGTGGGCGGCACCAAGAGCGCCGTGTTTACCGAAGGCGTATCGCTTGACGGCGTGCCTGCTCCCCTGCAGGAAATTGCCCACAACCCGGGCAACAAGCTCAGCACCAAGCGAACGGCCACCTTCGCTGTGGACGGCGGCGCATGGAAGCTGCAGGCCATCAACTAGACCAGCATCATTCAAACCCCGCAGAAAATGCGCGCCCGGCGTTTGCCGGGCGCGCATTTTTGGCCCTCGTCCTTTAGCCACAGGATTGTCATCGCTGAACGTATTGAAGGATCTGTGGTTCGTTGTGAGAGTTTCAACTTGGCTCCACTTCCGCATTGGCGACCAAAGGGGAACAACCTCGATCTCTGGTCCTCTGGGGCGTTTTCAGGGCTGCTTCCAAAGAGCATCGGCTGACGTAAGTCTGTTGTTTTCAACGCTACCGAAAAGCGTTTTGGACGTCACTTGTTTGTTTGCTACCGGTTAGGTTGAAAACCGGGGTGGGGGTGGGTAGGGGTACCCGTCTTCTTAGCTCGTGTTGAGCCCCAAAGCCTCTCGAAAGGGGCTGTTCCGATGATTTCCCTATCATGCGCCAATCGGGTCTAATTAACTGCAATTCCGACAGGGATCCGGTTGCAGAGCGGAGAGGGGCATTGTTGGCTGGAGAGAGCCTGAAATGCCTCCTGACGCAATGCCCGCTGTCAAAGCGGACCGTGGCCGGGTGGCCGTCAATGCAGCCACAAAAACGATTCTGGCCCCTGGGGGGATTTCAGGGGAACAATACCGCCATTGTGGCCCGCCTCCGGTCCGTTGAGGTTCGAGGTCTCCCAGGTGCCCACAGGCGAGGCACCTGGGGCACCCAGGCTCTAGTAGTGTGCCTGGCTCCGGAAACCCGGGCCACCCACCGCTGCGGCGACTGGCCCCGCCGTTTTGCGGCTGGAACGCAAAAACATTGCGTCGAAACCCGGATTGCGTTGACCCGACCCGCGTTTCTTGTTATTGTAAGAAGGTTCCGCAAGAACGCATCCGTCCGTGTGTCCTAACGGGGAAGCGTAAGGGAAGGCCGGCTGGAGTAGTTTTGGCCGGAGTGGTTTCCCAGGGTCAGGCGTTTTTAGTCGGCCCGGCAGGCTCCAAAGTCGCTCTCTTCTTGCGGAGGGCAGGAGCAAATCGCATCGGCGCTCGCGCGTTCTCCACCTTGGAGGGCTATGTGAGCCGGAACCGGCGAAACGGAGCTGGCTTTACCCGAGAACAACGGGGAAACGCCCGGCCACCGTCCCGGGTCTCGTCTGAGATTGGAACGAAGGCAGACGCGAAGCAGCAAACTTGGGCTTCTGTGCGTTTGTACGGATCGGTTTCCGTGCAGAGACAGAGTAGCCCGAAGGGTCTGCGCGCGCGGCTGATGAACATGAGAGCAACACGGTTTCTGGCGTAAGGAGTTTTGGTTTGCCTACTTTTAATCAGCTCGTCCGCAAGGGGCGCACGGCCCCCCGCTACAAAACGGCTTCGCCGGCATTGCAGGCCTCGCCGCAGCGGCGCGGTGTTTGCACCCGCGTGTACACACAAACGCCCAAGAAGCCGAACTCGGCGCTCCGCAAGGTTGCCCGCGTGCGCTTGACCAACGGCATCGAGGTCACCACCTACATCCCCGGCATCGGCCACAACCTGCAGGAGCACTCGATTGTGCTGATTCGCGGCGGCCGTGTGAAGGATCTTCCCGGCGTTCGCTATCACGTGGTTCGCGGCACCCTGGATTCGGTGGGCGTGGCCAACCGCAAGCAGAGCCGGTCGAAGTACGGAGCCAAGCGCGGCAAGGGCGGCGCGGCACCGGTGAAGGGCAAGAAGTAACGACAGCTAACAGCTGACAGTGAACAGTGATCGGTAGGGTTTCGAACTGTTCACTGCCCACTGTTCGCTGTCCACTGAATAACGGTTCCGGGACGATGGTTGAACCCGGACTTGGGCAGCAAAGGGCGCGAAAGCGCGAAGGATTCAGAGAATCATGCCAAGAAAAGGGCACATTGCGAAGCGGGAAGTTGCGCCGGACCCGGTTTACGGTTCCACGCTGGTCACCAAGTTTGTGAACTCGATGATGTGGGGCGGCAAGAAGTCGACGGCCCAGGGCATCTTCTATCAGGCCATGAAGAACCTCGAGGAAAAGGGTGGCGGCGACGACGCGTTGAAGCTCTTCAAGAAGGCAGTGGAGAATTGCAAGCCCCTGCTGGAAGTGAAGACACGGCGCGTGGGCGGTGCCAACTACCAGGTGCCGATCGAAGTCAATCCCGATCGCCGTACCTCGCTGGCCATTCGCTGGTTGATCACCTACGGCCGCAACCGCGGCGAAAAGGGCATGATCGACAAGCTCGGCAACGAGCTGCTGGACGCCGCCAACGGACGCGGCGCGGCCATGAAGAAGAAGGAAGACGTGCACCGCATGGCCGAGGCTAACAAGGCCTTTGCTCACTACCGCTGGTAGTTGGGTGTAACGCAAAAGATTTGAGGTAGTCCGGGTCTCAATATAAAGATCCGGGTACTTAGAGTTGTTAACTGTTGGATGAATCAGAACCGCGAGCCGGAAGCGCTCGCAAGGGATAATGCCGTGGCTCGCACCGTACCTCTGAATCGTTGCCGGAACATCGGAATCATGGCGCACATCGACGCCGGGAA
>Ga0181520_10011179_pt1 | contig 11847 bp, 9 predicted proteins | sample PEATcosm2014_Bin_29_FD_132451 | JGI IMG/M metagenome (GOLD analysis project Ga0181520, IMG submission 132451) | Peatland microbial communities from MTU Mesocosm Facility, Houghton, MI, USA - PEATcosm2014_Bin02_30_metaG | ecosystem: Environmental > Terrestrial > Soil > Wetlands > Peat | place...
CAGGAAGATATGCCGCCGCTTCCGCTGTCGCCCTACGCGGTGCAGAAGCTGGCCTGCGAGTACTACCTCCAGGCCTTCTACCGGACGTATGGCCTGGAAGGAATCTGCCTGCGCTACTTCAACATCTTCGGGCCGCGCCAGGCCGCCGACTCGCCCTACTCAGGGGTCATTGCAAAGTTCACCACCACGATGATGGCCGGCGAGACGCCCACGATCAACGGCGACGGCCTCACCAGCCGCGACTTCAACTATGTGGACAACGCGGTCAGCGCCAACCTGCTGGCCTGCCAGGCGCCCAGCGCAGTGGCCACGGGCCGCGTCTTCAATGTGGGAACGGGAGCGAGCCACACGCTCAACGAGGTCTACACGGCCATCGCAGGGCTGCTGGGATTCACCGGCAAGCCCATCTACGGGCCACCGCGCGCGGGCGACATCCGCCACTCGCTGGCCGACATCCAGCGCGCGACCGCAGAGCTTGGCTACCAGCCCAAGGCGCACTTCCACGAGGGCCTGCAGAAGACCGTGGCCTGGTATCTCGCGGGAACAGAGAAGCGGGCCGCGGCGCTCTGACTCAGGCGGGCCGCGCCGCCGTTAGTTCAGTTTGGCCAGCTCCGCGCTGGCCTCCTTCCCCGTCTTGCTGTTGGGCTCAAGCGCCGCGGCCTTCTTCAGATGCAGTTGGGCGTTGGCCTTGTCGTTCAGCTTGCTGTAGGTCATGCCCAGGTGGAGATGCATGGAGGCATTGTCCGGATTGGTCTTCAGTGCATCCTCCAGCAGGTCCCGCGCCGCGTAGAAGTTTCCCTTGAAGTAGTAGACCCAGGCCAGCGTGTCGGCGGTATGCGGCGAGTCCGGCATGGTACGCCGCGCCGTCTGCGCCAGGGTCAGCGCCACATCCATATTCTGCCCGTTCTCCACCATCAGATACGCCAGATTGTTGCACGCAACGGCATTGTTGGGATCGATGTGGATTGCCTTTTGATAATCGTCCAGCGCCGCGGGCTGGTCGCCCTTGGCCTCCTGCAACGATCCCAGCATCTGCCACGCATGGGCGTCGTTGGGGTGAGATCCGAGCCAGGCCTGCCAGGTGGCAATCGCAGGACCGACGTCGTTCAGTGCGATCTCTGCCCGGGTATAGATGTCGGCCGCGTCGAGATCTGCCGGGTTGATCTGCATCGCCTTCTGCGCACTGTCGCGCGCGCCCTTGAAGTCCCTGGTCTGCAGTTGAATGGCGGCAAGCACGCTATAGAAGCCGCCATTTCCCGGCTCCTTTGCAATCTGCGCCTGCACCCGCGCCAGCGCCTTGGCCGGCTGCTTCGCCTGGAGGTCGTATGCCGCCAGCATGCCCAGCGCGCGGAGCGAGTTGGGGTCCTTGTCCAACGACTTCTGCAGCATCGCCTCCCCCTCGGGGATATGCCCCTGGGCCAGACGAATCTGTGCCAGCTCCAAGAAGGCCAGGGCGTTGTCCGGACTGGCCTTCAAGACTGCCTGGAAGTCGGCCTCCGCCTTGTCGTACTCCTTGCGGCTGGACTCCGCCGTTCCCCGCCACAGATAGCCGGGAATATACTCCGGGTGCTGCTGGATCGTCTTGTCGGCCACATCGGAGAGCATGCCAACGTCGTTGCGCAGAATCGCGATCTGGGCCAGTCCGCTGGCAGCCTCCAGGTTCCCGGGATTGAGCTTCTCGACCTCGCGCAGGCTGGTCTCGGTGGTCCCAAGGTCTCCCTTATCGGATGCCACCTGCGCCAGCAGAAGACGCGACCGCACGTCGTTGGGGTTGTCCTTGGCCGTCTTCACCAGCAGATTGAATGCGTCGTCGATCTTGCCGGTGTTGAGCAACAGCAGGGCATTGAGGATCCGCACCTGGGGACTGCCGGCATAGTCCCTGGACAGTTCCGCGGCCACCGACGCCGACTTGGCATAGTTCTTCCTGTCGAAGAGAATGCGCGCATAGGTGATCTTGATGGCAAAGCTCTTGGGATACTTGGCGGTGAGCTCCGCAAACACCGCCTCGGCGCGGTCCAACTGCTGCGTATTCGCGTAGAAATCGCGCAGCAGTGTCGCCGCTTCTTCGCTGTCGGGGAGATTGATCACGCCCTGACGCAGCGTCTGCTCGGCCTTGTCCTTGCTGTTCTCGCGCAGGTATATCCCGGCCAGCGCCAGGCGCGCCTGCATGTCCTGCGGCGCAATCCCGATGGCCGCCGAGTACTGCTGTTCCGCACCCTGCAGGTTGCCCTTCTTTTCCCATAGCCTCGCCAGCACAAGATGCGGCGTCGCGTCCTTCGGGTCGAGCGATGCAGCTTTGCCCAGCTCCGCTTCCACCACAGCATCGTTCCCCGGATCGGCCGTTTGCAGCAGCGCCGCCACGGTGTGGAAGCTGGCCCGGTTGGGATCGATTTGCAAGGCCCGCTGAATCTGCTTGATCGCATCCGCGTTGTTGCCCCTGCGCTGCGCCACTCCCGCCAACAGAGCGAACGCGTCCGCGTCGTTGGGGTCGATCGCCAGCACCGCGTTGGCCTGCGCCTCGGCCCGGTCGGTGGCGCGTCCATCCAGAAGCAGGTTTCCCAGATCGATGTGCGCCTGCAGGTTCGATGGGCTCACGTTCACCGTCTTCATCAACTCCAAGTAGGCCGCCTGCGGGCTGTTCATCTTCAGGTACGTCTTGGCCAGCTCGTAATGTGCGTCGCCATAGTTCTTGTCCACTTTCAGCGCATTCAGGAACTGCAGTGCGGCCTCGCGGTACTTGCCGCTGGCCTCATACCGCTTTCCGCTCTCCAGATACTTCTGCTTGCGCACATTGGGGTCGCGGCTGCAGCCAACGGCAAAAACAAGGGCAAGCGATACCGCCATTGCAGAGACCCGGGCAACCTGCACTTTGCGTAGTTTGAACATTGGCGAACTCCTCATCTTCTCCTGCGGTTCCCTGCAATTCTTCTCTTCCGTGCCGCCACTTGCAAACCATCGCTTGCAGCAGCGGCAGCCGAACCTGCACATCCTCAATCGGGAACATAGGCCGGCAGCAGGGGCGCGATCTGCTCGGCGAAGTCCACAGCGCGGGCGCGGGCATGCAGCCTCGCCTCCCCCGGCTCGACGGGCGTAATGATGCGGATCAGCGCCGCATCGGAGCGCCCGTAGCGGATGGAGTCGGCCAGAGTATACAGCTTCGCCGCATAGTCGCTGGCGATGATGCGCCCGTGCATCTGGTACCAGTACAGGACCTCCTGGTCCGAAGTTCCGTCGGTGATCAGAAACTCCTGCACCTGGTACCTGCGGCCGGCGGCGTTGGTCAACGATGTGGTCCACGACGATGTGAAGGTCCATCCCGCGCCGGGAAGGCAGTTCTGCGGCGAGTGGATCGACTGCCCGGTGCGCTGGGTGGGAAAGTACCCGATGAAGAGCCCGATCGGCGCACGCGCCTGTGCCTCATCCGCTGAAGCCGCATCGGTCAAACCCGCAGAGTTGAACCGCGGCGAAGGCGGCGAAAGATACGCCCGGTTGAGGAACTCTCCCTTGCCGAGAATCTGCAGGTTCTCGGCATTGATCGCAATCTCGGTCGCGGTGCGCGCGCCAATCGTCGCCGGGAACTCGCTCAGCGGACGGCTCGAAGGGACGCGGTCCACGTTCCCGCGCAACTGTAGCAGAAGCACCGTCAACGACATCAGCAGAAGCACAACCCAGAATCGCGCTGACCTCATGCCCTGCGCCCCCCTTTCGGCCCCACCAGGCGCATGGCAAGATGCACAAGGTAGAGACAGCACAACGAGACCAGAAACATGAGCCATCCGGAGAACTCATGGAAGAAGCCCATCGCCTTCTGCGGGTCCCAGTACTGCACGCACAGCCCGGTGCCGAAGATGCGCGCCGCATTGGCCGCAACCGCGATGGGCAGGGCCGACAACACCAGCACCACCCGCCGCCAGGTCACATGCTCCAGAAAATAACCGTAGATCACCGCAACCGTAAAGAGGCTCATCAACGAGCGGATGCCGCTGCACGCCTCGGCCACCTCCAACTGCATGGCCGGCAACTGGATCACATTGCCCTCGCGCAGCACCGGGACCCCGGCCAGGGGAAGCAGCGCGCTGGCCAGCCGCGAAGCCAGCAACTGTAGCGGAAACGTGATCTGGTTGAACAGGATGGTGGGCAGCGGAATGGCCAGCAGAAGCACAAACAGCACAAACTTCAACTGGCCCAGCATCGCGCGGCCCAGCAGCGTCCACAGCAGGCCCGCCGCCAGCAGAATAAACGAAACGCGCTGTAAAAACAGGTCGGCGCCGAAGACGCCCAGCAACAGCACAAAGAGCCCCAGCGCCACCAGCCATACGCCCGCCCAACTAGGCGCAATCGCCGTGTCCTGTAGCTCGCGCCGCTTGTCCCACAGCAGATAGACGGCAAAAAACGGAATCAAAAATCCGTGGGAGAAGTCAGGCAGTTCGTACCAGTCGGTCACCAGCTTGACCGCAACGCCGTGGTAGAGCAGCGCCAGCAACAGCGCCAGAACCAGCACCGGCCCGCTCGCAGCGAGAGCAGGGAGCAGGGAAGCCTCGGCGGTCGTTTGCATTGGGTTCGACTTCATGCGCAGCCCGTGAACCTAGGAAATTCAATGCCCATCGGATTATCGCACGCTACACGCCAGTTCGCGGCCTACGTCTTTAGAGGTACCCAGTCAGGTGCACTGGGGAGTTAATCCGCGCGCGGCGGAGTGTAAAATTAGTTAGAGTGTGCTTCCCTGCCGCTGTGGACGCAGCAGCTTGAGCCCACGCGCCGGAAGTGGCCCAAACGGGCGGTTTGGCATTGGATCTCGGTTGCCAAGGAAGATCCGGAGGGTGTAACCACTGTGCTTCGAAGGGGTGCAGGCGGCTGCATCCCGCACACCAATGAATCGGCAGGAATTATGACCTTTCTCCGCTGCACGCAACTATCGATCCTCCTGCTCCCGGCCCTCGCCGGCGGCCTCGCCCAGCAGATCTATAACCGGCCCGTGCCCATCGCCAAACCCTCAGCCACAACCACGCCCCAACCGGCCACGAACACACCCGGCCGCCCGGCGCCTACGCCCCAACCCGCCACGCGCCCCACCCCCGTCGCCGTCAGTCCCAACTACATCATCGGCGCGGACGATTCTCTACAGATCACGGTGTTTCAGGAGCCAAACCTCTCCGAAACCCTCCCCGTCCGCCCCGACGGCAAGATCACGCTGCCGCTGGTCGGCGACATCACGGCCGCCGGGATTACCCCCATGCAACTGGCCGCAGACATCACCTCCCGCCTCAAACAGTTCGTCACCGATCCGGTGGTTGACGTTGCCGTGCTCGCGGTCAACAGCAAGCGCGTCTTCATGATCGGCGAGATCATGCACGTCGGCCCCATCTCCATTACTCCCGGAATGAACGTCCTGCAGGCCATCGCCACCGCCGGCGGACTGACCCCCTACGCCAATAAGAAGCACATCTACATCCTGCGCGGAGAACCGGGCAAGCAGCAAAATATCCCCTTCGACTACACCAAGGCCCTGAAGAAGGGCGACATGCAGGGAATCTCGCTCGTCCCCGGCGACACCATTGTGGTCCCATGAAGAACTTCTCCCAGATCGCCTCTACCCTACTTCTGCTTCTGCCAGTGCTGGCAATTCCCGTTGCCGCCCTGGCGCAGGCGGTTCCGGCTGCCTCGGCCTCGCCCATCTCCACCGGCTTCGCCCTGCCCAGCGTCGCGGGCACGCTGCAATACGCGGTCAGCGCCTCCCAGGGATACTCTTCCAACGACTTCGGCAACTCAGGCACCGCCTCCTCCACCAACCTCTCCGGAGACCTCGCCTTCATTACCGGCAATCTACTCAACCCCTTCAGCACGGTCTTCTCCGGGGGCCGTTCGTGGAGTTCGTCGGGCCAGCCCTCCTACTACTTCCTCAACCTCTCGCTGAATCAAGTGGTCCACGTAAAGCGCTGGACCTACATCGTCTCCGACTCGGTCAACTATCTTCCGCAAACCCCGTCCACCGGCCTGTCCGGAGTTCCCGGCGTCGGCGATCTGGGCGTCAACCCCGCGCAGACGGGCGCCAATCCCGCGCCGGTAACGGGCGCCAACACCGGTCAGGGAGTGCTCACCGGATACTCCACACGCGTAAGCAACAGCAGTTCCCTCAGCCTGCAACGCCAGTTCACCGGCAAGACCTCGCTGCAGGCATCAGGTTCCTACAGCCTCAGCCGCTTCCTCGACGACTCCGGCAACTCCACCACCCCCAGCACCCCAGGTGTGGACAGCGACAGCGAGTCCGGCAGCCTCGGCCTCAGCCATCGCATCGACGCGCGCAACACCGTCGGCGGAAACTTCGCCTACTCGCGCAGCACATTTTCGGGCGACATCGCCGGCATCCCCGCGCCCGGCTTCTCCAGCCAGACTGCCAGCCTGCAATATTCCCATCAGTTCACCCGCAAGTTCGGGGTGAACCTCTCCGCCGGCCCGCAGTGGACCAGCGTCGACTCCCCCGGCAGCTCGCCCATGCTCAGTTTGTCTGCCAACGTCTCGGCAAACTATACCGGAGAGTTCTCGCACGCCGCGCTTGCCTATTCGCGCAGCGCCAACAGCGGCTACGGCGTGGTCGGCGGCTCCATCTCCGACAGCGTCAGCTTTTCCGCCGGCCGCACCTTCGACCGCGTCTGGTTCTGCGCACTCAGCTCGGCCTACACCCAGACCTCAAATCTGGCCGCGGCCGGCAGCCTGCCCTTCACCTTCCATACCACCGTCGCCGGCGTGCAGGTGTCTCGCGCCCTTGTACGCAGTCTCTCCGCCTACGCCAGCTACACGCTGGAAAACCAGTCCAACCAAGGCACAGCCGCCGCCGTCGATCTGTTCAGCGGCCTCTCCAATATGGCCAGCTTCGGGTTGACCTACTCGCCCGTCCCGGTCCACCTTGGACACTCCTAAGGAGCATGCAATGCTTGGCCATCGCGCACTGAACATGGAAGATTATCTGGTTATCGTCAAGCGGCGCTGGTGGATCGTCGTCATCCCTGCTGTTCTGTTCTTCATCCTCGGCGTGGTCGCCACCCTCTACATCCCAGCGCGGTATGTCTCCCAGTCCAGCGTTCAGATCGACCAGCAGAAGGTCTCCAACGAGCTGGTCAGGCCTGTCGTCACCGAGGACCTGAGTAGCCGCCTCGCCTCCATCGAACAGCAGATCGAGAGCCGGTCCAGCATTCTGCCCATCGTGGAGAAGTTCAATCTCTACTCCACCCAGCACCTCTCCATGGACGACCGCATCGACCGGGCGCGCGACAACATCGACATCGAGGCCTTGTCGGCCGGCTTTGCCCATTCCAGCGGAGTCCCTGGATTTACCATCGCGTTTACGGCCAACGACCCACACACCGCGCAATCGGTCTGCGCCGAGATCACATCGCTCTTCATCGCAGCCAATCTGCGCACCCAGTCGGACGCCACGGGTGGCGCCACCGACTTTGTCAAGCAGGAGCTGGACAGCGCCAAGCACACGCTCGACGACCAGGACGCCAAGCTGGCCGACTTCAAGCGCAAGTACTTCGGAATGCTGCCCGAGGATGAGGCCAACAACGTCAACATCCTGAGCAGCCTGAACTCCCAGCTCGACGCGTCCACCCAGGCCGTCAACCAGATGGAGCAGAACAAGTCCTATCTGGAGACGATGCTGGCCCAGGCGTCCGCGGCCGGGCCCAGCGCCGCATCTCCGCAGACCGAGGAGCAGGAGCTTCAGAGTTTGCTCGCACAGCAGAACAATCTCAACGCCCACTACACTTCCAGCTATCCCGCTGTAATCGAGATCAACCGCAAGATCGCCGACCTGCGCAGGAAGATGGCGCAGTCGCCCGCCGCCCCGGCCAGCGCGGCCTCGACGGCCGCGACTGGCGGGAACGACTCCATAACCATCCAGGACCTGCGCGCCCGCATTCGCTCCGCCGAACAGGGGATCCAGGCAAAGCGCGCCGAACAGGTACAACTCAACAAGCAGATTCACGACTACCAGTCGCGCATCCAGTCCACCCCGCAGGTGGAAGAGCAGTTCAAGGAGCTGACCCGCGACGCCCAGACCTCGCAGGGCCAGTACGATAGTCTCCGCGACAAACTGAATGAGGCACAGCAGGCCACCGACCTGCAAAACCGGCAGGAGGGAGAGACGTTCAGCGTGCTGGACGCAGCCAACCTGCCCGATAACCCCACCTTTCCCAAGCGGCGCGTCTTCGCTGCCGGAGGCTTTGCCGCCGGCTTCGCCTTCGGCCTGCTGCTGGTGGCCTTGCTCGAATTCAAGGACACCGCGCTGCGCACCGAGCGCGACGTGTGGGCCTTCACCAAGCTACCCACTCTGGCCATCATCGCCTGGTCTGGCGAGGTGGCCGAATACAAGCCCTCCCGCCTGAAGCGGATCTTCAGACGCAAGACTCCCAGTGACCAGCTCTCCGATAAGCCCGATAACCATGTATAAGAACTTCTTCCATCTCCAGAGCACGCCGTTTGCCGACAGCCCCGATCCGCGCTTCCTGGTGCGGATGCCGCATACCAGCGAGGCGCTGGCCACGCTGGAGTATGGCATCAGCGCGCACAAAGGCTTCATCGTGCTGACCGGCGAGGTCGGCACTGGCAAGACGACCCTGCTGCGCACCGCCCTGGCCTCCTTCGACCCCGGTCGCGTCTTCAGTTCCTTCGTCTTCAACCCGCGCCTGGAGATTCTCGACTTCCTCGAGTTCATCCTCTCCGACTTCGGCATTGTGCCCCAGGGCCGCACCAAATCCGGAATGCTGATCCAACTCAACCGTTGGCTCATCGAACGCTACCGCCGCGAAGAGACATGCATTCTGGTGGTTGACGAGGCGCAGAACCTGGGCTGGGAGATGCTGGAAGAGATCCGCCTGCTCACCAACCTGGAAACCTCTTCGCGCAAGCTGCTCCAGATCGTCCTCTCCGGCCAGCCCGAACTGGAAGAGAGACTCTGCGCCCCCGACCTCCGGCAACTGCGCCAGCGCATCACCATGTGGGCGCGCACCCACGCTATCACCGCCGAGCAGACCGCCGTGTACATCACCCAGCGTCTGCTCATCGCAGGCTCCTCCGAGCCGATCTTCACCGGCGACGCCATCGCCACCATCCACCTCGCCAGCCGCGGTGTCCCTCGCGTCATCAACCTCATCTGCGAACACGCCCTCATCCTGGCCTACGTCGAACAGCTCGAGCGGATTCCCGCCCCCCTGATCCAGGCCGTCGCGCGAGACCTCGACCTGAACCCTCAGCCCTTTCTGTTCTCGGCCGCCCACGACGGACCTCCCACAAACCCCACGCTTCCACCGGCGACGAACCCTGGAGGGGAGAAGAGATGAGCAAGTTTTACGAAGCATTGCGCCAGGCAGAGCAGGAGAGCGCCAAGAGCGCCACCACGGCTCCCGCCCCTGCCGCCGATGTTGCCGTGCCTGCGGCCGATGCCGCCGGCCTCACCCCCCCCGCCAGCCCCCAGACCGTCTTCGACGGCCCGCACGCTCCCGTTTACTCCAGAGGCGAGGCGCTGGCGGCAGCCGTACCGCTCGTTCCCAGAACAGCCGCCGAGACAATCCCCGCCGAGACAACCCCTGCCACGCCAATCCCTGCCGAGCCAATCCCCGCCGAGACTGTTGCCGCCGAGCCTGTTGCCGCCGAGCCAATCGCCGCTGTCCCCGTCGCCCCGCCCCCCATCGACGCTCCACTCGACCTTGCCAACATCCCCCAGATCGCCTGGGTCCCCTCGCTGCATCAGCTTCCCGCACTGGAACGGCGCGGCGCCGCGGTGGAGCAGTTCCGCAGCCTGCGCTCGCGCATGCAGGAATTGCGCGACCTCACCACGCTGAAGTCCATCATGGTCAGCAGCGGCGTGCCCCAGGAGGGCAAGAGCTTCATCGCCGCCAACCTGGCCATCTCCTTTGCCCGCCACAAGGCGGCACGCGTGCTGCTGATCGACGGCGATATGCGCCGCTCGTCCCTGCACAAGCTGCTGGGCGCCCCGCAGGGCCCAGGCCTCACCGAATATCTTGCCGGCAGGGCCTCCATTACGGAGATCATGCAGCGCGCCAAGCCGGACGAGCAGGGCCGTCCCCTGTCCCACGGCCTTGCCTCGCTGATCTTCATCCCCGGCGGCCATGCCGGCGACAAGGCCGCCGATCTCTCCGGCAACCGCCGCTTCGACCGCCTCATCGCCGAGGCCGCGCCCCACTTCGACTGGATCGTGGTCGACTCTTCGCCGGTCAACCTTGTCTCCGATGGAGTCAACCTGGCGCGCTCCTGCGATGGGGTCCTCATGGTCGCACGCGGAGGCACCACCAAATACGAGGTCGCGCAGCGCGCCCTCGCCGAACTCAAGGCTTCCAAGGTCCTTGGCTATGTCCTCAACGCTGTCCAGAACCCGCCAGTCGCAGGGGGCTATTATGGCTACGATGGATACGACAGGATTGAAGAGTAACCGGGGGCATGCCAGGAAATGATCCGGTTTTTAAACGTCTACTACCCCACGCGCACCATCCTTCTGCTGTTATGCGAGGCATGTCTTGTCTTCGGCTGCTTCCTGGCCGCCACTTGGTGCATGCTCGGCCCGGACACCTATATCGCCCTCCAGTATCAGCAGGGCCTGCTCAAGATCGCCATCATCACTCTGCTCACCCTGGTCCTTTCCTACTACTTCGACCTCTACGAACCTAGAATCGTCTCCGCCCGCCTGCAGATCTACTTCCGCATTCTGCTGGTGCTGGGCTTCGACTGCTTCATCCTGTCGGCGATCCTCTACTTCGAACCCGACTTCTCGCTGGGCCCGTTCGTCTATGTCCTCGGCTTCGCCCTGCTGGCGCCCTTGCTCATCCTGCTGCGCCGCACATACGAGTGGGTCGGCGGACAAAAAGCCTTCCGCGAGCGCGTCTACGTCCTGGGCGCCGGAGAGTACGCCCGGTCCATTGTGGAGACCATCCGCTCCCACCCCGACATCGGCATGGAGGTCGTCTTCTGGGAAGATGTCCAACTTGAACCTTCGCAGCGCAAGCAGCTCTGGATCTCCGCGCTCGACCACATCGCCAAGGCCAATCCCCCGGTCCACCGCATCGTCGTCGCCATCGAGGTGCCGCGCGGAGAACTCCCCGTGCAGGAGCTTCTCATGCTGCGCTTCCGCGGCATTGAGGTGGAACAGGACAGCACCCTGCGCGAGCGCCTCCACGGCAAGATCCAGCTCGATGGCCTGCGCCCCTCCAACTTTCTCTTCAGCGAAGGCTTCCGCATCAAGTCGTCCCAGCAGTTCACGCGCCAGTTGGTCAGCCTGGCGACCGCGGCTCTCGGACTGCTGCTCTTTTTACCCTTCTTCCCCTTCGTCGCGCTGGCCGTTAAGCTCTCTTCCCGCGGTCCGCTCTTCTTCCGCCAGGACCGAGTCGGCATGGGCGGACGCATCTTTCAGGTGGTCAAGTTCCGCACCATGTACACCGACGCCGAGGACGATGGCGCAAAGTGGGCCACCAAAGACGACCCGCGCGTCACCTGGGTCGGCTCCTTCCTGCGCAAGATGCGCATCGATGAGATTCCCCAGCTATGGAACGTGCTGCGCGGCGATATGGGCCTGGTCGGCCCGCGCCCGGAGCGACCCGAGTTCGTTGCGTGGCTTACCAAGGAACTCCCCTTCTACTACCTGCGCACTCTGATCCGCCCCGGCCTCACCGGATGGGCTCAGGTGCGCTACGGATATGGCGCCACGCTGGCCGAGACCAAGGAGAAGCTGGAGTACGACCTCTACTACATCAAGCACATGTCGCTGGGCCTGGACCTGCTGATCATGTTCGAGACCGTCAAGACCATCCTGCGCCGCCGCGGCGCGCAATAGGCCGC
>Ga0181520_10011180_pt1 | contig 11847 bp, 5 predicted proteins | sample PEATcosm2014_Bin_29_FD_132451 | JGI IMG/M metagenome (GOLD analysis project Ga0181520, IMG submission 132451) | Peatland microbial communities from MTU Mesocosm Facility, Houghton, MI, USA - PEATcosm2014_Bin02_30_metaG | ecosystem: Environmental > Terrestrial > Soil > Wetlands > Peat | place...
GAACAACCCAGGTGTCTCAGGCCCACTCAGCAGCAGCACTTCGTTCGGAACTATCACGGGTGAGAACGGCGCCGGACCGCGCGTCGGTCAGTTCGCACTCAAGCTCAACTTCTGATGCACTGCAATTGACTGGAACAAAGGGTGGCGGACACTTTCCGCCACCCTTTCTTTTTGTGCCGGTGGACTGACCTCTTCATGCGCAGTCAGCCGCTGAAGATGTGTCGTGGCGCACGCACCCGGGACCCAGCTCGCAATTTCAAGATCTCATCCAAGCAAAATGTGCCACTCCTGAAACGGGAATTCCGACCCTGCAAGGCCTTCGGCCGATCCCTGCTCATTTGTAGCTCTGCAAGTTAGCGCCCGGCTTTCTTGAATCAGCAGAGAAAATAATTTTTCTATTGACAATCGACCTTGCGAATGCATTAAATGTTTGGCTGAGGTCGGACCGCCGCTAATCCGGCCGCCGAAAAAGTGTGTTCTCACAACATGCCGGGTTCTGGCGAGACTCACCACACGATCGCCACAACCGCTTCGTACGCAAACACTTTCACTCAAAGGAGGCATTCCAGGCGTTCCCATGAAAACACTTCTGAAATCAATCACGACGCTTGAAAATCGCAGTGGCGCATGGGCCTGTGTCGCTTTGGCGACGTTCGCGCTAGCGCTTTGTCTGGTATGGACCGCAATGCCAGTTGCGGCACAGACCGCCGGCGAAGGATCTCTTGAAGGCACGGTCATGGATACCACCGGCGCCGTCGTTCCCCATGCCAATGTCACCCTGACCAACGACGCCACCGGAATCAAGACCGTCAGCGAAGCCTCGTCAGCAGGCTTCTTCAATATCGCGCCCGTGTTGCCCGGCACCTACACGCTCGAAATCTCCGCCAAAGGATTCAAATCCCTGGTGCAGGACAACGTTGTCGTCGATGCCATGCAGGTCAGAACCGTCACCCCCGTGCTCGCCATCGGAGCTGAGACACAAACTGTTACTGTGACCGCTGCGCCGCCGGTGCTCGATACCGCCGACGCAAGCATTGGAATGATCGTCGAAAACTCGACATATACGAATCTGCCCATTCAGATGAATAGCGCGCAGCGCGATCCCACGGCATTTGCAACACTGACGCCGGGCGCGCAGAGCGCCAATAACGGTGGCCGTCTCCCCATCGTCGGAGGAACCGGCAGTTATCTTGGTCAGCTCTATGTCGACGGAATGCCCGCTGAAACTGTGAGCCAGCAAGGCGACAATCGCCTGGTTTCGCTGGCCATGGACATTGACGCCGTCGATCAGTTCCAGGAGGTCACCAGCACGCCTCCCGCGGAGTATGCCGGAGCCGGCGCGTCAAACTTCACCATCAAGTCGGGCGGCCTGCAATATCACGGCCAGGTCTCCGACTTTGAGCGCAACACCTTCTTCGACTCCTGGGGCTTTACGGCACCGCACGCCACGGTGAAAACTATCACGGGCGCAACCGTCCCCGCTCCCAAACCCGTCGAGCACCAGCATGAGTGGTCCGGGACCGTTGGCGGCGTGGTTCCTTTCACGCACAAGAAGCTCTTCTTCTTTGGCGCCTATGACTACTACTACGATCGCGCGGGCGCGACGTATTCGCTCTTGACCGTTCCCAGCAATCTCATGACCCAGGGCAACTTTACTGAGCTGAACGGCGGAGTGGGAACGGGATTGACAGGGACGGGGTCCAACAACCCGGGGATCATCTTCGATCCAACGAGCACAACCTGTGCGGGCACCGTCTGCACGCGTCAGCCGTTCGTGTACAACGGAACCAACAACGTCATCCCACCGGGCGACATTTCCCCCATCACCAAGGCCATGGAGTCGCTCTTCCCGACTGCCAACTCCAGCAACACGTATTACAGCGACTGGAATCCCGCCGTCCTCACCAACAACTACCTGAGCGGCTGGCCCAAAGGTTTTAACAATAACGTGATCGACTGGCGTGTGGATTACGATCTGAGCTCGAAGCACCGCATCTCGTCAGTGGGAACCATGGGCACGGAGAACTACCTCAACAACTTCGCTGCTCCGTTCCTGCCTCCGCCCTATATCGGCGGCGACCTGGCCAACGTCTACCCCAAGAACTTCATCGTTGAAGACGCATACACTATTACGCCAAACCTCGTGAACCAGTTGAAGTACAGCTTTACTCGTTTCTACCAGAACATTCACGATGCCACGCAGGGCGTTACGCCTTGGGAGGTCGGCACATTCGGGGTGACCAACCTGCCGCAGGGCCAGGCAGGCCAGGAATTTCCCGGAGTCGCCTTTGGATCCGCCTCCACTGCATTTTCGGGTCTGACCGAGCAAACCTGGACCGGCAATGGCAACTCCATCTCCACGCAGTTGACCACGCCCAACAACTATGCGGCGACCGACAACGTGCAGTGGCTAAAGGGCAAGCACGCGTTGACTATGGGCCTCACCTTCCAGTGGCAGCAGATCAACAACGCCAATCCCGCTACATTCACGGGCGTGCTGGACTTCGGCTTTAACCCATACTCCACTGCCCAATTCACCAGCGGCAGCAACTCGCTCAGCGATGCATCCACCGGATTCGCATACGCCAGCTTCCTTCTGGGCGCGGCAGGCGGGTCCACATCTACTGACGCGACCAACCAATCCCTCGGCCTCGACTATGTCAGCGAACTCGCCGGCCGGTACAAAACGATTTCGCCGTATGTCCGCGACAGCTACAAGATCACAAGCAAGCTCACCCTCGACCTCGGAGTGCGTTGGGATTACCTGCCGCCGTTCCACGAGCTGCGTAATCGCTGGACCTTCCTGAATCCAACCATGACCAATCCGCTCACCAATACGCCGGGCATTTTGCAGTTTGCCGGCAACTACGGCGGACCCGGCGTCAGCTGCGGTTGCACCACTCCGGTGCAGACCTACTGGAAGAACTGGGGACCGCGCATCGGCGCAGCTTATTCCATCAATAGCAAGACTGTCGTCCGCGCCGGATTTGCGTTGGCCTTCTCGCAGGCCGGCGGCGTAGGCGGCCGAGGTGGCGCATACAACGGCACCGGTCAAACCGGCTTCAACACCAACGCCGTCGGGCCCACGGGAGCTATCACCGGTGGCTACGCGGCGGGACCTGCCTTCTGGCTGAACAACAACAGCGCCTATGTGCAATCCAACGTGAACGAAGCCTACGTTGCCAACACCGGGCTCTTTGGTCCAGGATTCACCTATCCCGCGCAGCCCAGTCCGAACGTGGCCGCGCAGGAGTTGGGCACCGGATTCATCTCCACGGGCGGTGGCAAGGGCACAGCGAACACGGGCGCCAGCTTCGCTGATCCTTACCTCTCCGGCCGCGCTCCCGAGATCGTGCTCTTCAACTTCGGCTTTGAGCGCTCCATCACGCCCAGCATGACCGTGGCGGTCAATTATGTGGGCGACGAGAGCCACTTCATCATCAACTCCGGAAGCACGGGCGGCAATGCGCGCGGCTACTGGACCAACGAACTGAATCCGTACTATATGCAGCTTCTCGGCCCGGTCTTGGATTCCACAGCCGCAAAGCCGCTTCTTAGTGCGCAGGCCACGGCAGCCAACCTGGCCATCCTCGCCCATTACGCGCCGAATGCCCCGCAGCCTGCGTTCTACACCAACAACGGAGCCGGTAGTGCCTCGAGTTCGGCTACCATCCAGCAGATGCTGGTGGCTTTCCCGCAGTACAACGGCGTCACCGACACCTGGGGCAACGTGGGCAACTTCTCCTACAACGCTCTCCAACTCATGATCCAGCAGCGTCCGGCTCATGGGCTCACCTTCACTTTCAACTACACCTACTCCAAGAACCTCGGCGACGACGGCACCTACCGCTCCGGCTGGGCGCTTCCCGGGTCGTACGTCTCCCGCTCCACCAGCGGAGCCACCCTCCCGCAGAATCGCATCGACCGGTCGTTCACGGTCATTTCCATCCCGCAGGTCGTCAACATCTTCGGCGTGTATAAATTGCCCTTCGGCAGCAAAGGCCAACCCGGAGGCGATAACGCCGTGGTGCGCTGGCTGGCTGGCGGATGGCAGCTCTCCGAGATCTATAACTACGGGGCAGGAGTACCGGTGGTCGTCAACGGTGGCAGCGGCGCCGCGGGGCAAGGCCAGGCTATGCCCGACTTGAACCCGGGGTGGACCAGCGGTACCGCCCGCCAGAACGGAAGCTATGGCAGCGGACCCAACGGCGTCCAATTTGCCAACCTCAGCAACGTTAAATACGTCAACTCGAACGCGTTCATTTCCGCAGTGGACAATTCCACTGCTCCCGGATGCATTCCCGGCTCGAGCAGTCAGGTCCAGGGCAGCTGCCAGGCATCGTACCTGATCGGCAACGCGCCACGTACAGCTGCTTACGGCTTGAGGGCCCCTGGCTCCCAGAACCTGAACGCAGGTCTGCGGCGCAGCTTCCCGCTCGGCAGGGAAAGCAGGACGTTTGTTTTCGAGGCGAACTGCACCAATGTCTGGAATAAGGTGCAGTTTGGGGGTCCGAGCGCAGCCTGGGCCTACAACTCCAGCTCCTTTGGCGAAGTCACCGGCGTAAGCAACAGCGCTCGCGACTGGCAGTTTGCCGGCCACATCAACTTCTAACTTACCCTCACCCGTCTGCATCCGCCGCGATTCCTGCGGCGGATGCAGACGGGCTTTTCTTTTCTTCCCGCAAAAGCGAGTGGGCTTGGGCGTTGCGCCGGAATGCGCGTGGGTGAGACGGTGCTTTTGTGCGTGCGCTACTTGGCTTGCGCCGCGAAAGTGTCGGCCTCGCGGTTTAATTCTTCCGGCGTCGCGACATGCGTGTAGAACACTATCCGATACCGGAAGGTCGCCGCCTGGCCCTTTTCCAGCGTGTAGTTCAGCAGTGGCTGCTTGGCATCGAACGCATGCCGGCCCAGCGGATTGACGGCAAAAAGCCCGTAGCCGCGCGCGTGCCAGTAGGTCGGATAGCCGATATTGCCGGGATGGTCGAAGATGGCGATGGTCGCGATGTGGCCGGCATCGTCGTGGCCGGTGAGCGAACACCAGCGGCCGCGCGTTGACCATGCGGCTTCGCCCTTGACGCCTTCACTGGTCAGATATTCGCCTGTTGGCTGAGCCACGCCCGGGACATTGGCTGCGGCGGTCACCGTTGTCGCAACTCCGTTGGCGTCGGTGAAGGTCCCACCCTTTTCCTCCGGCGATTCCAGCCAGCGAGCCACGCGCAAGCCCAGCAGCCCATCCTTGTCGTCGTTGAAAACGACATGGTCGAGCGCTGTCAGCGTCAGCGTAAGGTCGATTGAGCGCGTCGCGTCCTCGTGAGCAAACACATAATGCGTGGTCTCCGCGAGGAGGTCGTGATTCTGTCCGTCGATCCACGTGGAATTGCTCACCAGCTCTCCACGATTCGCGCCGCTCTTGGTGGATACGATCTTATCGAACACGATTGTGCCCATTTTCGGCGCGCGCGCAGCCGGAATGGCCGTCGAGTTGTTCCAGAAATCGAAGCCGTTCACGTTGCTGTAGTTGAACCAGAGGCCGTCGTGATGAGGATGGTCGGTGCGCTCGCCGGCGCGCGGCTCAAGCGGCCAGCCGCGCGTTACAGTCACGCCGTCGCCATCCACAATCGGATAGAGCACCGGCTTTTTCAGCGTCTCCGGCCAGATGTACGAAGTGAATGGCTGGCCGTCGATGGTGATGTCCACGCGCCGCTTCGCCGCATCGGGCGTCACTTCGACGCCCTTCGTCGTTTTCCCCCACCCCGGGCGCGCAAACAGGAGCGCGCCAAGGGTAGGGCACACCGCGCTTGCCGTCCGCAACGAGCCTGCGGTCACAAGACCAAGCACCGTGCGTCTACGCATAGACCTTGCCTCCCGCCATCACCTGCTGCGTCTTCTCGTCGAAGGTCACTTTCATACCGGTCTGGATGGCGGCCACGTTCATACACAGCGCGATGGAGTGGCTGTAGCCGGCTTCGATCGGCGCATTGGGCGTCTTGCGCGAGCGCACGCACTCCATCCAATTGCGCATGTTGGCCGCAGTCTGCGGATCGCCGTGCGTATCTGCATCGGTGTTCACCGCTGTGGCCTTCTCGCCCAGCGCCATGCTGGGCAGCAAGTTGGGCTGCATGTGCATCTCGTCAGCAAATCGTTTCGTCAGTCCGCCTGTTGGCGTAACCGTCTGCTTGTCCATGTCGATCATGCCGCCGTTCGAGTAGTAGAGCTCCTTGACGCCGCCCGCCGAATTTGTAAAGCGGGAGCTGTACTGCACCTGGAAGCCCTTGCTGAGGTCGTCGAGCGGACCGTAATCGAACACCGCCGTCATGGTGTCCCAGTTCTTGCGGCCGTCCTTCCACAGATAGATGCCGCCGTTGGCCACGCACGAGCGCGGATGCGGCAGGCCCGTAAACCAATGCACGGTGTCGATCTGGTGCACCAGCCACTGATCGGGAATGCCGGAAGAGAACGGCCAGAACAGGCGGAACTCAAGATACTTGCGCGCGTCGTACGGTCCCAGATTCCTGCCTAGCGAGTAGCGCTTCCAATCCGTGTCTTCTTCCTTGAGCAGCGGAACCACATCGGGACGGCGCCAGCGACCGGGCTGGTTTACGTTCCACGTCATTTCCACCATCACGATGTCGCCAAACTGGCCCGACTTGATGTACTCGGCAGCCTTTTGATACGCGGGGGTTGACCGGCGCTGTGTGCCGACCTGGACAATCTTTCCGCTCTTCTTCACTGCCGCCAGAATGCGGCGCGCATCGGCCATAGTGTGCGCGGTGGGCTTCTCCACGTAGGCGTCGCGGCCCGCTTCCACAGCTTCAGCGCCGTGGTAAGCATGCTGGAAATCGGCAGTGGCAATGATGACAGCGTCCACATCCTTACGCGCGTAGAGTTCGTCGTTATTGCGCACCTGGTCGGGGCGATTGCCGCAAAGTTTCTCGATAAAATCGACGCCCTGTTCGCGGCGCATCTTCCAAATGTCCGACACGGCCACGATCTGGAAGTTCATGTCCTTTGCACTTTGTTGGAAGGCGGGCAAATCGCCGCCCTTCATGCGGTCGCCGCAGCCCACAATTCCCACGCGCACGCGATCGTTCGCGCCCATGATCTGCGCATAGCTCTTGGCGTTAAACGCGACTGCCGTTGCGGCCAACGCCGCGCTGCCGGTTTTCAAAAACTCTCTGCGGTTGTTTTGAATCGATTCCATGACGGGTTCCTTTGCTTTTGGCTTGCAGGTGGAATTGTACTTCCGTGAGGCAACCGAGGGAAGAGAATTGCCAGACCCGGCGAATGCCCACATAAAGTGCTTGGGCGCCCCGGCTCCCGCAACCGGGATCCGGAGCGCCCAATTTTTCAACAAATCATTTTCGACAAGTTAGAAGTTGATTTTGACCGCGCCTTGGAAGACGCGCGCGGCATTGGTTGTTGAGGAGATCTGGCCGAACGTTGAAGATGTCAGGCTCGCGGTCGGATTACTGAAATCAGGATGGTTCAGCACGTTGTAGGCTTCCAGGCGAAACGTGGTCGTCCAACTCTCGTGGATGGGGAATATACGCGAGATTTGTGAGTCGAACTGAAGCGACTTCGGCCCATAGAATTCGTTGCGGCTGACGTTTCCGTAAGTTCCGAGGGCAGGGCAGCCGGGGGTCGTGACCAAAGCGCATCCCGCAGTTTGCCAGACCTGCTGGAAGGCATTCGGATTCAGGTACTCGCGGTTGGATTCGCCCGAAGCGTTACGGAGCGTGACTTCGGCGTAGGGACTCACGCCTGCGACCAGGTTGGGACGGTCGTTGCCCACGTCGGTCAAGGAGTTATCCTGGCCCGACGTGACGTTGAAGGGCGCGCCCGTCTGGATGTGAATGAGCGGCGCCAGTTCCCAGCCGTTGACGAGCCACTTTTCAGCACGGTTCAGATGGTTGCTGAAGTTGCTCTTTGCCACCAGTGAGATATTCTCGACGTGCCGGTAATCGGACCCGCAAGGACCGTAATCCAGCCTGGGGTTGTAGGGATTCTCCGGTCCCGTCCCAGCATAGTCACCCTGGGCGTCGTAAATGTTGAGGCAATGAGCCCAAGTCCAGTTGGCGAACACGCTGAAGTTGCCCGAAAGGCGATGATTGATGGATGTGATCAGTGCGTTGTAGTTGGCACTGGCTGCATCGCCGACCAACACCGAGCCGCCGCCGCTGCCTTCATACTGATTGCCCTGGGTGGGGTTATCGATCGTTAGCAGGAACCGGGAACTCTGGTTTCCGGTGGTGGAGCAGTTGGTGCCTGCTGCGCCAGCCTTGACCGCGGCCGGGCCGGTTGTGACGATGCCTGCGCAGCCCGTTCCGCCCGCTCCCCACACTCCGGGGATGAAGACAGCCGGGTCAAATGTGAGGCCCATCGGATCGTGGCGGGTTGCGTTTCCGATGTAATCCACCTGCACCTGCCAGCCGAGGCCAAATTCACGCTGAATGCTGGCCGTCCACTGGATGGTATAGGCAGGCCTGAAGTTCGGCACTGTCCCGATGAACTGCGACTGCGCGAAGAAAAGGGCCTGGGAAGGCGTGGGGACAGCGGGCTGCGGGAACGGGTTGGTGGTGAATGCGCCAACGGACCATGGGGCGGCGAATGGTACGGGCGCCGACGACGATGTTTGAACGTTCGTCACCGCCGTGGCGAAGGGCGGATTCTGCTGATTGCGCTGGCTGGTGAAGAAGTTGGGGTTGTCGAACATGAGCGCGCCGCCAGCGCGGACGACAGTCTTGCCGTTGCCGAAAGGATCGAATGTTAAACCAACGTTGGGCGAGAACTGCCAGAGACGGTTGTTGGTGAATCCACGGCTCACGCCCTTGTCGCCGTAGTACAAAGCCCCTGCCGGAGCGTTGGGATAGATGGTGCTGACGGTGCTGGAGAGAAAGTCGGCCATGTTGAACACCACGCCGCGGTTGAAATAATCAACCGGCGCGATCCACGGCCCCCAGCGCAGGCCCCCGACGAGCGTAAAACGCGGGGTGGCGTGGTAGGTGTCCTGAATGTAAAGGCTTGGAAGTGGCCCGCGCAGCGCGTTCTGCTGCTTTTTGCTCTGCTGGAATGGAGTCGATGACCCCAGCGTTCCCATCAGGAAATCGAGATTCTGATCGCCGATGGTGCTGCCGCCCTTGGGCCCGCTGCCGCTGTATTCACCATTGAAGGTGAAGATACCGTTGCCTTCGTACACGTTACCGATATTGAGCTGGTTCTGCACCCACTCACCGCCGAACGCGATCTGGTGCTTTCCCTTCACCCAGGTCACGTCGTCGTCGATGGATCCGGTGTTGTCGTTGAAGTGGGCGACCGAATTGGTGCCGCCGCCGATCGAGAACTTGCCTTCCGCCATCTGCAGGCCGTTGGGCTGGATCTGGTAGAGATTCGTGGTGCTGATGCCGAGGGTCGTAGCGTTAATGTCGCTGGCATTGTATCCGCGGTTGTTAACGCGGCGAAGGATGGAGATGTGGAATGCGTTCACGACCTTGTTGCTGATGCTCCAGGCGTCGCCCATCGTGAAGGTCTGCACGCGCTCAATGTTGCCGGATTGGGTGGTGATGAGGATGTTGGTCGGCGAGAAGTACGCCGGGAACTGGTAGCCGTCGACGAAATACCGCCCGTAGAGATTGTTTCTGGAGTTGATGGTGTAATCCACCCTGGTGTCGAACTGGTTGTCGGTGATCAGATACGGGATGGCGTAGCGGACAAATCCGCAGTTGTTCGGATCGACTGTCGAGTTCGGCACCGGCAGGTATTTTTGTAGTGCCAGGGCCGGCGCGCTGTAGGTCGGCGTAGAAGCGTATTTGTTGCCTGTCAAGGCCGTGCCCGTGAGCGGATCGACGAGCGGGATCGGCTTGCCGGTTGAGTTGCACAGGTTCGTACCGGTGATGGGATTCCCATCGGTGGCGGAGTAATCGCCTGTCAGGTTGGCTGCCGTGGGCACAGTGGCCGACGTAGCCGACTGCGATTGATCGGCCTTCCAGCGCTGGTAGGCCGCGAAAGCGAACATCTTGTTGCGCTTGATGGGTCCGCCGAACGTGCCGCCGAACTGGTTCTGGTGCAGCGTGTCGGGCGAAGTAGAGAAGAAATTGGTGGCGTCGATGTAGTTGTTCCGGATGAACTCGAAGCCCTCTCCGTGATATTGATTCGTCCCGGATTTGGTCACGACGTTCACCAGGCCGCCCACATGTCCGCCATCTTGCGCGCCCAGGTCCGTCGATTCCACGCTGAACTCAGAGACCGCATCGGGGAATGGATAGGGCAGGTTGCCGTTGGCCATGTAGTCCTGGTTGTCGCCGCCATCGAATCGCCATAGCGTGGTGTTGCCCCCGCCGCCTGCGATGGAGACAGAAATGGTCTGGTAGGAATACTTGCTGCCGGTAAAGTCGCCGCCAGGAGCCGCGTTCGACCCGCCCGATGCCATAATCAGCGCGGTCATCTGCCGGCCGTTGAGCGGCATTTCGTCAATCGCAGTATTGTCGATTGTCTGTTTGAAAGTGGCGTCTTCAGTCTGCAGCGAGAGAGCTTCAGCCTTGACTTCGACCGTCTGCCCCGCGCTTCCCACTGTGAGGTTTGCATTCACGCTGATGCTGCTGCCGACCTCGAGCGCAATGCCCTTCTGCTCGTAGGTCTTAAAACCGGTTGCCGTGACCAGCAGGTCGTAGGTGCCGATCGGAAGGGCAGGGAAAAGATAGACTCCGCTGGCGTCGCTGACGGTGGTGCGCTTGACCTGCGTGGCTTCATCGGTGAGCGCGACGTTGGCGTTGCCAACCACAGCACCCGTCGAGTCCGTGACTGTGCCCTGCAAGTTGGCCGTGCCCGCGATTTGCGCGTGGAAAGTGGCTGGTGTGAAAAGCAGGGTTGTGAAAACGAAAAGGGGGACGAGGAACGCCCGCCATCTCGACGCTCGCTGCACATAGTGCAACGCTGACTCAGTACAGGTATTTCGCATCGCTTCCTCCAGAGTTGAAATTGATTGACTTGATGAGCAAGCCCTCCGTCCTGATTTCCGTGGAGGATTTGTATACGGATACACTCTCAGTGGTCCGACCTCACTGCCCATCGCCGGAATCGTGTCAGACCAATATGGCGCCTGTCAAGACATATTCGCGAGGCGCACGAGGAAAGGAGAGAAAAGTTCATAATCGATTGGTTCATGGTCCTCTTGCGCAATGGTAGGACCACAGAACAGCCTTCGGCGTCTGGGTCCCCGGTCAGGCCCCAGACTTGCCGTCCAGAAAATCAGAGCCCCAGGGATGAGGGCATTGCACATCTTTGTCTCGCAGGGCAAGACGGGGCTCTTTAACTACGACAAATTTGGTCGTATATTGAACAAGGACTAAATTAGTCGGATATTGGTGCTGGGGCCGAAGAAGCGGCCATTAAGCCAATGAAAGAGTGATTTAAATCACAGAAAGAGCCGGACTGATTTGGTCGTATATAGGTACTGCATGCTGCAACGGACCCTCGGCGGGGATTGCGGTGCGGAATGCAGGCAGTTACCGCAATCCCAGTTATCGCGGAGGCAATGGTCTTGAAAGGCCGAGTTTATTTCGCTTTCATTCTAATTCTGACGATTTTCCCGATCGCAATGCGGGCGCAGGGAGGCTTTCGCGTCGCGGGTGTGGTGCACGATGCAACAGGCGGCGTCATTCCCGGCGCTGAGGTTACGCTGCGCCAGTCCAACCAATCCAACGCCGCTGTGCCGCTGACGCAGGAAACCGATGGTCAGGGAAGCTTTCAGTTCATCGTTCCGATCGAAGGCACCTATGCGGTCGAGGTGAAGACGGCGAACTTTACGATCTATCACTGTGAGGTGACGGTAAATGCCAGTGCGCCCAGCGC
>Ga0181520_10011181_pt1 | contig 11847 bp, 16 predicted proteins | sample PEATcosm2014_Bin_29_FD_132451 | JGI IMG/M metagenome (GOLD analysis project Ga0181520, IMG submission 132451) | Peatland microbial communities from MTU Mesocosm Facility, Houghton, MI, USA - PEATcosm2014_Bin02_30_metaG | ecosystem: Environmental > Terrestrial > Soil > Wetlands > Peat | place...
ATATGGGTTTGAAGTAGCCAAATAAAGATGTTGACCATCCTCTGTTGGGTTTTCTCCCCAATCAATTAGAATGAAGTGGTCACCCTCCTTTAACCCCTCAAATGCAATTCTTTGCCACTTCCACGAGGTACGTTCATCCTGTGCCCGAAGAGAATCATCTATTTTGCGTAAATAAACTACCCTCTCCCCCTGTTCCGGTTTGACAGTTGGCAAGGTATTTGACCAACCTTCTTCTGCCGTCTTCGCAAGGGCGGGTAGAGCCAGCACACCAACTGCTGCGGATGCTAGAGAAACAAAAGTACGTCGATTCATGTAGTGTTATCCTTTCAGGGGGAGCTTTATCCACTCCCCCTTATGGTTTGGTGGTCTTTACAGAGAGTTGAAAATGCTGTCCGCCGCTGCCTTCTTCAGCGGGTCGGCTGGTTCAGCCGGGGCAAATTCAGCCACGGTGCGATTGAATTCCTCGGTCGCCACATCAGAACGGGCCTGAATACGGTTGGCGAGGTTGTCCACCGATTGGCTGGAGTCCAAGTTGGCCACTACACCAGCAGCCGCCGCCATGCTCTTGGTAGCACCTTCTAGTGCATGAGCCGTCCTGTCCTGCGTCTGAAGCGTACGAAGTTGCTGAACCATGGAATCGTGACGAGTTTGAACCTGTGCAACCGCAGCGTCCAAATGCTGAGAAGCTTCACGAGCGGTTTCAATCTGCGGGGTGAGAGCATCGGCCTGTGCTTGGAGGTTCACGATGGTGTCGATGACCGCACGAGCAGCCGGTTCATTGCCTTGGTCTTTGAACGCCTTAGCCTTCAGCTTATCGGTGGCAATGGTGTTCAACAGGCCGGTCTGTTGGTTGCTGATGGTGGTGACATTGGCCGCTGCGACTGCTGCTTGATGCTTCATGTCGCCGAGGTTAGTCTCAAGGTCGCGAATGTATTGCGTCACGACTGGGATAGAGTTCATGTCAACAACTTTATCTACAACTTCGTTGGCATGAGCCCGAGCTACTACGCTGATTTTCGAAAACAGTGACAGTGACATAGTGTTCCTCTCTTAAGTTATGTTGAAGGCGGGTGTTTCCACCCGCCCTTAAAGCCTACCAGCCTGAATCGCTTCCACTTCCGCTATCACTGGAACTTGAATCGCCCCATGAAGAGTCACTTCCACTCGAACTGGAACTTGAATCATCATCTGACGACGAGGACGACCATAAAGAATCACTGCCAGAGGATGGCCGCTCTTCCTCTTCACGAGGCCGCTCGTAATCTTCACGACGAAACTCCCTGTCTTCCCGGTTATTGCTGATAGCCTCACCAACAAGCATACCAGTTAACAGGTCGTTGCCGCCAGAGCTACGATCAACATAGGTGGTCTCATGAATTACAGTGGGTTGTGTTACGGTTGGTTCAGGACCGCGATATGACAGAGGAGGGGCAACCGGGGCTGGGCATGTTGCTGCACCCGCCGCTGCCGCAAAAGTGGACTTAGGCACCGATGAACTGGAGTAGTCAGGAACCCTGCCACGCAGAGCTAGGATGTCTGAGTAAAGATCACTCCATGCATCTGCCATAGTGCGGTAGATGGCAGCCGACAGTCCTGAAGAGTTTGGATCATAGGACACTGAGCCGGAAAGAGTGCTGTATTGCGCAGCTACATCAGCATAGCCGGGGTTGGATGAATCAGCCGCACGGAAGGCGTTGGTGGCCTTCTGCATGGCTCCCTGAGCCGCTTGTTGAACTGCCTCGGTTTCGTTCCGAATAGAGTTACGCCTTAAGAAATACCAGATGCAAAGGGCAACGACGCAACCCAAGAAAATGAGGAAGAAAAGCCAGCCAAAGATAGAAGCCACCGGCTTGAGGTCAGTTGCTTGCTGTGTGACCGTTGTAGTTGCCACGATGGGGTGTTTGGCTTGATCGTGGAAAGCCGCATTCGCTCTACCAAAGTCCCCCATGGCCGCAGCAATTCCACCACCAAAATTACCTTGTCGGAAGAAGGGATTGGCTGCTTGGCTGAATCGGTTATTGACAGCATCCACGCCACCAAAGGCCGGGGTAAGGGCTCCGCCAAAATAAACGTTTTTGAGTTTGGCCGATGGGATAACAACAAACGAAAGAAGATTTGCTGCACGTTGCCCGTTCATCGTCCAACTGGGGCATGTAGCTTCATATCGAGCTTCAACCGCAGCCGTGGCTCCCCCACTTTTGGCAAAGATGACATGAGGCATGATGCCTTGGTCGATGAGCCGAGTGGCGGCTGTGTTGAGAGATGAGATGTCAGATGAAGTGAGGGTACCAGTTTCATCGTTAATCACACCGCAATTTTGCTGAGCAAACGCAACACTCAGAGACAGAACAAACGTAAAGGCCAAAACAAACAGGGATTGCTTTTTCATTGCTGCTCCTTTTTTGGTAATGCTATTTTACAGCCGGAACGTAATTGGAATGCAACTCTTGCTTTGTGAGCGCATCATTGGTGTTATTCGGCAACGCATAGTCATCAATAGCGCGAAGCCGAAATGGACTAACAATCACGCGGGGCTCCAAGTACATTGGTGTAAACTCGCCCTTAGTAGACGCACAGATCACCCATGTTCCTTCAGCACTTGACGGCATGTATAGGCCATTGGGTTCTGCTTGCGGCAAGGTGATGTTCCCCTGCTCATGGGTTTCAAATGATTGTGCGGGCCGCTCTGGATTTGTGAATTGCGTACTGTAAGGCAGACCGTAGCCCATCGAATCGCAGACGTGATGCAACTGCCCCTGCAAGTCCACCAGATAGGTATACGTTGCAATGTTTTGATCACGCATTTCGTACAAACGACGCATAATCTTCTTCTCGGTGAAGTTGGTAATTCCCGGCATTCCAATTTGTTGTGCTGCGTTGTCGGTCAACTTTTGCTGTTGAGCAACTTGCTCTCTGTCTCCTGTATTTTTGTTACAACCATCGTCGTCAAAAGCACAGAATACAAGAGTTACAACAGCGATACACAGCACCTGTATTACTTTCTTTGTTTGCATGGCTAGAGTCCTTTCGCTTGACTTACGCAAGCTTGCGCTGCCGGGTTGAGTTCTGTTGGGTCAATGGTGGACGCTTCCTGTTGAATCTCGCTATTGAGCGCGGCCTTCTGTGCGCCTTCGGCCTGAGTCGCCTCGTTGCACAGACGAACGATGTAAATATTCTTCCCGTCCACGAACGCCTGTGTGTGGTGGAAGACTTGGTTCTGGGCGTTGGCCATCTTCGGTGCCCAGAAGCGGTAGATAGCAAGGTTGCCGCCCGTTCCAATGAAGTTGACCACAGTCAACGCCACCACTACGGCCAACAGCACAAGTAATACTCGTGGTATTGACCACCAAGTTTCCTTCTCTACTTCGCGGAAATCATCACGATATGTCATTCATTTTCTCCTCTATTTCTTTTTGGTGGTTTCATCATTTTCCCAATGACGGGGAATCATGTTTCGTAGATACTCACGGTTACGGGTGAATACAGGAGTCTTTTCATCCACAGTCCAGCCACTACGTACAGTCACACCTACTTCTGCTGGTGAAGCACACGTTCCAAGGTACGCTGTTGGAATCGTTCTATCTTTTCATCAAGTTCATTCGAGTCCATACTGTCCTCCTGATACGATGGGGATGCCCATAGACGAATAGTATACAGGAGGATGAGTAGTTTTAGCTAGTAAATTTTTAAAGAATGTACGCGAGGGTGGAAATATCCTCATCTCGAATGCTAAAGCCCTGTAATTCTGCGGTGTTAGACACCACTCCAGACTTCTGCAAATACTCAAAAACGGGGATGTAGGTTTCCAATAGAGCGAACACCTCCCCCTGTGGAAGGAGAATCGACACCTCTTCGGTGTAGGGGGGTTGAATGCCGCAGGTATGATATAGCAGCAAACTGCGAAGGTGTTTTGGTTGTGAGGTCAAGTAAGAAAGACGAACTTTAATGAACCCCTCTTTTGAGGTCGCAAGCTCCGGTTGTATTGTGGGTGCAATGGGTCTTGCTCTTGATACGTCGGGTTTGGTACTCAGCCTATCCACCAAGAAAATCCTCTACAATCTTGGAAAGGTTCAACGAGGTTTGTTTAGGCATCGCTGGGGAAGGGGTTGTGGGAGTTGGTGCGGTTGAAGACTCAGAAGAAGCAGGGGCGGGTGCGGGTGCGGGTGGTGTGGGTGCAGCAGGGGCCTTGGGCTCAGTGGGAGGCTGCTCAGTTGCAGTGGCTTCCTCATTCCGTTCTACCTTACGCTTAATCTGCAATACCGCGCCTTTGTTACCCTTCTGTTTTAAGTAAGTGTCCAAATCAATATCTGAATCTGCAATGGCCTGTTCTTTCAAATCATCTATGGTTAGTCTAGCGGAGGTTGTATAGGCTTGAAAGAACCCCAATGTACGGACCCCTTCCCCTTCTCCAGTTTGATACGCAAAATCAAGATCATGAACAGGGTACCCGCGACCATGAAGACTGTCAATTACATCCGAAGAAGTAAGAGGAATGGCAATAGCAATTTCAATCAATTTAACCTCCTCTTCTGTAAGAGAGGTGTTGCCTTCTTCATCTATAAACTCTTCTGCATTGGCGATGATGGCTTCTTTTGCAACACTCAAAATGAAATCATCCGTAACAATACCATAGAGCCAAATGTCAAGTTCCTTAAATTGCTCACCAGAGATCACCCGCTCTATAACCTCTAACCCGTCACGGAGTTTGGTTAGTTCATTTCCGAGATACAATTCTGAATAGTGTGCCATGAATCCCTCTACTCATGGGGTCTAAAGCGTAGATTTTTACAGGCTGATAAATTTTTACCAGTGTTGTTGGGAGTTTACCGATTCGCCATGTAAACAATAATGGCTGCAATCGCCGCAGCAACCGCCAAAGCTCCAAGACAAATCCACAAAATACTCATAGCCTATTCTTTCATAACCCCAACCAGATAGCAACCTACTCCCCATTTAGTTGCGAGTGTTGCCTAAAACGGGGGGTCACAACCCAACGTAGGCACGTCTGGCCGGGGCTACCTATATATTACTCTGATTTGCAGTTTTTGCGACTTCTTTTGAATTCAGCCTTGATATCAGGTACCCATTCATCCAAAGATATGCTGTGCTGTAGATAGGGATTGAACTCTTTGGGTATTCCCATCATACCCAGTTTTTTAGAGGGTGTGGTAAATGCGGCTAGAGATAACCTATAATCGGTGTGATACTTAGCCAAAAAAGCCCCATATCGGACGTTATGAAATCCAATCAGAACGAGGTGGGACCCTTTGGGAATCTCATTTCCCATCATTTTGTGAAGATAAAAAGTAGGCTTATAGAACACTCGGTCTGCTCCCACAATGGAGGCAATGGGAGTCATTCGAATCACTTTAACATCGAACCGTTCTAATGCAGCCGCATATCGCTCAGCCTGATCCTTTTTGGTTGAACCGTGAAGGACAATTACATGAAAATCTTCAGTGCCATCGAAAAATTTTCGTCTCAGAAAATTTACCACATCCATGACAAAAAATTGAGTTTGAAACTTTGCCCCGGAGCGAAAGAGGTGACTGGCCTCAATGACAAATATGGTGGTGCCCATCTTGACTCCCCTGTAATATGTTTCTCACAGAAGAATCAAGAAGTTAGTTTACTAGTTGATTGGTGCCTTATAATTTGGAGCCTCATACAACCAAAGAACATGAGGCCATCTATCCGAGGGCATAGACATATGGGGACACATAAAATTCCTTTCGCACCACGTGATCACATTTTTACTTTCGTAACGAGTTGGCCATCGTTTCAAAAACCACTGAGGGGCATACTTCTCCTTAAAAAACTCCCATGGAGTCGCTGGGTATTTGTACAGTGACGTTGTTTCTTTATCCTGCTTGTGGATGTTCGCTAAAAAACTAGAAAAAGTATAGACAACACAATCTGAGAGATGCGCTAGTCTTTGAGAGGTGACCTCCAAATTTTCCGCTATCATTGGATAGTCATGTTGCAAACGGGTATTCACACCTATCTGCACCGCTATTTGTAGTTTATCTACAAGGATATCCTTAGGTTCGGTTGCATAGAAGCACTCTGGAAAATCATCTGTAGGGGGCTCAGGAGCCGCAGCGGAGGTTGTTTCTGTAGTAGCGGGGGTCTGATGATAATTAGGATCAGCCCCTACTGTGAATCCTCCCACGCTCAAAATTGCATCATTTACAGCCGCACTGGGTCCGACACTTACCGTCCAAGGAATTGAACTAGCACTAACGGCTGTTTTATTTGGAACAGCAGGAATGGGGGAAGCTTGTAAACTCTTCTTTAACGCTTTAATCTGCTGTGGTGTAATGGCTGTGAGAGTAGCCTCTGACACCGTACCTAGATGTTTGGGATAACGGGTGGAACTGAAGAAAGCCAAATTATGAGTTGGGTATTCTCCTGTAATGATGCTCTTGGCCTCTTCCGAGTTCTTGGCTATGACCGTCTCTGTAATAATCAGAAGTTTGCCTCCAATAGGAGTAACCAAGTAGTCTTGAAGGTTAATGTAGGTTACCTTGTATGGGTACGTTCGAATTCGGGTTGTCATATCACACCTTCCACTGTTTCCACTAAACTTCTCCATGGAATTCCAGCCTCTTCAAACATAAGCTTCGATACAGAGATGGAAGCTAGCCATCGCTGTACACGGGGGTCAGTCAAGTCAGGCTCAAACCCGACAATCTCTTTAATACCACTTTGAATGGCAAATTTAGCACACTCGTTACAAATAGGTGGGAAGGAAAAGCTAGGGTAGACGTAAAGTGTACCACCACGTGCCAACGACCCAGCCTTTAGAATGGCATTAACCTCAGCGTGAACCACCAGCTTGTACTTGAGTTCCCGGTCAGCATAACGCTCCGGGGTATCATCTACCCCCCGAGGAAACCCGTTATAGCCGATAAATTCCTGTCCAACTTCATAGTTGACCAACACCGCTCCTACTTTAGTGGATGGGTCCTTGCTCCAAGCGTTAGCAACATACTTGGCCAATCCTAAATATTTTCTGTCCCATTTCTCGGTTGGAGTCATTGATGCGCCTCTGCACTCTCAGCCAATATATCAGGATGATTCGGTTTAAAGTCTGTGACATACTCCCGAGGAAGCATATGCCTATAGGACTTCCAACCAATGTACTTTGCACACCGTTCTCCATCACCCATCGCCTGACACACATGCTCAAACGGAGACGCATGAAGTGGGGTGTGGTAACGAAGACGGTCATGCAATTTGATATCTTCAGAAAAATCTCGGGTGCCCTCCTGTGTCAAATATGAGGTACGCGCACAGCGACCTGTGGATATCTTAACCACATCAGGGATAAAAACACCATCAATCTCTTCCCAAATACTATCCCATTGTCCTATTTCTACTGCTTCTTCTGGTTTGATATACGGCGTGTGCCATTGTCCCGGTTGAAGAGACTGAGGCACAGATTCAAAGTAGGCTTTCTGGGCCATATAAGCTTGTTTTTGAATGTCAGGTTGAGCGTCCGGGTGGCAGCGGAGAGAAAAATAATTTGACCATGCTCCTGTGTCTCCTGTAACACAGACTGTAATCCATGACCACGGTTCTATAAGCCGATTGACAATCTGTTTATGAACATTCAAACCAATCCCATCTCCACCACAAGTATAACATTGAATACGCCCCGTGGATTCAAACTCATTGGGAACTTCCCCTTTACCATTACACATCTGGCATGTGGTGGAAGCCATCTCAGTGGCAATACGAACAGCCTCATCACGAGCGTCTAGCCAACGCTGAATAGCCGAAACACGTTTAGTGCCTTGAAGCTCTTCAAGAGCCTGCATACCCGACTGGTTTAGGCCCCAGTGTTCAGGAATAAATGGGTCTTCGAGCACCCGTGCCACCGTCTTCTTAAAAGGGATGGCACGACTGCTCGAAGCGTTTCGGGCAAACATACAATGGGTATTAAACTCTGCATGGACCACACGCGGATGTGTTAGTTGCATGGTCGTCAACCGATGATCGTTGCATACAGAGTCGAGGATGATTCTTGCTTCAAACATGGTTAAATATCCATGACTGTTACGTTATAATTGACCACAATCAAGGAAACACTTGGATCGTTGAATTTCTCACGAAGTATATCCACATCGGCTGGTGCGGGAGCGTCAGGTGCCATGACAAGGATCGCCTGTCGTGTATACCCAGTAACCCCAACTTCAACAATTTGTACATTCGCATCATATCCCACAACGATAGGACTGTCTGGGCTAGCTTTTTTCAATAACCCCTCTAACGCTTCAACATCCGTTAGAGGGGCATTGGGAACGCAAACTAAGGTAACGCGACGGGATGCCATTACCGAACCATGATGGTGGAGCAACCGCCATCCACACGCGTAGTTTGCCAGTTGATGATGCTCTTCTTCTCAAGATTGCGAAGCGCACGGGCGACAGCGTGACGACTGAGGCCATTGAGCAAGCTGCTGATCTGAGGGGTGGAAGTGGAAACGGTCCTTTGACCGTTGGCAAGAGCCTGTACGGCAACCGCAACCGCAAACTCGTTTGGGGTGAGATCGCCGCTACGAAGGGACTGGAATAAGGTGTTGATCTTCATTTGTATTTCTCCTTCAAATTTGAAAACTTGTGGTATTCAACCACAGACTGTAATACTCAAGATTTTGAAATTTTCACTCATCGTATATCTGTCTTTCTTTGCTGAATCCGACGTTACCCAATCCTTCTTCACCCTTAAGTCGGTGCTTCATGCTCTTCAACCTAGCGATGACCTCCGCATAGGGTTGATCAAGGCATAAAACAGCAGCCGTCAATTCCCGTAAATGGGCAACGCTGAACCCCTCTGAATCCAAGACCCATTTTTCAAGGTCTTTCTTGCTCACTCCCTTGGCAGTGTGAGTAAGGTATACCTTACGAGCTTCAGAACTGGGCATCCCGATCTTAATACGTTCATCAAACCGGGATGGCCGATTGACGATTCGGGCTCCCAATCGTTCTGGGTAATTAGTTGTAGCGACATGGACAATGTTGTCAACTTGATTTTCCCCATCCAACAGAGCCAGCAACTCGTGTTCCCCATGTGAGTTGATCATTTCATCTATGTCTTCTTCAATGCAGACAATGGGACGATTGGGTTCAATGCGACGTAAAGCGGCCAATCCCTTTGAAGTAAGACCTGGATTGTTACAAAAAATAACCAATCCCCCTTCAGCCAATAGGTCTCGACTTAGCATAGTTACAGTGGCGGTCTTCCCCCCACCCGGAGGGCCCCACAATAAAATACCACGCTTATAAAGATAGCCGTAACTTGTATACCGATCCCGACGCTTCCAAAATTTACGCATCCCCTCCAGCACACGTTCATTCGCTGTATCGGGAAGATTGATTAAATTATCGGTCAATACGTTGACCCTATGAAAATAGAGCCCCCAATTATCGTTCCCCACTGTGTATACGCCGGGGTCTAAAATGTCTTGAGTTGGCCCGGCTGGGCGGAAGCATTCATTGGGCTCTACCGTCCATTGTCGAAATTCAGCAGTACGGCGATTCTCTCGACTTTCCCCCCGGTTATCCTTAGTTGCACCTGGGCCGCCGTAATCCTCATCTCCATCATCCACCCCCTTATAATGAGCGGCGGGGGAAGCACAAAGTACATTATTCAACTCTTGATCATCAGTCATTGGGTCAGTCATTAAGCTCCTCGAACAACTTTTCAAATTCCACTAAAGATAGATACTGGACTTTCTCACGATTTAACGCCAATTGAAGTTTGGTTGAATATACTTCAAAATGAATCCGGGGGGTCTCAATTACCCACTCCTTCTGAAGCCCGAGAAGTTCCCCAAACTCTTTTAGCTCATCTTCGGAATCAGCAATGATACGACTGTACATCCTGTGCCCGAAGATTGGTTCATGTATGTAAACCATTCAATACATCTCGGTTATAGTGAAAGCCCTAGCATTTTCACCTTGTAAGATTGAAAGGGCCATGGGGATCATCCAACGTAGATTGGGAAGAAGATTATGAATATGCCAAGAATCTATAACTTCACAAACAGGTGAAATGAAAATAAGTTCGTCGGTTGTGCTTTTCACCTTGTCATAAGTGTCCGCCAAAGCAAAGAACAACCCAACAGTAGCATCGGAACAAACCAAAGTGCCAAACTGATACCAACTTGAAATTTCAAGTCCTGTTTCTTCCCTGAACTCCCGCACCATGGCTGTGTGGAAATCTTCTCCTTCTTCCACATGCCCTCCGATGCCATTGATTTTCCCGGCTTGCCACTGAGGCCGGTTCTTTTGAACAAGGACTACTTGAGACATATCAGGACTAAAGAGAAAACCAAGGACATAATGAGTCATATGTTCCTAATACGGCGGTTGCAATAAAACAGCTATCTGAATTTATAGTGAGGGGTACTATGTTCACTTTTACTGCGAAATACTTAAGAAATAAGACCGCCGCTGAGAATCTATTTGGGTTCTCTGTCATATCTCTTGAAGAATTTATCCAACAGGGGGGCTCCCCTCGTACAGCCGCTGAAGATGATGAGCCCCAAAAAAACAAGGATGACAAGCCCAAAAAAGACAATAAACCTGAGAAAAAAGAGCCCAAAAAGAAAGACGATGACCAAGAGTTCGGGTTTGGGGCCAAAGTCCGTCCCATGACTGACGAGGAGATGCAAGACTATGCCGGTCGCATCATGGAGAATAAGAGCAAAGCAAAGAAAGACAAAAACTACAATATACATGACATGACACGGGATAAATACAACTTACCCTATGTCCATAGCGGTAATATCCCAATCGTAGACAATACCGGCAAGGAGTATGACCTCGGGAGGCTCAAAGCTCAAATCATGCAACGCCCCGATAAACTTCTCAAACAAAATGAAAAGATGCAACACAGTGGCGGTAAAACTGAACAGTATTACAACATCGGTCTCCCCGCTCTCAAAGGGCTAGCTGTCAATGAGAAAACTGGTCAGTTTGTAGTTGTAGACACATGTCCCGGCTCTGGCCTTTGTAAGACATACTGCTACGCTATGCGAGGCAAGTACATACAATTCAAAAATACGAGCATGAACCTATCCAGAGTTTTGAACTTTCTTCTAAACCATCCTGATAAGTTTAAGGCTCGATTGAAGGCTGAAATCGGCTTGGCTGTGGCCGACGCGGATGAGGACACACAGGTAGTCGTCCGGTGGCATGACGCTGGAGACTTCTTCAGTCCCCAATACTTGAGCATGGCCTTTGATATCGCCCGAACATTTCCTGAAGTGAAATTCTACGCCTATACCAAAGTAGGGGATGTTGCTAATGCTAAAAAGCCAGCAAATTTCATAATCTCTTTTAGTGAGGATGCTCAGCCCCGTGAAATAAAAAAAGTTGACCTCACACAAATCAAACAAAGTAGAACAGTGCCTCAGAAGATGTTTTGGGACTTGATTGTCACCCAAGGACCCCACACCGTAAAAGATGCGGAGGGACGAGTACAATTCAAGGATGCAAAGGCACGGAATGAATTCAAAAACCGGCTTGTTGCGACTTATAAGATTCCAAAAGATACCATTCTCTTCTACGATCAGTACATGAAAATGGGGAATGACGGCAAGCTGGGTAACACCCCCTACTACTGGAATGTTGTTGTTCCCCCCGGTGCAGGCGACAATCCATCTGCTGATGCTCTTGTTGGTGGCACCTATCTGATGTGGCACTAAAGGAAATGCCCCAGCGTATATCTGCTGGGGCATCCGGTTGTTAGATAAGCACTAACGAGGTTCCACAACGGCCACAGAACTTGTTGGTTGCCTTGTTGATCTTCCCACAAGTGGTACAAGTTGGCTTCTGC
>Ga0181520_10011182_pt1 | contig 11845 bp, 9 predicted proteins | sample PEATcosm2014_Bin_29_FD_132451 | JGI IMG/M metagenome (GOLD analysis project Ga0181520, IMG submission 132451) | Peatland microbial communities from MTU Mesocosm Facility, Houghton, MI, USA - PEATcosm2014_Bin02_30_metaG | ecosystem: Environmental > Terrestrial > Soil > Wetlands > Peat | place...
CGGGACCACCTTGTCGACCCCCTGGATGATCGCGTAGTTGTTGAACATCCCACCGCTCGAGGCGCAGGCGCCCATGCTGATCACCCACTTGGGCTCGGGCATCTGGTCGTAGATCTGGCGCAGCACCGGGGCCATCTTCTGGGAGACCCGGCCGGAGACGATCATCAGGTCGGCCTGGCGCGGCGAGGCGCGGAAGACCTCGCAGCCGAAGCGCGCCATGTCGAAGCGGGCGGCGCCGGTCCCCATCATCTCGATGGCGCAGCAGGCGAGGCCGTAGAGCGCCGGCCAGAGCGAGCTGTAGCGGCCCCAGTTGACCAGCTTCTCGACGCTGGTGGTGAGGATCCCGCTCTGGAGGGCGGCGCGCTCCCTCTCCCCCGCACGGGGCAGCGGCAGCGCGCCGGCGTCACCGAGCGAGGTTGCCAGGGACACGCGCTGGCCGAGTGCCGCCGCAGGGGGCAGGGCGAGGTCGCCGTTCAGTCCCATCGCAGTGCCCCCTTGGCCCAGATGTAGACGAGCCCGAGCAGCAGGATGAGGATGAAGACCCCCATCTCCACGACCCCGAAGACCTTGAGCTGGCGGACGATCGTCGCCCAGGGGAAGAGGAAGATCGACTCGACGTCGAAGACGATGAAGAGCATCGCGGTCACGTAGAAGCTGACCGAGAAGCGGCGCCGGGCCGATACCGACGGCACGATGCCCGACTCGTAGGGAAGCTCCTTGGCGGGGCTCGGGCGGCGCGGCCCCAGCACCGCGCTGAGCACCGGCACACCGGCGCCGAAGAGGATGCAGATACCCAGAAAGACGAGGATCGGCGCGTAGTCCGAGAGCATCCCTGCAGATCCTAGCAAGGCCAGGGGTCCTGGCCGCGCGCTCCGGAAGACCCTTGGGCGGGGCGCCTAAACGGGCAGGCGCGAAGGTCGTGCGAATCCGCCAGGCCCTCCGGCCGGCCGTGCGCTCTCGCCGCCGGCCCAGCCAGGAGGACCCGCACCGCCCCGTCCTCTGTGCCGAGCCTCAGGTGGCCGCCCGGACCTCCACCCTTCCGTCCAGGACGCGCGCCTCGTACACCACGGCCGGAGCCGATGCGGGTCCGTGCACCGCGTGCCCGTCAAAGAGGCGGAAGCGGCTGCCGTGCCACGGGCAGGTGACGCAGAGCTCGTCGTCCACGGTGCCCTCATGGAGCGGCCCGGCGGCGTGGGGGCAGACGTCCGAGATGGCGTAGATCTGCGTCCCCCGGCGGTAGAGCATCACCCGGGCACCGCCCGCCACGGCGAGGGTCGGGGTCTCCTCCTCGAGGCTGTCCGCAGCGAGCGCGTCGGTCCACTCGCTCGGCTTCTCCAGGAAGGCCTGGTGGTCGACACCGAGGCCGCGACCGAAGGCGAGATGCCCTCCCAGGTACCCGCCCGCGCCGACCGTCGCGAGCCCGAGCAGGCGCAGCCGCCGGGCGCCCCGGCCGCCGGCCACCAGGGACGCCGCGAAGAGCCCCAGACCGGTGACGCCTGCGGCCGCGTGCACCAACCCGACGCGCCGCTCCGGCCCGTAGGAGTCGGCCCAGTCGCTCAGCCCGCTGACGACGGCGGGGACCGCGGCCAGGGCCCCGAGCCCGACCAGGGGGTCGATCGCGTCAGCAGCGGCCTCGCCACCGAAGAGGTCGAGGATCACCGCCCCGCTCCAGCAGCCGATGGGCAGGTCGGTGAGCAGCGGGTGGAGCGGGTGCTCCAGCCAGGTGCCGCTCAGCAGGCTCTTGGCCGGGGAGACCGCGGCGTTCACCGCTCCCGCGAGCCGGTCGGAGATGCCGTCGAGGCCCTCCAGGCCCTCCAGCTTGCCGACGAGGTCCCTCAGTCCCACGCTCAGAAGAATATGGCACCGGCGGGTGGCACCGGCGGGTGGCCTCGACGTGGCGCCGCGCGCCGGCCTCGGCCGGCGGCGGCACCACGAGGAAGGGCCCCCGGAGGTGGTGCCCGGCGACGGCGCGGCCGGCGGGGCACCACCCGGAGAGAGCTCAGGCGGCGGCGGGTGCCGGGATGATCTCGGCCTCGATCTCGAGCACGATCTTCTTGCTGACCAGGACGCCGCCCGACTCGAGGGCCACGTTCCAGGTCAGGCCCCACTGCTCGCGGTCGATCTCCGCCGAGGCCGAGACGACGGAAACCGTCGAACCCCACGGGGTCTTCTGCTCGCCGAGGTACTCGACGTCCAGCGTGAGCGGGTGGGTCTGGTCGCGGATGGTCAGGTCACCGGTCACGGCGAAGTGTCCGCCCGCCCCGGCCTCCAGCGCGGTCGAACGGAAGGTCATGGTCGGGTACTTCTCGACGTCGAAGAAGTCGGCGGATCGCAGGTGGGTGTCGCGCTTCTCGTCCCGGCTGGTGAGGCTGGCGACGTCGATGGCAACCTCGAGGCTCGAGCTGGCCAGGTCCTCTCCGACGGTGATGCGGGCCTCGACCTTCTCGAAGGTGCCCCGGACCTTGGTGACCACCAGGTGGCGGGCCAGGAATCCGACATGGGTGTGCGACGGGTCGAGGGCGTACTCACCGGCGGCGAGGGGCGGGCGGGTTGCGGCTGCTGCGGTCATCTTCTCTCTCCTGGTTGCTGGGCCTATCTGATGGTTGATACGTCGACGGTTGACGGATCAACTATACTCACACGATCGTTGCGCTGTCAACCTTTATGGGGTAGGCTTCGGGCATGGTCATCACGGAAACGGATCGATCGGTCCACCTGCAGGCGTGGCATGCGCTCCTCCGCGCCCAGGCGGGCGTGGCCAGCAACCTCGAGCGCGAGCTGATGGCCGCCGAGGGCTTGCCGCTCGCCTGGTTCGAGGTGCTCCTCGTCCTCAACCAGGCGCCCGAGGGCGCGGTCCGGCTTCAGCGCCTGATGAACACGGTGCTCATGACCAAGAGTGGGGTGAGCCGGCTGATCGACCGGATGGAGACCGCCGGGCTGGTGGCCCGCTCCGGCTGTCCGTCCGATCGCCGTGGCGCCTTTGCCGTCATCACCGACCTGGGCCGGGAGAAGCTGCGCCGGGCGACCCCGATCCACTCCGACGGCATCGACCGCCACCTGGCCAAGGTGCTGGACACCGAGCAGGCGATCCGGCTGCGCGATGCGCTGAGCGCCGTCGCGGATGCCCTGGGCAGCGAGGCGGTCTTCATCGGCTGTCCGGGCGGGGACGCCGACGACCGCACCGACGCCGATCACGAGGGTCCTGGGGCGCTGTAGCAGCTCGCCGGGCGGCCGAGGGTCCAAGGCGCCCACAATTGGCCACCGTGGCCGGGCAGATCGTCAGTGACAACCTCACCGAATCGGAGGCGCAGCAGCGCGCATCCCTGCTCGGCGACCTCCGCTACGGGATCGACCTCGAGCTGAGTGACGACCCGGCGGCGCCCACCTTCCGCAGCTCGACCCGGATTGGCTTCTCGAGCCGCCGGCCGGATGCGGAGACCTTCCTCAACCTGACGGTGGGCGAGCAGGGGCGGTTGCGGGAGGTGCGCGTGGACGGCCAGCCGTGCACCCCGGCCATGGAGGGCTACGACGGCGCCCGCATCCCGCTCTGCTGCCTCCCCGCCGGGCCGGTCACCGTCGAGGTGGTCGCCGACTGCGCGTACGAGCGGGTGGGCGTCGGTCTCCACCGGGCCGTCGACCCGGCCGACCAGCAGGTCTACCTCTACACCCACTTCGAGCCGTTCGACGCCCACAAGGTCTTCGCCTGCTTCGACCAGCCCGACCTCAAGGGCCCCCTGACCGTGACAGTGCGCGCCCCGGTCGCCTGGGAGGTCTGTGGCAACGCCCGCGTGCTGAGCCGGGACGACCACGGCGACGGCAGCCGCACCTGGCGGTTCAACACCACCCCGCCCCTCCCCACCTACCTGATGGCGGTGGCGGCCGGCGACTATCGCGTCGTCGAGACCCATCACCGGGGGCTCCGGCTCGCCCTCTACGCGCGACGGTCGCTGGCTCCCCAGCTCGAGGAGCAGGCCGAGGAACTGTTCACGATCACCCGGCAGGGCCTCGACTTCTTCGCCGAGGAGTTCGGCATCGCCCACGCCTTCGACGAGTACAACCAGCTCTTCGTGCCCGAATTCAACATGGGCGCGATGGAGAACCCGTGCTGCGTCACCTTCAATGAGGTCTACGTCTTCCGCAGCCGGGCCACCGAGCTGCAGCGGGCGCGGCGGGCCGAGGTCATCGTCCACGAGATGGCCCACGTCTGCGGGTTCGGCGACGTCGCCACCATGCGCTGGTGGGGAGATCTGTGGCTCAACGAGACCTTTGCGACCTACATGTCCAACAAGGGGATGGTCAACGCCACCGAGTTCACCAACGCGTGGGTCGACTTCGCCAACACCATGAAGTCGGCGGCCGCGCGGCAGGACCAGCTTCCCTCCACCCACCCGATCTCCACCCCCTGTGCCGACACCAACGAGGTGCGGCAGAATTTCGACGGCATCACCTACCAGAAGGGGGCTGCCGTCCTCAAGCAGCTGGTCGCCTGGGTCGGTGACGGCCCCTTCACCGACGGGGTGCGCGAGTACTTCCGCCGCTACCGCTGGGGCAACGCGACCCTCGGCGAGTTCCTGGCCTGCATCGAGGCCGCCTCGGGACGGGACCTCGCCCCCTGGGCGGCGGAGTGGCTGCGGACCGCGGGGATGAACACGCTGCGCCCCGAGATCGAGAGCTCGGGGGACCGTGTCTCCCGCTTCGGGATCGCGCAGTCGGCGGGCCCCACCCACCCCACCCTGCGCTCCCACCACGTCCGGGTCGGCCTGTACCGGCTGGACGGGGAACGGCTGATCCGGTACCGGCTCGTCGACGCCGAGGTCCGCGGGGCGCGCACCGATGTCCCGGAGCTCGCCGGCGAACCGCTCCCCGACCTCGCGCTGATCAACGACGACGACCTCACCTTTGCCAAGCTGCGCTTCGACCCGGCCTCGCTGCGCACCGTGCTCGAACACCTCGGCGGCCTGGCGGACCCGCTGCCCCGCTCCCTCTGCTGGGCGGCGCTCTGGGACATGACCCGGGACGCCGAGCTGCCCACCCGCGACTTCGTCGCGGCCGTCCTCCACCATGCCAGGGCGGAGGACGAGGTCACCGTCCTGGAGCGCCTGCTCAGCCAGGCGCTGGCGGCCATCGACCAGTACGGCGACCCGGCCAACCGGGAGACGGCGCGTGCCAGCGTCGCAGCGATCGCCTGGGACCAGCTGGCGGCCGCCGAGCCGGGCGGTGATGCCCAGCTCACCTGGGCGCGAGCCCACATCGCGGCGGCCGATTCCGCCGCTGACCTGGAGCGGCTGGAGCGCCTGCTCGACGGCACCCAGAGCGTCCCCGGGCTGACCATCGACAACGACCTCCGCTGGATGATCGTCGGCCGGCTGGCCACCCTCGGCCTCCGCGCCGGCCCGCGCATCGACGCCCAGCTCGCCTCCGACGACACCGACTTCGGCCGCCGCCGCGCCGCCGCCTGCCGGGCCGCCCAGCCCGACCCCGAGGCCAAGCGCACCGCCTTCGACCAGGTGATCGGCGGCGCGGATCTCCCCCTTCAGACCCTCAACGCGCTGATGGCGGGCTTCGGTGTGGGGCCCTTCGCCATCGGCGGATTGATCCAATGGGGCGATCGCCAGGACGCCCTCCTGCGCCCCTTCGTGGAGCGGTGGGCGGATGCAGTTCCGGCCTTCTGGGCGGAGCGCAGCACCGAGGAGGCGGAGAACTACACGGAGTTCCTCTACCCGCGCCAGCTGGTCGAGCCGGAGACGCTGGCCGCCGCCGATCGGGCGCTGGCGGCGATCCAGGCGAGCGATCTGCCCGAATCGACGCGTCGTGCCGCCTCGCGGCCGATCGTCGAGGGCAAGGACGGCACGGAGCGGGCGATGCGAGCCCGCGCCTGCGACATCGCCGCGTCGCACGGCTGATTCCCGCCGTGCTCACCCGGAGCCCAGGGATACCTCCGCAGCCAGCGACGTCTCGTAACCGCAGGGCAGCTCGGCGGGGATCTCCGGTGAGCTGACCCGGCCGTAGATGGAGAGCAGGCGGTCGACCATGCGCTCCCAGGAGAAGGTCGCGGCGCGGTGGCGGGCTGCCTCCCCCATCCACTCCCTCCCCGCCTCGTCGTGAAGGATCTTGGAGATGGCGGCGCAGTAGTCGCGCGGCTCGCGGCCCTCCACCAGGAGGCCGGTCTCCCCGTCGGCCACCACCTCGGGAAGGCCGCCCACCCGAGCCGCCACCACGGGGGTGCCCTGGGCCTGCGCCTCCAGCGCGACCAGGCCGAAGGTCTCGACCCGCGACGGCACCACGCAGACGTCGGCGAGCGCGTAGTAGCCGGCCAGCCGGTCGTGGGGCACCGCCCCGAGGAACCGGATCCGGTCACCGATCCCGGCGTCCACGGCGAGCCGCTCCAGCCGCCGGCGCTCACCGCCATGGCTGGCCCTGGCGCCGTCTCCGCTGTCCTCGCCGATGAAGAGGCAGACCACGTCCTGGAGGTGGGGGTCGCGATCCATCTCGGCAATCGCCTCGATGAGGGTGTCCGCCCCCTTGAGCGGTTCCAGCCGGCCGGCGAAGAGGACGACCCGGCGCCCCTCGACGTCCAGCTCCCGACGCAGGGCGGTGACCGCGGCGAGGTTGGCCGGGTGCAGATCGACCCCGGGCTCGGCGACGCAGATCCGCTCCTTGCGCGCCCCGTACAGCCGCACCAGCTCGCGACCCTCGGCCCGGCTCATGGCCACGATGCGGTCGCAGGAAGCGGCCAGCTCCTCCTCGACGGCCCCACGCTGGAAGTCGGGGGGGAGCCCGGCGGCCGCCTTCATCCGGGCCAGCGAGTGAAACGACTGCACCCACGGGATGCCGAGCCGATCATGGGCCCGGCGCGCCGGCGGCCCACTCAGCCAGTAATGGGCGTGGATGAGCCGGTAGCTGCGGCCCTCGGAGGCGGCATGAGCGAGCAGGGCGTCCGCGAACGGGTCGAGCAGTGGCACCAGCTCCTCCTTGGGGAGCGGCCGGGGCGGCCCCACGTCGAGGAGGACGAGCCGGCTCCCGGGGGCGATCAGCCGCTCGGCGGGAAGCCCGGGGTCGTCGCGGCGGACAAAGACGTCGGTGGGCACCCCGCGATCCGCCAGGCCCTCACAGAGGCGCCGGACGCCGAGGTTCATCCCACCGTTCTCGCCCCGCCCCAGCTCACTGAGAGGAGAGGCGTGTACCGAAACGACGGCGATGGCGCGGCCACTCGGCGCGGTCATGCTTTCAAGTCTAGCCAGGATGGCTCGTTGCGCCGTCAACCACCCCGGCGGGGCGGGCTGCCTCACCGCCCGCCGGCTGCCAGCCACGCGCCGCCACCGGGTCCCACCACGCCCTCTCCCCCTCGACCATCAGCACCGCCGGATGGAGGTTCACCGTCGTGCAGCAGTGGGCGGGGATGACCAGAAGGCGGTCACCGATGCGCAGCCCCGTGTGACCTCCGGGGGCGACGAGCATCCCGTGCTCCTCGCTCATCCGCTCGAGGACCAGCTCCGGGTGCCCGACGGCGATCCCGTAGCCGCGCAGCAGGGAGAGCCGCGCGTCGGCGGCGAGCGCCTTGGACCCGGCGTCGATGACGGCCCGGTCCGCAGCCGGGGTGGAGACCACGGTGGCCACCACGCCCAGGGCGCACGCCTCGACGGTCATGGCTCCGAGCGCGACCTGCTGGGCGTCCCCGTACACGTACGAGCCCGGCCGCATCTCGGTGGGCCCCGCCTCGGTCCACGACGCGGTGGGCGTCGAGCCGACGCTCAGCTCGCGCACGGCGATGCCGGCAGCGCGGATCTGAGTGGCGGTCTCCAGCATGATCCGGTGCTCGGCCTCGGCGACCGCGGCCAGCTCGGCCCGGTCTGCGACCGCGTACGCGTGGCCGGGAAAGGTGAGGAGCCCGCGGAACCGCTTCGCCCCGATGACCGCCACCAGCGCAGTGACGCCCGTCACCGTCTCCTCGCCCGGCGCGGTGCCCACCCGGTGGTGGCCGCTGTCGACCTCCCAGAGCACCTCGACCGCCTCGGGCAGACCGGCGGCCACCTCCAGGCTGTCCGTGCTCACCGCGAGCCGCCCGACCCGCTCCGCCAGCGCACCCAGCCGCCGCAGCCTCATCTCGCCCACCGGTGGAAAGGCGACCAGCAGATCGTCGACCCCGGCGCCGGCGAACACCTCGGCCTCGGTGAGCGTCGCCGCGGTGAGCCCGACGGCGCCGTGCTGGAGCTGGCGACGGGCGACGAAGGCGCTCTTGTGGGTCTTGGCGTGAGGCCGGAGGCGCAGCCCGAGGCCGGCGGCCCGCGCCTGCATGGAGGCGAGGTTGGCCTCCATGGCGGCGACGTCCACCACCGCAACCGGTGTCTCCACCGCCTCGGCAGCGGCCAGGGCCCCCTCGGCGTCCATCAGGTGGCTCGGAGCGAGGGTGGCGCCATGATTGCAACGGCCGCCAAGGGGGGCACGTCCGTGAAGTCTTGCATCAGAGGCGCGCCGCCCGCCCAGCGGTCAGAACCGCGGGCCGGCACCCTCGTCGCCAAGCCCACTCCAGCTGGCAGCGCGGCGCGGGCGTCGGCCATACTTCCGCCGCCGGCCCGGCCGGTGACGGCGTGGAGCGGAGGAGCGAAAGCCATGCGGATCGATCTGCCCTGCTACGGGATCTCGGTGGAGCTGGGACCGCCCGACCCGGATCACCCGGGCGCCCACCTCGGCGGTTCCCTGAGCAGCGACCTCTCCGACGACCCCGAGCTGGAGACCGAGGAGCGGGGCGCCCTCATCGGCGTGGAGCGGATGATTCTCGCCTGCGCCTGCGCCGGCATCGACGTGGCCTCTCCGGCCTTCGTCACGGCGGTGGAGACGGTGGTCGAAGCGCTCGGCAACGAGTACGGCTGACCGGACACCCTGCGTCCGCCGGGGGCGGCTCGACGGCCGCGCGATCCGCGACTGCCCCTGATCGCGGTCCCCCGTCGCTACCGCCGGCCGGCCACCTCGGCCGCGACCTCGGCGGCGAGGACGGTCAGCTCCGGCTCCGGCTCCTTCCCCGCCCTCCCCTCGAGGTACCGGGGCCAGGCGCGGTCGAAGACCCAGAGCGCGCGATCGTGGAGCAGCTCCAGCCCGGTGGGTGGAGCCGTGGCCGCCAGCAGCCGGCCGATGGCGCCGAGCTCCGGGGCTGCGAGGGTGCCGCCGTCATTGAGCCTCTGATTGAGCCGGGCCAGGACGAGGAGGTGGAACGAATGGTGAGGCAGTCCGCCCGCCACCACGGGACCTTCCAGCCGGGCCGCGATCGCCTCCGCCGGCGCCTGGGCAAAGAAGAGTTCGGCGAGCGGCCATTCGCGGAGCTCGCTCGGCGGGCGCCAGGGCTCGCTCCAGACCGGGGTCGGGGGATATCTGCGGTCCGCGGAGAGGTACGCGACGGCGAATTGGTTGTACCGCTCCGCGCAGAACGCCGCATCCAGCCGCTCCGCCCAGGAGGGCTCGAGCGGGCCCATCGCGCGCAGGTACTCGACGACGTCACGAGCGGCCGGTGCGGCCGGGAAGCGGCCGAGCCACCCGAGACAGCGATCCACGATCTCCTCGGTCACGACCCCGACCTCGCGGAGGATGCGGAGGATGGAGCCGAGCAGCGGATAGGCGTCGTGGTACGAGAGCACCTCGCGGAAGAGAGCGACGGCATCGCTCTTGCGCAGGGTGCGGTGCTCGTACGCCTCCGCGAGCAGCCGCTCCGCCTCGCCGGGCTGCCCCTTGCGGATCGCCTCCAGGATGGCGGGGAGGATCACCGCCTTCTGAGCCGCGGGCGCCGCCTTCTCCAGCAGCCAGGACGCACCCGTCAGTCGGACCAGGTAGGGCACCTCCGCCTGCAGCTCGGGGTTGGCCGCGGCCGCATCGACGAGCTCCCTCAGCCAGGCGTCGAGGGGCGCCTGCGGGTAGACGCCCGCGAAGCGGTAGAAGAGCCGGCGGATGACCGGCAGGAGCGTGGCAGGGTCGGGCTGGAGGGTGCGGAGGCGCGTGTGGAGACGCTCCACCTCGCGCAGGTCGGTGGAGCGGTCCATCAGCGCCATGAGGCACTCGGCCAGCTCCGGCTCGTTGCGGTACTCGAAGGCCGCCAGGCGCTCTCCCACCCGCTTGGTCACCTCGTCGCCGGCGAGCGGGTCGGTGAGGACCGCCAGATAGGCGCCGAGGAGGTCGGTCCGGTTCGCGTCGGTGATGGCGACGCGGGTCAGGGCCCCGGCGAGCGCGGTCCGCGCGCCGGGGAAGGTCTCGCGGGGAATCCAGTGCAGGAGGGTTTCCTCCGCGGTGTGGTCGAGGGTCCCCAGGGTGTCGACCACCTCGATCATCCGGACGCGGAGGCTGGTGATCCCCTCCTCCGGGATGCGCTCCGCCAGCGCCCGCCCCACCTCGGGATGGCCGCGTCCATGGCGGGAGCAGAGCTCCGCGGCCTGGGCGCGCACCCAGGGGCTCGGGTCGCCGAGCGCGGCGGTGAAGAGCGGGATCGCCTGGGAATCGGCGAGGAGCCGGAGGAGGTAGAGCTTGACCCGGGTGGAGCCGCTCTTCTCGAAGAGCTGCCGCAGCTGCGAGACGGCGTCGGGGAAGGAGAAGAGGTGGCCCCAGAAGGCGTACAGCAGCGGGGCGTCCTCGGGCGTACGCCGCACCGCGTCGAGGACGCTCCCGAGGAGCTCGGGGGTCGTCCGGACGCCGTCGGAGAGCACGCGGACGGCGAGTGCGCGCAGATCGGGGTCCGATTCGGCCGCGAGGTATGCGAGCAGCGGTGGGCCGATGGCCGGCGAGAGCGACGGCAGGCGCCCCAGCCCGTCGAGGATCGCGCGGCGCAGCGCCTCCGCCTCCAACGGGTCGAGCAGCGCCAGCAGCCCGGCCTCCATGTCGGCGCGCTCCAGCTGCTCGTAGAGGCCCAGGAGATCGTGGCGGACCGAGCGCTGGACCGCGTTCGCAGCCGCGATCACCCGCTCGACGACGCTCCGTCCCCGGGTCGGGCAGGCCGCGATCCCGGCGATGCAGGCACGCTGGATGTCCGGGCTCAGGTCGTACAGGAGGTTCTCGGCGAGCAGGTCGGGGATGGCGGGGCTGGACGCGGCCAGCCCGGCCAGGCGCCGGGTCGCGGCCAGGCGCAGCTCCGGCTCCGGCTCCAGCGCGGAGAAGGCCATGAGCGCGTCGAGCAGCTCCTCGCGCCGGGTGAGGCGGGTGAGGTCGACGTCGACGAGAACGCCGAGCATGGCGGAGCGGACCTCGGTCGACGTCTCGGTGCGGGCTGCGGCGGCAAGGGCGAGGACCACCTCCTCGTCGCTCAGGTAGTCGCGCAGGTCGAGCAGCGAGGCGAGCCGCTCCTCGGGGGAACGCTCGGGGGCAAGGACCAGGAACAGGACGTCCTGCTTCTCAGTCATCAGCGAGGCCCGGTCCGCTCTCGATCGGTTTCCACCCCGGGAGGAGCTGACCGATGGTCTCGTCGAGGAGGTCGAGCACCGCGCTGTCGAGGAGGGCCGGGCGGGCGAGCAGCTCCTCGAGGATCGGCTTCGCGGGCGGCCAGGTGCGGACGCTGTCCAGGAGACGCGCATAGGGGAGCGCCGCCGGCGGTGAGGTGAGTCCCAAGACCCTCGCGCGGAGCGCGGTTGCGGCCGCCGGCTCGCCGCCGGACGCGAGCACCAGCAGCTCGAGCAGGAGGAGGTGGTTGAGCTCCGAGGCGTAGCGCGCACCCTCCAGGATCCGCCATGCCTGGTCGGCCAGGTCGGGGAAGGAGGGTCGGGCGCGCAGCGCGGCGACGAACCGGCTGGGGGTGGACGACGCCAGCGCCTGCTCCACGCAGTACCGGCAGACGTCGTCGTCGAGGGCGTCGCGGCTCACCAGGTATTCGACG
>Ga0181520_10011185_pt1 | contig 11844 bp, 9 predicted proteins | sample PEATcosm2014_Bin_29_FD_132451 | JGI IMG/M metagenome (GOLD analysis project Ga0181520, IMG submission 132451) | Peatland microbial communities from MTU Mesocosm Facility, Houghton, MI, USA - PEATcosm2014_Bin02_30_metaG | ecosystem: Environmental > Terrestrial > Soil > Wetlands > Peat | place...
CCTGCTCCTCAAGCTCCCGAACAATCTCCATTTTGAATGCTTCACTATACCGGATCGCATGACTTTGGCCTCGATTTTGTTTCATCAGGTGTAAACCTATTTCAGGACGGGACCCCCCGGCCCTCTCCCCTCCATCCGATGGAGCGGAGAGGGAGAAACGCTCCCAGCGTCCTGGCGAAATCGGACGCTTGGTCGGTTCAAGGGTTCAATCCGCAAATTATTCTGGGAATTCTCTCCTCGTTAAGGGGAGAGGGAAGCCGGAGTAGCAGGCCGGCGAGCGGTGCTCCTGATAGAGCGTTTCAAGTTTTAGTGTGGCCACAAGACAAGCGGGCGCTGGTTGCGGGCCATGCGATTGGAAGGCTTGGGTGCGCCGCTTGCGCGCGTGTTTTCCGCGGGGCGCGAAAAACTGCACCCGGGGCGGGTGCGCTCCCCGGACGGTGACGCTCCCCGGGCAGGGACGCTCGGCCCCTTGCCGTTCTTCAAAGTGATGCTAGGGTCAATGCTATGAAAAACAGGCTATTAGAATTCTGTTTCCTTTGCATGATGACTTCTTGTTTCTGGCCAGCGGCGGTTCTGGCACAGACCTGGACGTTAACCGGCGCCCCGGGTGAGACGTGGCGTTCGATCGCCTGTTCGTCCGACGGAACCCGGTTGATTGCCGCAGGCGATAAGGGCATTTACGGGTCGCTGGATGGGGGGCTGACGTGGTTGTTCCTCAACCCGACCCAGTCCGTCTCGGTGGCGTGTTCGGCGGATGGAACCAAGATTATTGCGTCCGCCTCGGGTGCCGTTAACACGTCGCCGGATTCGGGAGCCACCTGGCAGATGCACGCGCTGACGCCGGATGATCAATATTACGTGGCCTCTTCCGCGGATGGAACCAGGCTGGTGGCGGTGGGCTACGGCGGGATTTTCGGCTCGATTTATTTGTCGGCCGATTCGGGAGTCACCTGGACGACGCCGGCAGGACCGGCGGACTTCTGGCTTGGCTACTATTGGTCTTCGGTGGCCTCTTCGGCGGACGGCACGAATCTGGTGGCTGCGGCGGAAGCGACGGAGGGAGATGGTTTGCTGCTGCCCGGCCCGATCTATACCTCCACGAATGCGGGTGCGTCGTGGATGCCGTCTGGCGCGCCGAGCAATGTCTGGTATTCGGTGGCGTGTTCGGCAGACGGCACCAAACTGGTGGCGGCGGCGTATGCCGGCCCTTCGCAGATTGAAGGCACGGGTTTGATCTATACTTCGGCGGATTCGGGCGTGACGTGGACGAATGCCAGCCCGCCAACCAATTATTGGATGTCGGTTGCCTCTTCCGCCGACGGAACGAATTTGATTGCGGTGAGTCTGTTTGACCAGGGGCCCCAAAACCCCGGCGTGATTTGGCGGTCAACCAATTCGGGAGTGAACTGGAACGAAGATGGCTTCACGGGTTATTTCAGTTCGGTGGCAACCTCGGCGAACGGCACCATACTGGCATTGGCCGATGTGATACGAGACCAGATTTACACATTCGGTGAACCGGCTGCCACCGCCCCGGACGTGCTGCCGGTGTTGTCCGTTGCCACGGCTGGAAACCAATTGTCTTTGAGCTGGGGTGTGAGCAACGCCGCCGGTTTTCTGCTGTTTAGCACGACGAATTTGACGTCGCCGGCCATCTGGTCGCAGGTGACCAATCTTCCCACGCTGGGCGGTAATCAAATCCAGGTTGTGCTTCCTTACCCGCCACAGAACCAGTTTTTCCGACTTAGCCAACTGTAGTTGGGTGGGCGGAGAGAACCCAGGTGTAAAAATGTGGAGGCGGGCTGGCGATGGTTGGCAATCAGAGTCTCGGATGTTTAGCTGGCTTCAGTTTCAGGCGCGGCGCGCGCGACGCGACGCGCCCTACCGGCGCTGGTTGCGAGCTATGCGATTGGTAGGCTTGGGTGCGCCGCTTGCGCGCGTGTTTTCCGCGGGGCGCGGAAAACTGCACCCGGGGCGGGTGCGCTCCCCAGACAGTGACGCTCCCCGGGCGTTGCGCCAACGACGGCGGTCGCAGACCGCCGCTACAGAGGGAGCCGGTTTTAGCGTTTTTAAGTTTTAGTGGAGCTACAGACAAGGGGGCGCTGATTGCAGGCAATGCGGTTGTTGAGGCGGGCTGGCGATGGTTGGCAATCAGAGTCCTGGATGTTTAGCTGGCTTCAGTTTCAGGCGCGGCGCGCGCGACGCGCCCTACCGGCGCTGGTTGCGAGCCGTGCGGTTGGAAGGCTTGGGAGCGTCGCTTGCGCGCGTGTTTTCCGCGGGGCGCGAAAAACTGCACCCGGGGCGGGTGCGCTCCCCGGACAGGGACGCTGCCCGGGCGTTGCGCCAACGACGGCGGTCGCAGACCGCCGCTACAGCGCCGCTACAGCCAGCGTTACTTTTCCTCCACGACAGGCGGCAGCGCGCGTTTGGCCAGGATGGCGTCCACGATTTTTTGCGCGAGTTCGGGCTTTTCTTCGAGCGCTTTGCGGGCGGCTTCCTTGCCCTGGCCAATAAGCGCGCCGTCGAATTGCAGCCAGGCGCCTTTTTTGTCCACCACGCCGTTTTCAATGCCGACGTCGAGAATGCAGCCTTCCTTGTCAATGCCGTGGTTGTAAATGATGTCGAACTCCGCCTCGGCGAAGGGCGGCGCGACTTTGTTTTTGACGATCTTCACGCGGGTGTGGTTGCCCATGGCGTTGCCGGCAGCGTCCTTGAGGGTGTCTTTGCGGCGGATGTCAATGCGCACGCTGGCGTAAAATTTCAGGGCCTTGCCGCCGGGGGTGGTTTCAGGATTGCCGAACATGACGCCGACTTTTTCGCGGAGCTGGTTGGTGAAAATGCAGGTGGTCTTGGACTTGTTTAAAACGGCGGTGAGCTTGCGCAGGGCCTGGGACATGAGGCGGGCCTGCATGCCCATGGTGGCCATGCCCATTTCGCCTTCGAGTTCGGCCTTGGGCACCAGCGCGGCCACGGAGTCAATGACGATGACGTCGAGCGCGTTGGAGCGGGCGAGCGTTTCGCAGATGGTGAGGGCCTCTTCGCCGCTGTCCGGCTGCGAGACGAGGAGGTCGTCCAGGTTCACGCCGAGTTTTTTGGCGTAGCCGGGGTCGAGGGCGTGTTCGGCGTCAATGAAGGCCGCGAGGCCGCCGGCCTTTTGGGCATTGGCGATGACGTGGAGCATGAGGGTGGTTTTGCCGGAGGATTCAGGCCCGAAAATCTCGATGACGCGGCCGCGGGGAATGCCGCCGACGCCCAGCGCGATGTCAATGGCCAGGCCGCCGGTGGGGATGACCTCGATTTTGGTCTGCGCGCGGGCGTCGCCGAGGCGCATGATGGCGCCTTCGCCGTAGGCTTTGGTGATGGAGGAGATGGCGGATTCGAGTTCGCGTTCGCGGGTGGCGGCGGCCTTGGCGTCAGCGGCGGCTTTTTCCACGGATTTGTCAGCGGTTTTGTCGGCGGTTTTTTCAGATTTTGCGGCCATAAATTTGATCGGTTTTTGGTGGACGCGACGGTAGAGAAGTTTGCGGGAATAGTCAAACGCGGATGGCGGGGGATTGATCGAACTTGTCGTTGTTCTCGTACTCGTACTCGAAACCGTTGAAAACCGAGGACGAGGACGAGGACGAGAACGAGAACGAGGTAGAGGGGATTGGGCCAAAAATCCGTTGCCAAACCGGTGGCGTCCGCGTCTCATGGGTGAGCGGATGAACTGGAAAATGCTTTTTTGCGTCGCGGCCCTGATCTGGCCGGGGGCGCGGCTGTGGGCGGCGGATGACAAGGCCGCCGCCGAAAAAATCGTTCCGCCGCCGCCCGCCCGCGAGTTCCGGGCTGCCTGGATTGTGACCCTGGGCAACATTGACTGGCCATCCAAACCGGGCCTGCCGGTCGCACAGCAGCAGGCGGAATTGATCTCGCTGCTGGACCGCGCCGCGCAGTTGCATTTTAACGCCGTTTTTTTTCAGGTGCGTCCCTTGAGCGACGCGCTTTACGCCTCGTCCATTGAGCCGTGGTCTGAATATATCACCGGCACGCAGGGTCGCGCGCCGGAACCGTTTTACGATCCGCTGGCTTTTGCGGTGGGCGAGGCGCACAAGCGCGGACTGGAACTGCACGCGTGGTTCAATCCGTTCCGCGCGGGCAATTCGCTGGCCAAGTCGCCGCCCGCGGCCAATCATATTGTGCGCGTGCTGCCGGAACTGGTGCGGCATTACGGCGACCAGACGGTGGTGGACCCCGGCGAACCGCCGGCGCAGGCCCGCGTGCTGGACGTCATCGTGGACGTGGTGAAACGCTATGACGTGGACGGGGTGGTGATTGATGATTATTTTTATCCGTATCCCCAAAAAGATGCCATGGGGCTGTATCGTGATTTTCCCGATGAGGTGACCTGGAAACGCTATGGCGTGGCCAGCGGCTTGAGCCGGGCGGACTGGCGGCGTGACAACGTGAACCGTTTTGTTTTCAAACTGTCGCAAGCCATCAAGGCGGCGAAACCGGGGGTGCAGTTTGGCATCAGTCCGTTTGGCATCTGGCGGCCGAAGAATCCGCCGCCGATTGCGGGCCTGGATGCGTATGAAAGCATTTACGCGGATTCGCGCAAATGGCTGGCCAACGGCTGGGTGGACTATTTCGCGCCGCAGCTTTACTGGGCGCTGATGCCGCAGGCGCACAGCTTTCCCACTCTGTTCGAGTGGTGGCGCGCGCAAAATGTCAGGGGCCGTCACGTCTGGCCGGCGCTGGCCGACTCGAAGGTGGGCACAGATTTTACGCTGGCGGAAATTCCGCAGCAGGTTCAAATCATCCGGCAAAAAAGTGATCCCGGGGCGGTGCATTATCATTTGCGGAGCGTGCTGGACAATCCCGCGCTGGCGGCGGCGGTGCGCGCGCAATACGCGTTTCCGGCGCTGGTGCCAACCAGCCCGTGGCTCAATGGCACGTCGCCGCCGCCGGCAAAATTGTGGGTCTATCTCCAGGGAAAAACCGCGCAGGCGGAATGGCAAAACGGCCCGGGCAGGGCGGCGGGCTGGTGGCTGTTGCAGGCCCGCGCCAATGGCGCCTGGACCACGCAGATTGTGCCCGGCGCACGGCTGGACAGTTATCTTGATAATGTCAGCCCCGATGCCGTCGCGCTGCGCGCCGTGGACCGGCTGGGAAATTTAAGTGAACCGTTGATTTGGACGCCGAAAAAATATTCCGCGCCGCCAGTCAGCCCGCGGGGCGGTGAAAACGGGAAACAAAAAATAAAGAGATGATGGGAACTCCCTGCCCTTGCAGCCACGGCCAAAACCGTGGATTTGCAAAAAACCGGCCCTGTGCTAATGTCGCTTACAAATTATGCAGGCTGACAACTTAACGGCCGGCGGTGAGGAGCCGCCCCCGGCACACCAGGCGCAATCTCTAAAAGCTTTCAAATCCGCCGGGCGGGGTTTCTGGCACGACGTTTCCGAGGGGGACTGGAACGACTGGCGCTGGCAGTTGAAACACCGCATCACCACGGTGGAACAATTGCAGAAGTTTCTGCCCACGCTCACGCCGGAGGAACTGGCGGGGGCGAAACTGGCCAACCACAAACTGGCGCTGGCCATCACGCCGTATTTTTTCAATTTGATTGATCCGGCGGATGAAAACTGCCCCGTCCGCCGCCAGGTGGTGCCACGGCTGGAGGAAACCCATACCGCGCCGTGGGAGATGAGCGACCCGTGCGGCGAAGATGCGCATTCGCCGGTGCCGGGCCTGGTGCATCGCTATCCCGACCGCGTGCTGTTTCTGGTGACGGACCGGTGCGCGGCCTACTGCCGCTATTGCACGCGCTCGCGGCTGGTGAGCAACGCCAGCGGCTACGATTTTCATCCTGAATATGACCGGCAGATTGCCTACATCGCGGCGCATCCGGAAGTGCGCGACGTGCTGTTGAGCGGCGGCGACCCGCTGCTGCTGAACGACGAGAAGCTGGAAAATCTGCTGAGCCGGCTGCGGGCGATTCCGCACGTGGAATTTCTGCGCATCGGCACGCGCATCCCGGTTTTCCTGCCGCAGCGCATCACGCCGGAATTGTGCGCGATGCTGAAACAGTTTCATCCGCTGTTCGTCAGCATTCACGTGAACCACCCGCGCGAACTCACGACGGAGGTGCGCGAGGCGCTGGGCCGGCTGGCCGATGCGGGCATTCCGCTGGGCAACCAAAGCGTGCTGCTCAAGCAGGTGAACGACGACGCGGACGTGATGAAGGCGCTGATGCAGAAACTTTTGATGTGCCGCGTGAAGCCATATTATCTCTATCAGTGCGATCTCATCGCCGGCTCGGCGCATCTGCGGGCGAGCGTGGCGAAGGGCCTGGAGATCATGGAAAAGCTGCGCGGGCACACGACCGGCTACGCCGTGCCGACCTACGTGATTGACGCGCCGGGCGGCGGCGGCAAGGTGCCGATCAATCCCGAATATGTTTTGTGCCGGAACGCGGGCCGCGTGCTCATCCGCAATTTTGAGGGCAGGATTTTTGAGTATCCCGAAACGGCCGACGGCAAACCTTGCGGCCGGCCGCCCAAGAAACTGGACGAGCCGGAGATGGTGTGAGCGCGCGGCAGCACCTGGCTGGAGGATGGGTTTACAACCCAGGCAAGCGCTTTAACACGGATTCAATTTCAGCGACTTTATCGGCTGGAAATGCGGCAATACGCCGCCCGACTTTTGAGTTGTCCACGCCGGCAATGCCCAGCACATTCAAGACGGATTCCTGTCGAAGCCAAGCGGTTTGGGAAAGCGAATTTCACATTCACCGCCACGAATCTCCGTTGTCATCGGCACGACCACGGACATATTGCGCCGGCTGTCGGGGTTGTCCACGGAAATCACCACGCACGGACGTATTTTGGCCGCCATGCCCAAATCTACGATCACGACGTCGCCGCGCTTAAATGCGGTCATAGTTGATTTCCGGAGCAGGACCAAGTTTCTCCCACGTATCTGCCACCACGCCATCCAGTGGCGCTTCCGCTTCCTGCTGGCGCTTCAAAAAATCGAGGTGCCGTTGGAGTTCGCGCAACACCGTCTCGGGCTGACGTTTAATTTCTTCAAGCAGCATTTCCTGAGTGCTCATGTTAAAAAAATATCCTGCATTGTGAGTCATGGCAAGGGGCGATTCGACCGGCAAACAATTTTGAATTTACTTTCCCGATTTCTCCCCGGACCGGTTTGAATCCACCTTTCAGGTGAACAAACAACAAACATGCCTGTCGAAACGGGATGAAACTCACGCGCCGGTGGAAATATTTTGGCGCGCTGGTCCTTGCGGGAATCATTCTGGGCGCGATTTTCGTCTGGAACATGGGCAGCGTGCTGGTGTCCCCGGCGAATCATTCGATTGAGAATCCGCCGGCCAGCCTGCGCGCAGAAAACGTGGAATTCGCCAGTGCCAGCGGCGCAACAATTTACGGCTGGTTCATTGCCGGTGAACCGGGGAAGGGCGCAGTCGTGCTCATGCATGGCGTGCATGGCGACCGCAGATCACTGGTTGCCCGGGCAGAATTTCTTTCGCGCGCCGGCTATGCCGTGCTGTTGTTCGACTTTCAGGCGCATGGCGAAAGCCGGGGCAAACATATTACGTTTGGCTTTCTGGAGAGCCGCGATGCAACTGCCGCCGTCCATTTCATCCAGCAGCGACTCCCCGGTGAAAAAATCGGCGTCATCGGCATTTCGATGGGGGCGGCGGCGGCGCTGCTCGCGGATCCGCCGTTGCCGGTAAACGCGATGATTTTGGAATCCGCGTATCCAACCATTTATCAGGCGACGGAAGACCGGCTGGCCATGCGGTTTGGCTGGTTGGGCAAAATGGCAACGCCGCTCCTGACCTGCCAGTTGAAACCGCGTTTGGGCATCAGCCCGGATGATTTAAGACCGGTTGAAAGCGCCAAAAAAATTTCCACGCCAAAGTTCTTCATTGCCGGCACGGCAGACCGGGACACGACCATTGCTGAGGCCAGGTCCCTGTTTGCCGCCGCCGCCGGGCCAAAGCAGGCGTGGTGGGTTGAGGGCGCGGCGCATGTGGACATGCTCGCGTTTGCCAAAGGCGAGTATGAGCAACGCGTGCTGGCGTTTCTGGCCGCCAACATGAGATGACGAGGCGCGGGGAGTTGGTGCCAATAGTCGCGCCGCGACCCTTCCGCAGCCGGCACAGTGCAGGCGACGGAATCGTTCTACGCCAACGGACTGACGCCGTCACCCATGACGATTTGTTTCGGCAAGGGTTTCAAGATCGCACCGGCGGACGGCTGCGAATAATGTTTGCTTGGCGCAAAACTGAGGAATGCTTATCTTTTCCATATTCGGGAGTCAAACAATCAATCAATTATGAGCCATACTTGGAAATTTTTTCGCGCGGGCGGTTTCGACCAGGTCAACCTGGAATCGGGCGCTGACCTGGCCAATCTCGATCAACTCGACCAAAAGCTTTGGGTGGCGCTGGCATGCCCCACGCGCGGGCTGGAATTCGACAGCCGCACCCTTGATCTGATTGACACGGACAAGGATGGCCGCGTGCGTGTGCCGGAAGTCATTGCCGCCGCAAAATGGGCCACGGGCCTGCTCAAAAATCCCGACGACTTGCTGAAAGGCTCGCCGACGCTTGCGCTCGCCGCCATCAACGACGCCGCACCCGAGGGAAAAGAGATTCTGGCTTCAGCCCGGCAAATTCTCGCCAACCTCGGCAAGCAAACGGCTGCCACCATTGACCTGGAAGACACGGCGGACACGGCCAAAATTTTTGCCGCCACGAATTTCAACGGCGACGGCATCATTCCCGCCGATGCCGCCGGCGATGACGCCACCAAGGCGGTTATTGCGGACATCATGGCCTGCATGGGCGTGGAGCCGGACCGCAGCGGCAAGCCGGGAATCAGCCAGGCGAAGACCGACGCGTTTTTCGCGGAGGCGCAGGCGCATTCCGACTGGTGGAAGCAGGCCGAAGGGGACAAAAATATTTTACCGCTGGGCGAAGCCACCGCCGCCGCATCCGCCGCGGTAAGAGCGGTGAAAACCAAGGTGGAAGATTTTTTTGCCCGCTGCCAACTGGCCGGGTTTGACGCCCGCGCCATCGGGGCGTTGAACCGCCAGGAGTCGGAATATCTTGCGCTCGCCGCGAAGGACCTGACCGTGAACGCGCCTGAAATCGCGGCTTTTCCGCTGGCACAAATCGCGTCCGGGAAGGCGTTGCCCCTGGCCGAGGGCGTTAATCCCGCCTGGGCCGGCGCCTTGGCCGCGCTGCAGTCCAGCGCGGTAAAACCGCTGCTCGGCGACAAAAATTCCCTGACCGAGGCGGACTGGAATGCGCTTGGCGCCAAACTCGCGCCGTTTGAAGCCTGGTCCACCAGCAAGGTTGGCGCGGCGGTGGAAAAGCTGGGCTTGAAGCGCGTCCGGGAAATTCTGGCCGGCGAGGCGAAGGCAAAAATTGACGTCCTGCTCGCCAAAGACAAGGCGCTGGAACCGGAAGCCAATGCGATTGCCGCGGTGGAAAAATTAATCCGCTTCAACCGTGACCTTTACACGCTGTGCGCGAATTTTGTCAGCTTCAAAAATTTTTACAGCCGCAAAGTGCCGGCCATTTTTCAGGCCGGGCGGCTGTATCTGGACCAGCGCAGTTGCGACTTGTGCCTTACGGTCGAGGACGCGGGCAAGCACGCCACCATGGCCGGCCTGGCGGGGGCGTATCTGGCGTATTTGGACTGCGTGCGCAAAGCCACGGGCGAAAAGCTCAGCATCCTGGCCGTCGTTTCGCAGGGCGACGACGACAATCTGATGGTGGGGCGCAACGGAATTTTCTATGACCGCAAGGGCAGTGATTACGACGCGACAATCACCAGAATTGTCGCGAGCCCGATCAGCATCCGGCAGGCGTTTTTTTCCCCGTACAAAAAATTTGTCCGGTTTATTGAGGAACAGATCACCAAACGCGCCGCCGCCGCCGACACTGATGCCACCGACAAACTCACCAATGCAGCGACGCTCGCGGCCAACTCGAATGCTTCAAAGAAAATTGACGTTGGCACTGTGGCGGCCTTGGGGGTGGCGTTTGGCTCCATCGGTACTTTCGTGGGCCTGATTTTCGGCAAGGTTTTGGATGTGGTCCAGCTTGGACCGCTGGCCATCTTCGGCGCGTTTCTGGGCGTAATTGCCATGATTTCCGGTCCCTCGATGATTCTGGCCTTCATCAAACTTCGCAAGCGCAACCTCGGCCCGATTCTGGACGCGAATGGCTGGGCGGTGAACTCCAAGGCGAAAATCAACGTTCCGCTCGGCACCAGTCTGACCGCCATTGCCGTGCTGCCGCCAGGTTCGCAACGCGATCTCTCAGACCCGTTTGCTGACAAGAAAAGCCCGTGGCCGAAAGTCATAGCGCTGGCGGTGGTCCTGTATCTGGTGTTCAAATGGGTCAATGGCGGACTCGATTCGCACCTGCCAAAAGACTTGAAACATGACACCTATTTCGAACATGACACCTACTTTGAATTGAAAGCTGCACCTGTGAACGTAGTCGTCCCTCCCCCGGCCATGCCGGTTACGGCGGGCACCAACGCGCCGGCTGCCAAATAATATTATTAAAACACAAAGCCCGGATGCCCGCGTCCGGGCTTTTTTATTTTCCGGGGATGTGACAAAATCGTTTCGATGCCACGCGAAAGCACCGCCGATAAAATCGTCCGCACGCGGAAAATTGTTTCCGCGCTGGAGCGCACGTATCCCAATGCGCACTGTGAATTGAATTATTCCAGTCCGCTGGAACTGCTCGTGGCCACGATCCTTTCCGCGCAATGCACGGACAAGCGCGTGAACCTGGTCACGGCGGAGCTGTTCAAAAAGTATCGCGGCGCAAAAGATTTTGCGGAGGCGAACCTGGCCGAACTGGAAAACGACATCCGCTCGACGGGCTTTTACAAGAACAAGGCGCGCAACCTCAAATCCGCCTGCGGCGACATCCAGGCCAAGCACGGCGGGCAGGTGCCGCAGTCCATGGAGGAGTTGATCCAGCTCGGCGGAGTGGGACGCAAAACGGCGAACGTCGTTTTGGGAAACGCCTTCGGCATCAACATCGGCGTGGTGGTGGATACGCATATCGGGCGGCTGTCGCACCGGCTCGGTTTGACGGCGCATCACGCGCCGGAAAAAATTGAAAAAGATTTGATGGTGCTGGTTCCGCAACAAAAATGGATGCTGTTTAGTCACCTGCTGATCTGGCACGGCCGGCGGCGCTGCTCCGCGCGGCGGCCGGATTGCGGCGGGTGCGAAATTGCAAGCCTTTGTCCGCGAATTGGGGTGAAAGATCCCCTTCGTGGTTAAAAAATGAACTGGCTGCTGCTCAACTCCGGACGCTGCGAGGCGGCGTTCAACATGGCGCTGGACGAGGCGTTGCTCGAAAATGTTTCGCGGCTGGGCAAACCGGTTTTGCGTTTTTACGGCTGGACCGAACCGGCGGCGACGTTCGGCTATTTCCAAAACATTGCCGGGGTCGAACGCGCCACGCTTTTGCGTCCGCTCATCCGGCGTCCGACCGGCGGCGGGATTGTGCCGCATGACGCGGACTGGACCTACAGCGCCGTGTTCCCGCCAAACCACGAATGGCATTCGTTCAAAGCCGAGGAGAGTTACCGGCGAATTCACGACTGGCTGCGGCTGGCGTTCGCGGAATTGCAGGTGGAAACGGAACTCGCTCCGTGCGCCAAAAAATCAGTGCCCGGCCAGTGCTTTGCGGGGCATGAGAAATTCGATTTGCTCTGGCGCGGAAAAAAAATCGCGGGCGTGGCCCAGCGGCGGAACCGGTTCGGTTTGTTGATTCAAGGCTCGGTGCAGCCGCCA